>Ga0056124_1000551_pt1 | contig 12153 bp, 8 predicted proteins | sample WorMetHEROISLAND_2_FD_70069 | JGI IMG/M metagenome (GOLD analysis project Ga0056124, IMG submission 70069) | Marine gutless worms symbiont microbial communities from Max Planck institute for Marine Microbiology, Germany - Olavius sp. 4 HERON ISLAND | ecosystem: Host-associated > Annelida >... | reverse complement strand
TGTGGACGCACCATTGACTTATACAGATTCATCAAAACCTCCTGATTCTTGTATTCAATTGTCCTGCTGATCAACCCAAGCATACGATTTGCCGAACATACAGATAAAATGTGGCTTGTTTTATACTGTCTGTCTATGTCTCATTGTTGTAGTGTAGCATAGCATGGAACATTGGAACAGATTATATGTTGGGTTTGTGGCTAAAAATGATGTTGTCGTCGTTGACAGATTCGTATGAAAGAATTGCAAGGTGGTGAATGGTGCAAAATGAATGACTGTGTGGCTTCGGATAAACGCAACAACGTTTCATGCTCAGAGAAAACCCGCAATATGAATGAGAAATCCGAACATACAGATAAAATGTTTGTAAGCAATGCAGCAGTCAAAGATCCTGAAAACTTGGACAGTACTGAAGTCGTAATAGAAGGAAAGTTTGACAGTGGATTCAGCTGGGTCATCGTCTGTGCATCGTTTATTAACTGCTTTACCGTTGGAGTCATGTTCATCGGCTTTTCTATATTGTATGTTGAAATCAGTGAATACTTTGATTCAAGTAAAGGTGTGGCTGGCTGGATTGGATCTTTGTATATGGCATCGGGGAACATATTTGGTGAGAAAAGTCATAGTTTATGTTCCTTTATTTGCTGTCTCAGGTTGCTGCAAATATTCGCTGTTGTGTCATTATTTTTTTCAGTATTAGAAGCAGTTTTTCCAGAGTTCATTTGTTGGGCACTGGGAAGAGTTGCGTATTCATATTCGGCCGAATAGTAAAGATTGCTATTCACTATACTCTAACGACAATCACTGTATATTCAGTAATAAAACTGGGAGTCAACTTTTGCAAACATGAATTGTTTTACTGTTATGACACTGATGAAGCCAAAAATGGTAAAATCATGACTAAAACTGGCTGAACATGCAGTGGAAAGTTATCTTTGCTAGTCTGAGATTTAAGTACAAAATGTATATACTGCTCAGTTTATTGTGACTGAAACTGAAGTTTCTTGATAAAGAATAACGTTATTTATTTTGTACTGTAGCTTGTATATTCTTGTGTTATCCAGGATGCTTGTGGAGTTTGTTATGTTAATCTGGTTGTATGTACGTGTGTTAGGAATTCTCTTCAGTGTCTTGATTGGTCGATATGGCTGTCGCATCGTGACACTGGTTGGAGGAGTGGTCTGGTTCACTGGTTTTGCTTCTAGCTCACTGGCACCAAATATCATTGTGCTTTATTTTACTTATGGCATCGTCGCTGGTCTGTTTTCTTTGTTGAATTCTTTTTCTATATGGATATTGCTGTCACAAATGATGCTATGCTAAATGTTAATATTAGTTTACATTTCTTTCAGTACCTTAGCACTTTTGGTCAGACAGTAGGAAACGCATCCAGGCTATAAAAACCAAAAGCCAAGAAATTGTCAGGGTAAAAAATCCGTGTCACAATCAGTCCAAACGCTGATATCTCTCAGCAACAAGATGACATTATGGCCGTGTCAACATGCTTCAGTGGACGCTATTCAGCAGCTTGTAGTCTAGATCCATGATACAGTAGGTCTATTTGTTGAACAAGTTATGTAATAAGAACATCAACAAATAGTGATACAGTTATCGGAATCGGATTCCATGCTTTGTTAGCTAACTGTGTATCATAAAACTGCAACTACAATGTGCTAAAAACCAGTTTAAAATGACAGCATTGTTCAAGATAATGCTGCAGCCACAGGATGCGCTATCAGCTGTTCTGTTCGATAACTGTTTACGGGAAAAAAACAACTTTCATGACCCTTTCCTTGTATTCGTCCCTGTTCATGTCTGAGGACCGTAATTTGTTCGTATATTGCATATTGGTGCCTTAGCCTGTCCTGCTGTCACGTGTCTCTTTGTGTCTGTAGGTATGGGATTCAACATGGTTACGTTGACCGGTTTTGTCATAGTGCAGCAACACTTCAAGAAGTACCGTGCACTGGCAGCTGCAATTGCTGCATGTGGCATCTCGCTTGGGTCGCTATGTTCCGGTCCGTTGCTGACTGCGATGCTCATTGCATTCCAGTGGCGTGGGACGCTGCTGCTCATGTCCGGGATGGTGCTCAACTGCTGCGTGTTCGGCGCTCTTTACCGTCCACCGCCGACCCAATCACAGAAGAACGGCAGCGGTCCGACGGACGTCACACTACGAGAGACAATGCACCAGCTGCTCCGAGACCTAACCGACTTGTCAATCTTCTCCAATACGCCGTTCACGCTGGTCTGCGTCGGCTCGTTTCTGATGAACCTCGGTCTGATGGTGTTCATGCAGCATACACCAAGCCGTGCTGTGGTGATCGGCATTGAGCATTGGCTTGCCTATCTCCTGCCAACTGTCACAGGTGTGGCTGTCCTAGCCGGTCGGATCATTGGCGGAGTCATCGGCAATTTGTCCTGCACAAACCGAGTGCTTCAGTACGGTGTCAACATCATCATCTGTGGTTTTCTGCTAGTCCTACTTGGCCAGCTGTTCAGCTTTGCTCATTTAGCTGTGTTTGGAGCTGCAACTGGCCTTGTCACTGGTATGCTGACACGGCTGTTATCAGCTAGTACTTGTCATAGGACTAAGTGAGTGATTTTTGTGATTACTTTTAAAATCGTTTTTCAATTAGTTTCGGTTGACAAAATGTGTAATATGGATTTGGTAGTAAATCAGTTACATTCTGCATGTTTAATTTTTGTATTAAATAAATGTTTGTATTTTGTATTTGTATTTAATTTTGTAAAATCACTAAGTGAGTGATTTTAATCATTATCCAATCATCTATCAGTTAGTTGTGTGTAAAAATGTATTGCTTGCATTTGATAGTGCATGTGCATTTGGTAGTATGTCAGTTATCGAGTGTGTATAATTTTTTTGTGTTATGTTGTATGTTCTTGAGATACTATCCTTACAACATTGCAGTGACGTTTGGTCAAGATTACTCCAAAGTTTTTTTTCCTTGTATTGCTTATTAATAGCACATCGGTGGCACTGTTCAGTAGATCATGATGATTGATCTGCAGTGCTGTCATTGTTGTCTATACCATGAATATTCTAATACAACCCCCCTCCCCCCCCCTGAATCTATTAGAACAAGTGACCTAGAACGGTCAACTTGTGTTGCAGATCCAGCTTCTAATGGACTTCTGCTGTAATGGAGATATGGCTTGTATTGAAGTCAGTGAAGATCTCCCGGCTTGTGTTGGAGGCCCAGCTTCTGTTAGAGACCTGGGGCCACATTCTCGAAACTTTCCTAAGACATTTTCCAAAAATCTTCCCATGTCAGACGATTTAGGAATTCCAAAGAAGTTTTCCGAATTCTCGACAACTTTCTTTGCGTTTCCTAAGAAGTTCTTGTTTCCTATCTCTGTAAACTAGTTCAGCCAATGAGATGTGTTTATACAGACAACATGATGTAAGTACCCCAGTTTTAAAAAGTCTTTGGAAAACTTCTTATCTTGGTACGTCGATGGAAAACAATTTACACACCGCTTTGTTTAAGTTGACCATATGCAAATTTTCTGTACTTATTCATTGCCGATTTAACAGCAATGTAATGTAAATAATGTATGACGTCACATATGACTTTTATACTAAGTGTCGTACTTTTGTAAAATTTTCATTCTTATTGCGCAGCTTTCTTTATGTAAGACAAGGTTATTGCTTTCCTACAAATTTTCCTAATTTTTTCCACATATCTTTCCTAAGAAGTTTCGAGAATGTGGCCCCTGGCTTGTATTGAAACAAAATGACTTAGATATCCGAGTTTGTATTAGAGACCCAGCTTCTATTTGAGACCTGTCTTGTGTTAGAAGTTTTACAGTATTTGCATTTTACCATCAACCGAAGTCAATAAATTAAGAATTTTAAATACTCTTTAGTAACATTCCTAGTAATGATTTTAATTTGTAGCAATCAGAACTACAATTTATAGTTGACTGCTAACTTGATGTATACATTGTGATTGATTGAATGTAATGTTGCAGGTTTTTTCTTGACGATTCAGTCCACAGTGCTGTCAGATCTGGTCGGTGTGAAGAACATTGCCCGTGCTCAAGCCTTCTTACTGCTGTTCATAGGTGTTGGTGCCCTTATTAGTGTTCCACTAGCAGGTGATGCTTCTGTTGTTAATTAATATTACTTAATGTTAATTTTTTCAGCATTTTGGAATTGCTGTTTTGGCTACATAGATATTTTACAGTGTAAAAAAGTGTCTGCCTACACTGGTGTTTTGCAACTTGAATCCACTTGTAAGTGGCTATCATTGACATCCACTCGGCATTGTCTCTCATCCGAATCTGTTCAGTCTGCTTTTAGCATCAGTCTGTAATTGTTATAGGGCCTGTGTACCATGTAATTAAACAGCTCTAGCTTCTGCTGTTTCATGGTTGAGTTTGAAAGGGTCGACCACAATTTGCTGAATGCTGATATTACTTGTTATTTCACAGTAACTGTATAACAAGAGCCCAGTGCACACTCGCAACCTGCGTCCATAACTGTCCGAGTATGATGTTTCGAACATGTTGTTGCCTGTGCCCGAAATGTAAACGTAATTACTTGCTTATTCACATAACTTCCGATACAAGTTAAGCGTCCGATACCTCCTCGAAATACTTGCGTTGCAAATTGCGGCCAAACAGCTGCAGTTAGCAACATGGTTACTATTGACAGCCTGCAGGAACTTACCAGCGCCCTATCCAACGGTACCATCGCCGATCCTCTACTACGTACCGTTTAGCGACAATACAAAACGTTACACACAGACAGACGACAGACGGACAGAACATGGTACCATTAGCGCGACAGTACTACTCAGTACAGTCGGCTAAAAGCTACGTGTAAATAAAGGCCGAAACAAACTGGAAAACTAAATCACAATCGAAGTCTAAAAGCTACATAACAACTGAGAAGAAGAAATGAAATACAACTAAAACTGTACCTGTAATTAAGTCACATTTTTGTAGACTGTCTAAAAACCGTAAAAGCTACAACTGAAACAGACTCTATTGCTAGAATGTCACTATTCATGGACGATCAATGTTGTGGGCATCATTCTGTGCAGCACCGTCGTACAGAAGTGTTATTGTACGGTTTGTGTTTTGTCTGCAGGATTTTTGTATGACAAGACCAGAAACTACAGCATTCCGTTCTACATGGGTGGGGCTGTGGAAGTTCTTGGTGGTGTTCTTGTCATCATTGCTGCTGTTCTGAAGCATGTGTCTGATAACTGACTCTCTGCAGTTGTTCTACTGTCTGTTATTCATTGTTATGTGTCTCGTCATGGTTGATTTCTGATTTCGTTGGGTAAGGTTTGTTTTTTACAGTGTTGGCCAAATTCGTAGAAATTTTCCCCCAAATCTGCCTGTTTTGTGGTTGTCTTGCACTGTAACACAATACAAGTAAATGAAATAATGCAATATATTTTTATTAATTTCTTTGGGATGGGGTGGGAGAGCAGGGGGCCCATTTCCGAGAACTACCAGGGTGTGGAGGTAGGGTGGCTTTGTTCCTGACCTGGCTATGTACCCTACAGTTGGAGGAACAGGGTCCGGGGGTCTCATGACCTGGTTGGGTATGTTTGCAGTGGTCCTACTGGTTATTTTTCCTTATTTCTATTAATTTGGCCAACACTGTACTTTGTGCGTTTCTGGACCCGTATGCATGACGTGGTCTTAAGTCTTAGTCTCGGACTAAATCCGAGTTACGATGGACTATGCATGACGTGGACTTACCACTAGTTCTGGCGTTAATGCAGGACTAAAGTTAGTCTCCCTCCCAACTAAGAGTAAGCGGTCTAGTCCGGCATAAACAAATTTGTTAAGGACAGAATTGTGGCAGCTGCTATTACAGCGTGCGTCATACAACACTTTTGGTGGGCCAATATATAGTACTGATATAATTCTAGTATTATAAGCCAATGAATATAACATTTATTGCCCGATACTGTTGGCATATTTTTGTGTCACGCATTTTTACTGCCCACGGAGCTGTAATCAGCCATATATAGGCCACACACATCATGAATATTAATATGAGGCCCGCGGCTGCAGCAGAGTGACCAGACGACAACTTTGCCGGTAAATGCATGCGTCACCGCGAGAATGGGCGACTTTATGCTAGAAAATTTTGGAATGAAATTACCAACATCAACTACGTCAGGACTTGCTAGTCCAACTGTTACACTGTTGTCGTGCATACCGATTGATTATCTAAGTTGATTGGACTTGTTAGTCCCGACGTAGCCGCTAGTCTCGGCATAAACTAAGACCGCATCGTGCATATGGGCCCTGGTATTTGATGCGCACAGCATCCGTGTTGTGATTTCAATACATTTTGACATCTAAGAGATTCTTGTTTCTGTTAACGCCTTACAACAGTCTAGAATGCCCGTGGTCTGTTCTAGTGCCCTAGCCAGAATGAAGCAAGTGAAACTTACAAAGCCTGCTTTTCACAATCATGCAAAAAAATGGATTCTGGTCGTAAGTGAGTAGATGTGATACTGTGAATAATTGCATTTGTATCCCAGCTAAACTGCTAACAGAAACATTTTCTATTTTTGGCTGCAGCTTTTCTGGACCGACTGTTTGAGCTGACTATATAATCTTTTAGGAAAGTGATTTCTGCACTTAATTGTTGCTTGCAATATCTTTGACGTCTTGTTTTTGCTGTCAACTCTATAATTTACTCTTCTGGACTCTTAGTTTGGCCAAGCAGTAAGCAAATGATTTTTTTTTGCCTGGATGAAACAGCTGTAATGTGTTTTTGTTATGTTTAGTTTCACTTTGTCCGTCACATTTATTTGTACTAGCTACTGCCAGACTGTTACATTTGACCGGAAATATTGTTTACACACTGACAGCGTTATGTTTATGAGATTATGATGTAAACCAAATCAAACGAGAAGTATTAGGTCGCGGGGTAATTCGTTTGTTGTGTTTGTTAGATCTCTAGTGATGTGCAGTTCTGCATCTTGTTCAGATGTGAGCTGTTGATGTAAAAACATAAAGTAAAAGTAAAGTCTTTCCCGAGTCGTAATTCCCATAGGGTGGCACTGATCTCCATTTCAATAGCCCTCAGCCAGGCACCAGTTTACACTGCGAGACCTCGGATACGGGGCTAGTGCATCACGTGGTGTGTTTGTTTACGTCGCAGTTTTTGCTGATACTCGTTGCACTTTCTCATAGAGGGATGCCCAGGCTGAGTTGACATGGGTGGCTGGTTACATACCGAGAGGCTTTATGCATCTGGCAGTTGTCATGCATGCAAGTACTAGCTGGGGCTGATGTAGGGAAACTATGTTGATGAGACACAAAGTGTTAACCTCTAGACCACGCAACCACTACCTTTTAAAGTCAAAGCAAATTACAGCAGTAAACAATAGCCAGGTAATACCAGATGGCTGGTATCTGTCGGTTGTGTGTCATTGTTTCAGCAGCGTGTATTTCTACAGTGATCTACGTGTGCTTTTTCAATGGTGTATGCTGCAGTTTGTCTTGGGCCTTTCTTTGTGTGTCATTGTCTTGTATGTGCATGCATGTTGCATCATTGTAACATGGTGAGATGAGCCTGGTGAGATTGAGAGCTATCTGGATAACTAACCACCCTCCTTCAGTGCTTTGACGTTGTTGGTTGGGTTATCTGACCTGTAAAAACATTGTCGCCGAAATGACCTAAACTGTGTCGAGTGGGACGTTAAACCTTGCTCAACCAACCAATCTTGGGCCTGCACTCCTGACGCTTGAGTGGCCGAAGTTCGAGGCTGAAGGCCAATGCCGGGGGAGGGGTTCTTCTCCCAACCAACTAGGGGGGGGGGCGAGGCAGAGCCCCAAATGCATTTATCTTTTAGACCATTTTTAAGAGCCTAGAAAACGCACCTAATTGTTACAGATGTTGTCTACAGTATATGAACCACCACATGCGCAATTTTCAAGCTCCTGAAAAAAATGGCTGTTCATCTTGGGGGTCTGCATGCAGTGCACCCCCATGCCTACGCAACTGTGTTGTTTGTCATTTCAACGTTATCTAATCTGTATAAAGCTGATATAATCGTGACATCTATGATATTATCCGTCATTGATATGTATCTGGCCTAGACACACGTTACATCCAAGAAAAGGGACACATTTTGTTTTCTTGCACGGCTTTTCAAAAAATTTTCCATGTACCAAATTTGAAAGAACATCGCAGACGTACAATTGTATCTGAATATTAACATGCACTTTTTCTCCATTACATATTTTGCTGGCAACAACAAAATAAGGTTCATGAAAGTAGCCACACTGCATTGAAGTGAAGAAATGATTTGATTGACTGGTTCAATGTGTGAGTTAGAAGTACTTCATTAAACAGAAAACTCCCACCTTCTGACGTGTAATATCTTAAACAAGCATTTCACTCCCAACTTTTCCTTACTGACGAGAATTTAATTTGGAATGATTTCACGGATTTCTGGACTGCTTACGATTTTCCCTGCGTGCGTTTTTTTTGTTTCAGTTTTTTTTCTACTTTTAGTTATCGTTATTTTCTCTTTACTTTTTTTCAATAGGCTTCTATCTGTTTTTGAATTTTTGTGTTTTTACGTAGCAGTACTTATTCCATCTCTCATTTCAGTCCGTTTAGAACAGTTTTGGTTCATATAGTTTATGTGCTAGATTAAATTTCCAGTGCAAATCATTCACCATATCATATCGTAACCATGTCTTCATAATGTTATTGCAAACAAAGATCACTTAACCAATACTCATATTTCAGATTTGTATGGTCGGTATGGCCTCTGCCACAGAGTGGAATTTTTATTCTTAATGGTTAATTCTTTTTGTGATATTTACAAGAAAACGAAAGTGTCCTATTTCAATATACTGTAGATGAATGCCATTGTTTACTGTCTAGTTCTTGTTGTTGTTTTGTTTGTTAGTTACTGTATTGAATCATCGTGTAACTATAGTCGCAGTTAAAGTTGACTTACATATCTATGCGAACTGATATAGTCACATAATTATATTTGCAACATGACATCTAATTCATCAGCTTTTGTTATCATTGCCATGTTTAGCGCTTCACAGGACTCACGGTAGTGTGGGTTTCAGAGTGTACTAGGGGCGCCGTATGTGAGGAAAATTATTGCAAGTGTGTTTGGACTGAAAAACAAACTACATGTGAAAGGTAATAAATTAACTTGAAATATATGTCAGGCTAAGCCCAGTGCTGACCTTGGCTTTCAGGTCTCGAGACTGAGACCAAGACCTTGGCACTAGTTGGAAATCAACAATGCAGCACATTTCTATTGATCCAACAAAGAGTTCAAGCTGTCCAACTGCCTAATTCAGGTGCTTGTTGCACTTCGCATGAACCAGAGCTGTGCCAAGTATCCAGTTTTCCGTGTACTCAATACATTTACGTAAAATCTGCTGTACCACTCAGCCCTCGAGACCAGACCTTGGTGCCAAGGTCTCGAGACCGAGACCGAGAGCTTAGTGAAATGAACTCGAGTCTCGAGACCTTGGTCTCGAGATCACAACACTGTATTGTGCGGCCGTCCACCTAAACCAACTTAACCCTGACCTTTCAAAAATGCCACACCAGTTACTCCTTCCCTGGGGAAGGTTCACAGTAGTTTTGGTTTTTCTGTGCTTTTTAGTTTTAAGTTAGGAGTCCGTACAGGATGGACGGACGGACAGACAGGCAAGACCCGTAATGCGGCCTATGAACTAAAAGGGCAAGGGAAGCAGGAAAAGTCTTGCACGCGTCTGCAAGCTCATTAAACACGGCACGAGCTGTTGTGAGTTGTGTTATTGAACGATGAGCTCTAGACTGCTGTTGGAACGTCCAGACGTCGAACACTGTTGTTTCTTGTACAATGCATCTTATGTTCCGTATCGTCTTCGTTGTCAAATGCTCACCATTGCTCTTGTGTAAATGTTAGGTGTAAATATGTTGTCCAATTGCCCCTCCCCCCGCCTGCCACGACGCCACTAGAGTTCACAGGCGCAGGACAAGTATCATCACATACTTTTTTTCTTTCTTTCTTCGGAGTATGGTCAAAACTCCTCTGACCAGTGGCTGTGGACGTGCCGGCAGTACTGAGTGCATAACACAAAAATGTCCTAGTGCAGAACTGTAGTGCTGATTAAAATCGAGATGAGTGGAAGGGTCGCGACCTGTCTCCATGGCGCGTCGACGGTCACCCGACATCTGCGACGGTAGAATAGGTAGATGTACCGGTGTCGGACACGGACTCAGGACTAACTGACCATACCAGATACAACGGTAATTTACCATATTACACGGCTTATTACTAGACTAACTCAGGACCAGACATAGGCTTTACAATCTCGGAGGTGGCAACCGCATAGCCAGCATGAGCCATCGTGGTACTGCCGTACTAAGTCTACAGCGCATCAGGCGGCCATCTATTGCCTGCGATAGAGAACAAACTTGTGGACCTTCTGTGCACATGCAGACATACCACCTCCTCAACCAACCGCACTACATATATAAGCATTGCGCTAGACCTCTTAGCTTCGAATGTAAGCTATTAGTCATTTCTCATCTCTCGTTGAGGTTAGGAGGCTGAGTTGGCTTACATATTTAGTAGGTTATCAACTTGAAAATATGCCGAGGAGCATCGAGCCATAAGAAAATAATGCGACATGCAAGATGAAACTGGCAGCTTCTTGCCAGTTTTCCAGTGCAAATCATTCAGCATAAGTTAATATCGTAGCACAAGCAAAACACGCTTACTTAACGCGTTTTACTTATTTATCATTTTTTTTCGAACACCGACCTATTAGCTATTCTTCGGTGTTGTCATAACAACAACTGATAAACAACCATGGATGAGGACCAGAAAAGTCAGTTATACTTTTTATACGCTTATAATTACTACTTTTGCAATGGCTATATTAGCTTTATGTAACGCACATGAATAATTATATACATGAGTTTATAATGTGCTTAATTCAGCCTTGTTACGGAGGGAATAGCACGTACAATGAACACCAAACCAAGATCGTAAAGTCGACTTGAAAGAGCAACGGTGAAAAAGTTCATTGTCCAGTTGATATGTCTATATAGCTCTTTATTCTGTCACGGTCTCGGAGCTTGAGTTAGAAGCAAAACGACGCGTGTGTTTTGCGGATCACGAAGCAGACACTGTGCAATAGATCTGTTAATGCTGTGCAGGTTCATTGATTAACTATTCTCGTCTAAAGTCTTAGTTTTGTGATATCCAGGGAAAGATTTTTCATTACAGACTAAAACGTAGCCTGTCTTTGAAAATCTTCACAGAGGTCAACAAATTAAACCTTTAATTTGTTGTGAATGGAAATAAAGATCAAACACTGTAAAGCAATAGCCTAACTAGTAAAATAACTAAGTAAATGAGGCTTTGATACAGCTATGAAATTAACTATGAACAGTGATGATTAATTGTATTCTATTGAATGAGTCGTGATTAAGATTCGCTCAGTGTTATCAACATAAGTGAACGATGAGTGTTTCACAGTATGCATGGGCACTGTCACCCAGCCACAGTTAATGTGAATTTTAGTTTATTTTCACCGAAGCCTCACATTTTTGTAGTCTCAGTGTCTTCACTTAGCAACAGAGATTTGGTTCACAGATGTGATATGTCACGTATAGTTCTTTGGTATGCTGTAGCTGATTTGTGCTAGACAAAATGGGCATAGCTGCCAGTTTTCTAGTGCAAATCATTTGTTGGTAAAAGGTTGTAACTCCATTTACTGGGAACTGAGATAATTGTAAAAAATGTACTTTGTGCTGTAAAAACGTATTTTGCGATAAAATTAAGTATTGCAAAATTAACAGTGTCTTACTCTGATCATAGTTGTTCATGTTAAATGATCATGCTTATTAAATAAAACGTTTAAAATGCGATTGTAACTGCCTTTTACCACGAATGGCATTCATAACTCTCGGTGTGCATGAAAGTCGTATGTGCAAGTTACAACATTTTACCATGGCACATGTGCATAAGTAAACCCACTTATGAGTTGAGTTGAGCAAGGTTTAACGTCCCACTCGACACAGTTTAGGTCATTTTGGAGATGATGTTTTTACAGGTCAGATGACCCAACCAACAGTGTCAAAGCACTGAAGGAGGGTGGTTAGTTATGACCTTTTGC
>Ga0056124_1000550_pt1 | contig 12155 bp, 8 predicted proteins | sample WorMetHEROISLAND_2_FD_70069 | JGI IMG/M metagenome (GOLD analysis project Ga0056124, IMG submission 70069) | Marine gutless worms symbiont microbial communities from Max Planck institute for Marine Microbiology, Germany - Olavius sp. 4 HERON ISLAND | ecosystem: Host-associated > Annelida >... | reverse complement strand
AGGATACCTGTAATTGGCCATTCTTGAAATATGTCCGAAGTACCATAGTCTTCTTTGCTGAATTCTGTGAATTATGTCGTAGGCGCATCCGAGCCTGCTCCGAATCTCTGTGTTCCTGATTTTGTCCCATTTTGTTACGCCTTCAATTGTTCTCAGACGCCATTTCAAACACTCTGAGTCTTCTCTTCGATGATTCTTTCAATGTCCGTGTCTCTGTGTTGTACAATATCACGCTCAGCACCAGGACCTCATACTCGGAGCTTCGTGAATTTGTGTATTATATCTCCTTCGACTTCCATATTTTGTGCAGCATCTGAAATATGCCTCTGCATATAGCAAGTTGGTATCTCTCTCTCCCTCTCTCTCTCTCTCTTTCTCTCTCTGTGTGTGTGTGTGAGCTTCACAGCCACACAAGTAATCAACAGGATTCATGTCACAGCATGAAAAATCAACGAAACTATATTTGCTGCATGTGCATATACTTACCACCCACAACGAAACATGCCACAACTACTAACACATTCCACAGACGGCGGCGCCACTATTAAATCGAAACAAAATCATCAGCTGCTGTGAACAGAAACGGAAACGGAAAAACAATAAAATCAGTTAACGGTCGTCAAAACACGCGGAGACAGACAGGGAACAGTAACGACACTCTGACGCACACGTCAATCAACCAATCAACCACGAATGAAACGAGAACAACGACGAACGATAGTAAGTAATGCTCAACGACATCAACAAACCACTGCACGGCTGCCTCGCGGGCAAATGAAATTCACGTACACACTTCACTATACGTCAGTTAGTTGTAAGTGACCAAAATTCACAAACATTGCTGAAACATGCGGGCACGCACAAAACTTCCTATGATTCTCTATCTGCGTGTTGCTATTATCAAACAAAACACAGCAGTAAACGGTTACCGAAGCACGCGAAAAATTAGTCGCATTATCAGAAATGTTTCTTGCGAATTAACAAAAGTTACGTGTAGATTGATGGTACTAGGGCCTTGCAACAAGTGGTATGAATTACTTTGTGCTTGCAACTTAGGAAGTATTTTTCTGAATCACAAGCGTCACTGATGAGTAAGTGACAAGAAATGGAGTGATGGTTTTGTTACTGTTCAATGTTGCCACTATAGCAGCGTGTTGCGTGGTTTCTCAAGAAGCAGTTTTGCACAGAAGTAAACCATTGACACGCCAAATCTAGATTTAATACAACGATAACGTCGCCAGAATACTTTTCACTTTTTAGTTTAGTTGTACTTGCAGTTTCACTCAAATCTTTATCACAGTACTTAGAACAACGCATCAACATCAAACTATGTTGTTGGCTACAATGTGGACAAGAACATGAACAATTATAAAATGAAAAGCTACCAGTGATAACAATACAATTTCCCAATAAATAATAAACACAGGAAACAGCAACGTGTACTAAAATGAACAACTGATAAATAACATGGGCTAGAAACTCAGTTCTGATGAGAACCAAATGTGGGCAGCTGAGCCCACAGCATTCAATATGGCAACGATGAAGACGAAATAGTTAATACGAATTTTCAATATTAAGTGATAAGATGCTGACATAATTCAGCAATGAGGGTAGAGTTTCACAACTTCACCAGAACATTTCACAAGCATCCGGTCAATATGAAGAGTAAACAATGGATTGCACAGGGCAATGAGTAGGTGTCAGCATCGTCCTCTTAACACACGTCTCCATAAAGTTAATTAGATCATGTCAAAATAAAACACTCAAATATACCTTCCGAATTTTCAAACACGGACTACAGCCACGTGATTCAGTTTAATCCAGTGAAATGTAAATGTTGCAACAGCAGATTCACTGTACGTTGGCAAGGAAGCAACCACCTTCAAAAAGATGGGGGCCGCTTTCCTCCATCCCCACAACCCCTTCTTTACTACCCCATTCCTTTTTCCACCCTTCGTTTTACCCTCCCTCCCTGGCTTCCAGCCCTTCCCCAATGCAACTACATCTGGGCAGCGGTGTAAGCTTCGCCAGTGGGTCCGGGTAGAGCCCAGGCGACAAACACATGTCAGTATATGCTGTTGAATGGACGGCTCTAGTGGCACTGCTGTTATGGTTCATTGTTAAGTTTCAACTACAGCTGGGGCGTCAGCCAGCTGTAAATAAGTTAAGGGTGGGGGCATGTCCCACTGTCCCCAGTGGTTGGGCCACTGTACATCACGGTATACTGTAGTCAGAGCATCATATGGCAGTCAGTGCAGTCGATGCTCAACTGTGAGGACACTTGGCAGCAGTGCTTCACAGCCGAGCATGTGTATTCCCTATCACTCCCGGACTAACTCTCATTACTACCGCAGCTACTGTTTACTCCACAGTATTCAGTTCCAACGTACAATTCAACCTAGTGCAAACGTTTGATTGTATACAGCTAGAGTGCAATGCGAACCAATTATTGTCAGTTACAGCCAAACGACAAATGATGCACAATCACTGTAAAATCAGCTATCAACAGAAGATCACGTGTCAACAGAGTGGCATCAACGACTCAACATCACCAATCACCATGCTTACTGTGTCAACTGAGGCACTCTCTCTCACACCGTTACTTACTACACGCCTAACATTCAAATACACTAACGCCAAACTGCTGCAGGTACGAAGGTATGAAAATGGCTCACAAAGTTCTGCAACTCGACATGTATTCAGTTTTAAATTTCTGTTGTGAATATGAATAGTTTTTAACTTATAACGTCAATAGCAGTAACTCAAAATGTCGACAAGAGAAACACATTAAGTCTGCCTATTTCATGACAATTCTCCAGTGTACAGAAAATAATAACACTGTAAAGCCATGGGCATACAATGTTGCTGGAACCCTGCTAAATGTTTATGAATTTCAACTCAGCAACAATGAATCGATGACAGCCCAAATCAACACTCACGTCTGAATAACAGCATGCAGCATGCCAGCCAACAGCAAGTCATGCCAAGCTTTGATGTTGCAAATAATCTTTTATCAAGAAGCTGAAAAAATGATATCCGCTGCCTCGATGAAAAGCTAGAAAGATTCCAATTCCTGACATGAGGTCTCCGATGTGTCCCAGGGAATGTGACCCATGTGGCCTGCCCCAAAACCGCATTTGAATCACTCCGTGGTTACATTTCAATCATAAATTATAACACTTCAGAACAAAGTACCACAAATTCTGCCGTGAATACACAGAAAAAATACGCTGTAATTTGCATTACGGACATTACTTTTTAGTCAAAGTTGCAAAACTTTTTGAATGCCCCTCACACACAACACATTTCCATGACGAACTAGAAAGTAATTTACACTCAGATAAACAGACGTGCACGCATTGCAAATGCCAGAAGCACACTGATATGGGGGCTGCTATTTTAATGACAGAATGGAAGAAAAAAACGCCATCGGGATGTGTACGCAGTAAATCAAATATTCCTTCTCAAAAGCAGCAGAGAAGTTACACCAGCAGCAGCTGGTGAGTGTGGGTAGGGTAATTACACTACAGCAACATTGCCTCATACTAGCTGCCACTCAGCACTAACTGACTGAACTGGTGAACGTACCAATCAGTCATTGGGTGACTTCACTTTTTGACTTACCTTAAGCTGAGCCAATTCACTGAGCAGAAGTTCGGTCTAAGTACCTACTTAAGGTAAAAAGTGAAGTGATTTCACTGAGCGAAAGTCAAGTCCAAAAGTGTGGTCTAAGTACCCACTTAGACCGAAGTTCAGCCCAAGTAAGTACATACTTTGGTCTAAGTGCGTACTTAAGAGTTTGGTCTAATGAATAATTGGTTGGTTGGTTGAGCAAGGTTTAACGTCCCACTCGACACAGCTTAGGTCATTTCGGAGACGATGTTTTTACAGGTCGGATGACCCAACAACAAACAGTGTCAAAGCACTGAAGGAGGGTGGTTAGTTATCCAGATAGCTCTCAATCTCACCAGGCTCATCTCACCATGTTACATAAGTACATAGCAGGGACTAATGATTTTATTGTATCCTTATTCCCTGGTACATGCTTTGGTCTAAGTATGTACATAGATTTTGGTCTAAGTACACACTTAGACCGAAGATTAGTTGAACTCTGCTCTAAGTACCTAATTAGACTGAACTTTCGCTCAGTGAATTGGCTCAGCTAAAGTCAAGTCAAAAAGTGAAATTGCCCATTGTAGAAACTTCACAGTAGGATGGACAGCACAAGCCATGCACTCACTCACTCACTGGCATGATTCTCAACTGTAAACTTCCCGACACAGACACTCGTAGATAGATACAAACAGCTCGGTATTCACTGCCAATATGAAGACTTAAGACATCAAGTTCCAACTGGGGATGACATTACGCTGGTTTCCACATCAAAAATGCAACAAAGACTCCGACCATAGATATCAATAACAATCTGACAATTACTAGATCATCACAGTCGATAAAGTTGTGAACGAAGTAACAACAAACGATGCCGAAAGTCAGCGCAGTATTGAAGTGTTCTACGAACTACGTACACGGTGCGGCATAAAAACAACCCTCATGCACACTCTGACATTTCAACAAATATTGCACGGATTTTAACACATATTTCACAGTTTATCAGAAAACATTCTGCCAATATTTCTAAGAGCATAAGAGCATAAGAAGGACGGCTAACATACTTTTAAGTTATAGTTAGTATGACTATTTACACCAAAAGGGAAAATTATATCAGGAAGACTAATACCTACCAAAATTCTGTGACAAAATGACAAAACTTACTTACAAATTACGTCTTACAGCTCCCCAGGCCACAATGACTATATCAGAACACAATCACCAAAACAAAATTATCAAAGCACCGAAACCACTGAATTTTTCCAGTATTTTTTGAGCAGTTATTCGACAAAAGCTAATCCGTGTCATATTACTTCTGTGTTTTTTCACTTAAAAGTTCCAAAAATCACCAGTTTTTTTATCTGAGATATATGTCTTGACGAACTTTAGAGACAATACAGCTAGATGTATCTTCAGTGAGCTGCAGAAAATGCAACACAATGCTGGTACAAATCATATGTTGAAACGTCAGGGTACAACAGCAGCAGAACTGTCTTTATGCAGCATTGTGTACAGCAAGCTGTACTGACCACACCAGCAGACTGACCAAAGATTGAACTGACGACGTAACTACGTAACTGTTGCAAGTCACTCTCAGAAAATACAACACGCAACTCTCCATACGACGATCAACCAATCAACAAAATGCAGGAAGCGAGGCATCTCCACTCTCTCACCAACAAAGAAAACAAAAACTCGGCAAAATTACGTCTACGAACAATGATCCTAATATACTTTGTATGAACTTGGGCTGACTACAAGATCAACAACTGGACAGACCAACAAGCGCAGTGGCCGACTCTCTTCAAACTGATGACACCGACATGACCCGTTAACGAACTGTGTGTACATCATATGCACAGCGTTGTAAGCAGCACTTGATACACCTCTACGACAACTCATCGTCGCTGTCGTGTGTGTGCAAATCCGTATCCGAGAAACAAAAAGAGCGATCGGTCGTCGCACATCACTCGTATAATGGCGCCCTAGCAAATGCGTCAAGACTCAAGTGTTTGCAGTCGTTTGTTACTACTAGCACATCTACGTCGATCCATTCAGCACAAGTCAATTAGCATAAACGAACAGACAGTCGATATCAAATACCTTGGACAATGTCACTCACCCACAATATAAAGCTCACAAACAGTCAGTATAAATATGCAGCATCTACACTCTGCGGTTGTCTACTCTCACTAGAAAGCGTCAAGCAATGACCAACTCAGTTAAGGCATAACTTGGGCGACTGTTTAATGATGCAAATAATTTGACCGACAGACAGCTAGAATGCCCATTCTAACGGGACTGGCAGCATCATACAGGGTTCACACTCTTTCACTGACCAAAAAATCCTGGACTTTTCAGGACCCCCGTGAAAAATTTTCCAGGACCTTTTTGGAGCCCGCAAATGTTTAAATACAAAGAAAAAACGGCACTTACTTACAATATGAGTGTAGTCCATTGCAGAAAATTCAGCATTAAGCAAAATGTGGACGTTAGGTGCTAACTGGGAGCAATACTATTGCTGCTTGTTTTCCATTTGAACCACTAGAAAAATGCATGACTTTCAAGGATATTTTTCCAGGACTTTCCAGGACCATAAGCTTTAATTTCCAGGACTTCCCAGGACCAAAGTGATTTTCCAGGACTTTCCAGGTCCTGGAATTTTCAAGAAAAAATATCCAGGACTTTCCAGGAGGCATGGGAACCCTGATCAGAACACACAGACCACGTCAGCATAATAACCAACCAACCAGCACCGACTCAACAGAACAAGCTTCACAACCTTGTCACTCACTACGCACTAACCAACGACGGGTAACTCGGTCACGACCGAATGACGCAGACTGATACGCACTGACATAACAGCAACTGGACAGACAGACAGACAATAACAGGTTGACAGACTGAGTTGACCTATGTACTGTATAGTACAAATGATATGGTAAGAATAACCACCCAAACAGCTCTAATGCCCAGATCACACATTCCAAATACCAAGTACTACCAGACATTGATGCAATCGGACTGTAAAAACACTCTAAATTAGTTCAATTTATACTGAAAGACAAACAATCATCCAGCTGCCACGTTGTCTAGTTTCGACCTGTTTAGATTCAAAACCATTTCTCGCTCAATAATATAACCGCAAAAACCAACCAAACAACGAACACAACAGTCACAGCATGTAACAAACAATATTGACACAGAGATACATTTATACATACCGACAATTACAACATTAATACAGAGATATATATTTCTACTCATTCATATATACGTGAATCCTCACTCGTAAGTAACACAACGATTACATTAGAAATGGGCATATTGGTTAACACACATAAACCGACATCTTTGCCTTCTACAGTAGGTATTAATCACAGTGATGCAAGATATTATCACTAACATCTTCAGAACAGTAAGCCGCCGATGTATAACTAACACATAGTTTATAAGGTCGGATGTTAGCTTGACTGCAGAATACAACTTAGAAACACCAACACGGCAATCACATGCTAACTGCAAGTAAGTAAGTAAGTAAGTAACACTGACTCCTGTACACACAAAGGTTAATATGCAACAAAATGTCAACTGATAACAATCTCGCGTATCTCTTTCACCTCGCTCCCAAACACTCAGCGAATCAATTCACGTACATCTCGTACACTAGCCTACATTTACTAAATAAGTAAAAAAAAACAATGCTTCAAACAGAAACGTCCATCAATGTTAACAATATGAATTCTGTTACTAAGTAACACAGAAGTAACACGCGTATGACAAAACCGTGACAATGCAGCCACAAGGTTTGCTCGCTCGCCACCGAGTGCGTGCGTCAGTTAAACAAAGACGAAGTGATGACATCGGCTCACGCAGTGGACAGATGGACAGACATTGTTGACGACAACGCTCCATTTCCTAAAATCCACTCACACGCTACAAACAACAGCGTCAAGACTCGACGGCACGAGTGAAAAAAACACACACACAAACACACACGCACACCGCTGAAAATCAGCTTGGCTGACAATAAAACAAAACCTTCCATTAAAACAACAACGACAACGTGGGCACATCAAAGTTACACGTTCTAACACAATAAATACACGCAGAGGACAAACTCTGCAGCAGTGCCGTACTGGCAAGCACCTAGCCAACTAAGTAACAAACCAAATTGCACACTACGCAAGCACACGTCGTTCAGTAGTACACAACAGCAAAGAAAACGCACCAAACACTAATAATAACGACAACGTCCTAACTGGACAATATTCAATTCACAGTTAAAATTGTCCACACACACACACACATTCTGGGAATAAAAATCTAACTGACACACACAAACACGCACACGCACACAGATATACAGACAATATCCGATATCGAGAAATCAACAGGACAGTACGTACTGATCAACTGGCTGGCTATCACTGCGTAGAAGCACTCAACAATGACAAATCACACAGTCTCCACCATACAGCTTCAACATTGCACAGGAAACAGACACGAGGAGTAATTGATAGATACGCAGACGGAAACTTATCATCACCGCTTCACACTGAGAAATGACCACAAAGTATAAACATGCATGACTCTCGGAGAGATGAGAAAATTACTCGAAATGTACTTGGGCCAGACACAAACCAAACAGTAAACAGAGAGACATGCAAGCCGGGTGTGAATTCAACTGGCTAATTCCATTGATAAGCAGAGATTCTCAGTGTGATTAAACCAGAGATAGTGCACCAGCAAGAAAATTACTAAGACACACACACCGGACACCTCAGTCATATCACGCATTTTCAGCACAGGCGAGCCACAACTTCTCCAAAACACAATGCATTTTTTACCATCTGTGATAAATGCTGAGCTGTAAAAGCTGACCACCATGCTATCGACAAACAGCAACAGTGTGACTCTATGGCTTGCAACAAAACAGCAACACATTGCACAGTGCCAGTAGGTACCTGATAATAATTTAGCCCAGTTACAATCTTCAACGATTGCGGTAAAATACAGAGCAGGATTAAGATGCCTGTGGCAGGCAGGCGAGTGAAAAAGACGACATCGGTGAAGTGAAACACTGTAATGTGACTTCCAGTGGACGAGGACCGACGGTGCTGATTGAGACGAGAACAAATGGCTCAGTGTGTGGAAGACCATACAGACATACACCCCGACTGACTGACCGACTATACATAACAGTGATGAAAGCAATGTTGTGCCTACAACACAACAGATAACTAATGACAGATGAATATTTGACAGAAACTACAAGTCATCTACCTGCAATATTTTCAGTACAATAAACGTACAACATTAGCTACAGATGTTAAACAAATTTGGAATTTACCCAACTTCACTACTTAACACTTGTTGCTCTGGCAAAAAATTAGAACAATCAAAACTATCAAAAAAATACCTGACTGCTCAAAATATTATAGCAACAACATAAATAAGACGAGTTTGGCTGGCTCTGCCAGATAAACTACACAATGCTCAATATTGTATTATAATATAGTACACAGTAAGACACAGCACTACTACTAGTGCATGATGATAAAATATGAGTCAACAAGCTGTTGTAGATGCATCTTACAGCATAAACTAGAAACGTTTCATAAAACCATGTGTGTGTGTATATATAGCGGCAGTAGAAGCAACACTCACTGTCAGTGGGACCGGCCACTGCCTGTCGACCCTGTGTGTGTGCCTAGTAAAGCTTTGCTTCAGTCTTGGGACGTTTCAGGTGAACTTTGAGCCGCTTCGTTCCAATCTGATAGCCGTTCATGGCATGAATTGCTGATTGTGCTGAACCCGGATTGTCATAGCTTACAAAGCCTGAACGCAACACACCACATGAACAGCAACATGTGAAATAACCAGCCTGATAAACGAAAACATTATGAAGTCTTCTCATACCTCCTTCCGCCTTGATCCTATAGTGTGGGCAGCATCGGCTAGAGCGAGGGTGACAACTGACCACTCCACAGCACCATAAAATCCTGACATTCCTTGACAGTTGATAAATTCCCTCACACTTCCCTCACTTCTGGTCAATTCCCTGACTTAAATCTGTCAAATTCCCTGGAATTTCGAGCCAGTGGTCATCCCGTGCCTGAAGCCTGAATGGCTGAAAAAGTCTGCCGATTAACGAAATGCATCAACATCTTTCATATCCAGAAAAATGTGTAACAGCTACACAAGACCTAACATCACAGATTGGGCCTATAAGTGGTGTGTTATTAACATTTGAGGAAGTACGTACGTACAATGCCGGAATCTTGAGTGGCCTTAAAGCACTACACATGTTAGTTAATAAGCTATGTAAATTCACATAATGGGTTTATTCAAAGACACTACATATCTTATGTTATGTGCATCATTGCTTAGTTAGAACAAGCCCAGCTGTAAACATCATAAGCCGGCCAGCTCAGACCACAGCAAACTGTGTAACTCCAGCTTTGGTTTCAATAGTGAGACAGCTATGCCTGTAAATTTTGCCAAAGCTACAAAATTTTATACACAATAACGTCAAAACCTATTGACTGTCTGAAAAGTTAACCTAAAAGTATGTGCACTAATATTCCCGACAAAAATCACACCGTTAGCACAAGACAACAGACAAGTGACTAGAGCAGTTCACGACAAACCGAAGCATTTGCTAAGGTTCGTTTGCTTGTCGATGTAAACCTTTGACGACAAAACGTTGCCGAACGATGAAAATAACTGAGCCAGATCGTAGTCAGTAAACTCTTGTGGCAAGTGATAGATGAACAGATTGGCACCTTCCGGACCTGCATGTCAAACACAGACTTCATTTGTCTATTTATGCCATTATCGTGTCAAGTGTTCTAACTGAATAAAATGAAAAGAGAATACAAGGAGTGCTCAAAACAGCACAGAAGCATTCTGATCGCAGTCAGCAACAAATAACAGACAATCACACCCAGACAGTGATGCAATTACAATTAATTAGTTACAGTTACAACAGTGTTTTATATAGCACCTTCCACACAACAGACGGCTGCATTTAACAATAACTACGACCAAACTAATTTGGGAAAATGCAGAATGGCTCGTTTGCAAGGACCTCCATCTACCGCAATGCATCATTGGACCTCACAGGTCTACGTGCCAAATGGCACCTAAATCTGTCGAATGGTTTAAGCAAAGTGCACAAGTGTGACAGACGTCAGAACACGCTATATATATTTATTATGACATCGTACACAAGGTACACATAAACACAAGCAAATAATAATAATAATAATAATAATAATAATAATAAAGAAAAATACAGGCAACTGTGCAACTAACCACACAAATCACTAGACCTACTCAGTACATAAAGCAACAATTAGTGAGTGTACATAAAAATGGAGAAATGTTTAGGAATAGGCGGAATTGCTTGCGCTACAATAGTGATTCTGTCTAAAGACTAGGCCGGAATAATATAGAAAGAATCGAAAATACATCCTCGAATGAGTTATATAAAATACAGAAATGTCATGCGAGAATTGGACGACAGAGTACTATTACATATAACATAAGTCTACACACAAGCAGAAATGAGCTACTGGCGTGCATTAATTTGACACTGGCCAGTGATACTAAAGCTGACATGGCACAGGCCACCCACTCTAAAAAAAAATTTAAGGACACCAAAAATCTGCAAATTTAAGGACATTATTAAGGACAAGTTCACGACAATATCCATACACACATTGCAAAACAACACAATCTGTAGTTTTAACAGTACCTCGTTGTATTTTGTTGACTGGATCGACAAATCTGGCTGGCAGGGGCAGGGTCGCCAATCCCTGAGGCACAACAGTACTGAGTTCAACTTATTTGCCCACATACCCCATTTGGCTGGCTGAATCATTCAGTGAACTACATAAGTTGCTGCACTTGCATCCACGTAAATGGTTTTTAAGGAAGTTAAGGACAAATTTAGCTTTTTAAGGACTTTTAAGGGCAGTCAAATTTTTTAAGGAATTTAAGGACGAGTGGGAGGTCTGCACGGCACATAAAATACAAATGTCTAAAGTCATGCACCTTCAATCTGTTTGGTTGCTGAGAAACTGGATGCAAAACCGGTCATGCCTGATCCAAGATGGCCGCCAGCAGAGCCACTGTTAGCATACTTCATCTGAGCCATCGATTGTGCAGAGGCCGAGTTTGAAAACATTGCTGTATAACAAACAGTTGACAGACATAAACGCCACCAGTTAGCTACCACGCGGCTGTGATAGATTGTGTCAACACAATGTTTAACTCCGCTGTACACCTACGCCATTTCTATGCTAACTGACATTTCTGCATTTTACTTGCAGACTCCGATCAGGTTTTAAAGCGTCATACACTGGGCGACTTCACTTTTTGACTTGACTTAAGTCTAGCCGACTTGACACCCGTTGCAAGTCAGTTCACTTCGGTCTAGGTACCTACTTAGACCAGAGTTCAACTAAACTTCGGTCTAAGTATGTACTTAGACCATACTTTTGCACGCAGGACTTTCGCTCAGCGAAATCACTTCA
>Ga0056124_1000548_pt1 | contig 12173 bp, 11 predicted proteins | sample WorMetHEROISLAND_2_FD_70069 | JGI IMG/M metagenome (GOLD analysis project Ga0056124, IMG submission 70069) | Marine gutless worms symbiont microbial communities from Max Planck institute for Marine Microbiology, Germany - Olavius sp. 4 HERON ISLAND | ecosystem: Host-associated > Annelida >... | reverse complement strand
AATATATTTTTATGTATGTGATTTGAGTTTGCATACTGTACTAAAAAGAATAAAATATATAATTTTTGATGTCTTATTACTGTTAAACGTCTATTGTGGTCCGTTGTGGTCCGTTGTGGTGCGTTGTGGCCCCGTTGTGGTCCGTTGTGGTCCGTTGTGGTAATTAGTCATACCCCAATTTTACTTGCTTATTTATTAGAACAAAACCGGAAGCTCCTCAACTGTAAACCATAGTAACGGATGTATACAAATGTATCTGACATTAATTTAAACTTTATTACGAACTGCGTGAGCCATCTATGCGAGAAACACTAGAAATATTTGTAAGTAGCGGTGATGTTTTCTTCACTGCTGTAATCGCCACAGGCTTTTGTCGAAAACACTGCAACGTACAGTGCGAACACAGCGAGCAGCATAACTCATAGGAGTTATACACTGTTTTTTTTTTGCTGTAACTGTACTTCTTGTCACTAATTCACTAATGCAGTACTGATTACCCCGTCGCCTGCTCAATACCTCTTCACTGATTTGTGTGACTTCAACTTTTTCTCTCTTGTGCCAACATCTTGAGCTGATCATAGTTAATGCTCCCACCGTCTGTCTTCATCAGCCAGTCCAGAAACATCGCCCTCGGCCTTCCACTTCATTTCCTTCTATTAATCTTCCTACCAGCACTGTCTTGCCTCAGTGTGTCATGTTGTAGCACATGTGCTAAACACCTTTTCTCTCATTCTTAGTGTGCACGAGTTTTCTCTTTGTCTTGGCTACTTCTGACACCTGAGAAGACTACTCTCACCATCCATCAATCAATCAATCTGAGATTTTTAAAGTGGCGTAAGTAATACAAACTGCTGCTAGGTCCACTAGAGACAGGTTAGGTGAAGTCCGGTCCAGGAAATAATCAGAAAAAGGATTTGGTAAACAGGTGAGTTTTAAGTTGCTGATGGAAGGTGGATAACAATTTGGCAGAAGTTGTGTCATCTGTCAGATCATTCCATGTCCATGTGCTGAAAACCACGAAAGCCTAGTTGGCAACAGTTGTCAACTTGACCGGCGACGCTGCCAGATGGTTAGTGCCCACAGAATGGTGAGGTCGGCGGCCAGGCAAGTAGGTGACATAGTTGAGTGGACCAAAGTATTGTGGCACGAGTCCATGCAAGACTTTGTACATCAGAACAGCAATTTTTTACTGAACTCGCTCCGGCACGTGCAACCAGTAAAGGCAGACAAGCGTTTCAGTGATGTGGTTAGATCGACAGAGATGATGTGTCAGTCACACAGCTGTGCTCCACACCGACTGGAGTCGACGGACCAGGTAGACTGGAAGATCAGCCAGCATGCTGTTGCCATAATCCAGACGACGACGTGTTGGCATTAAGCTAACCATTGTCATCTGGAACGTGTCGGTCGGCACCGAGTGACGAATCTGCCACAGTTGGCCTAGCATGGCAAAGCACCTTGAAACTGTACGCTGAACATAGGTCCACATCAGCAGATCGAAATTGATGTAGATGCTCAGATCATGAGCGGACTTCACCTGTTCAACAAAAGTGCCATCAATTGACAGTGTGCTGCTCGGTAACTGATGTATTGACGTGATGCACGCCACAGAAGTGCAGTTTTATGATAGTTTAGTGGCAGCCTGTTGGACTTCATCCAGCTGGAGACATTGCCATCACAGTCTAAGATCGTCGATGAGAAGGCATTGAATGCAGCCGGATGGCATCTATCTGTTGAGTAGATTACAGCAGCAGAGCCTGCTAGCAGTAATTTGCTATCATTCACATGTCCTACTTTGTCGCATATTTCAGCAATCCGCCTGCACTCAGTTTTCATTTTATTTCGTCCATTACTTAGCCAGGAAGAGAATGCTTAAGTTTTAGGCACATAGGCTTACAACACCACATTATTGACTGCTTACACTGTGTGCACTGTTTAGCTTAACCATGTTAAGGTCAGTCAGAGTTTACACTGATAGCAGTGATAGCAGAACTAGCATAATATATGACACTCTACTCAAGCAAACTGCGTCCATATGACTGTGGCTATGAGAAATCCATTTGCATGGTACTCTAGATGCTACAGGGTAGAGGTTGCATGGAAAGTGTAGCTGGACGAACATATCTATTGTGAATTTATAATTTGAGATTGCTTTGGGAGTGTAAACTTGAATGCGACTCGCTCACTACATGCAGGATTGTATCGTAAATGTATTGATTGTGATTAATTAGGAAGAATACAATGGCAGATGAAGAACAACCTGAAAGACCACAGTCTGACAAGGTATATAATTTGTTATGTAAATCAGTGGTACACGACTTCAAACAAACCATCGAATATGATCACATTTGCCGGAGTTATCGTCAAAATAAACATGGCACTGTTTTTATCACTTGCACTGTAGTCCACTTCACTGACACTAGAGTGCCACTCCAGTATGGCACAGATCTAACTCTGTTTGCATTTATGGTAACTCAATATTTCCATTAAATTAGTGTGTATTACATTGTACTTTATTACTATTTGCAAACTGGTTATGTATTCATGTACGCCTGATGTGTATTTCTTTTTAATATTATTAATATTTTTAATATTATTACTTACTTACCTAGTAACCTAATCGTAATATGTTTTAGTCATATGTAACAGCGAATGCGTTTTGACATTTGTTGGCAATAAAGAAATGAATGAATGATGATGAATGGTGGTATAAATGCATTAGGCACTGTTTATCCCATTTCAGTCAAGACTATCTACCAGCATGCACATTATGATCATTGGACAAGCTGTTACTTTCTGTACCTCAGATAGTGCTAGCGTCCGTGTTACTAATTACTATGTTACTGGTTAATTGTATTGCAATTGCATGTATTGTGTTGCATGCATTGTGTTTTGGAAAAGTAAACTCTCGCTGTCCTCTAGTGAAAGCGTTCAGCATTGGCATTCCTTCTATGTGGAACTCACTGTCACACAAATGTCGGCCAAACGTCTCAGAACTTTTAAGCATAGTTTTGAAACTGAACAGTTTGACTTTGCCTATAGTAAACGTGAACACTCAGCCTAGTCTCTGCCATTATGTTGTGCCTCTGATTCGTTTTAGGAATATGGCACTGTATAAATGTGTTTTGACTGACTGACTGATTGTTTGGTTGATTGATCGATTAATGATGTGTTTGCTGTTCAATGTTTAACAGTCAAAGCCACCTTCAGCAGGCTCATCTCATTCTAAGCCTGGCAGCAATGCTTCCATCACTGCTGAAAAAGTACCTCCACTTGCAAAAGACAAGAAAGGTTTGTATTATGTTTTGTAAATTACAGAAATTACATTCGATGCATCATATTCGGTCAACAGGCATCCTGCCTAATGTACCGAATGATGATGATGATGATATTATTTTCACTAGTGCTTTGCTGCTTTTCGGTAGATTGTTGTTGTTGTTATCACAGGGCATAATCTACCAATTTTTCCGACTGCACACTCCCATCCGAAAAAGGCTTTCTTCTCCACTCTTTCCTTCTATCACTGCTGTCCTATAAATGCTCTACATAGCACTGGATACTGGTGCACAATGAAAAACTGAGCTGCAAGTGTTATATCATTTGATTCAGGTAATTGCAGTACATTTACACTCAAATGGTTAAAAATGTGTCATACACCTTAAAAATGGATGCCACACATCAGGGGCATTTACGTTCATTGGCGACTACGCCCAAAGCATATTACATTTCTCAGGAGAAGCAGCTTTTAAGACTTTAGGGGGCAGTCATCATTCCACCATGCAGAAGTGTCTTGTAAGGCTAAAAATGCACCCAATTCATTTCCAGCCAGGGCTCTGCCCCGGACCCCACTGGGGGAGCTTATGATGCTCCTTCATACCCTTTAATCGGCTGGGATGGAAATGCCCGTTCCCCATTACCCACTTCATTTGATGCCTGCAGTGCCACGACCTCTTCCCCTATTGGAAAATTTTCTGTGGGCGCGCCATGTGGCACACATTGAGTAACAGACCACACTGTTAGTACGGATTGCATGCTTACTGGCTATATTAGATTAGGCTTTGGCTATGCGTAAAATTGTATGCTGCTGGTTAATTAATTCTTACTTCGTTTACAATGTAAACATCTGCTCAAATCTGAGTTGTTACTAAGTGAACCAACAACATATTTTTGTCGGCGTTTTTCTTATTGGCTTTGCTGCTTTTCAAAAATTGTTGTTTTTTTAACTAATAGTGCTATGACTTACTTGTTAAGATGGCTGTTGTGGCATAATTGTTTTACTGTAAAATAAAAGCTCTGGCCAAGTTGTTCACTCCCATGTGCCTCTGTAGGTGCAAGTGGTTAAAGTGTTGGACTCACAACTTTCAGCTTACCTTACAAATCTCGCTACAGTTCATCTGAAAGCAACCTTAAGCAAGGTGCTAATCTATTGGGTGCTCAGGAAGTCAACTCAGCCTCCTATCCCCAGTGGGATGAGAAATGAGTAGCAGCTTATGGGCTGTGGAATGAAGGAAGGCCTAGTGTAGCTGATTGAGGTGGTGGTATGTCTGCATGGTGCACCAGTGCACTATGGATCCAATTGTTTGCTAGCATGGGCAATGGCCGCATAATGTGCTGTGGTATCATTAGCTCATGCCAATCAGCTGGCACTTCCAACATTGCTTTTGGCCCTGAGCCTAACTTGTGTAAGCAGCTCTTATATCAAGTGCAGGACCTTTAAATCTCTTTTACCTTTTGTTGCAGGAGGAAAGAAAGGTAAAGGTGACAAGAAAGGAAAAAGTGAGAAGACGAGTGAAATTTCCGTATCTGTGCCTACAGCTGAAAGTAGTAAGTACTGTTCTGTTTATTTGATGGTTAGTATTAAACTTTTTGCTCGCCGTAATTTTTTTTGTGTCAGCCTGTATTACTAATAGCTGCATTTGCTGTTTTTGTTCGTAGCAGTATTTTGTTGAACAGCACTGTGCATATGCTTATATAATCTAAGATTTTAGCAAAAAAAATCAGGTGCAAAAGATTGCTGTAATGACTGCATATACTGCAGCTCTTCCTGAAGGCGTGATGCCACTGTTTCTGTCGACAAAAACACAAGAGATATTCGGAGTCCACACGGACACTGACGTCACTGCAGAGAGTCCGATGAAGATCATCAGCAAGGAGCAAGTGTTGCAGGATCTCTACAACCGAGCGGCTATCTCGGACTTCCATCCAGTCAAGCCGCTGATGGTGGTCAGTCGATTCAACTCTGATTCAAGTTTTATTTTTATTTCTCTACTTTTGTTTCCAAATTCTGTCACTTGCCAATTTCAAATGTGCTAGCAACTCCGTTCAGTTGTTCATTTATTATTGTTTTGGATTTTTTCATTGCTGTTGTGTTTCCTTTCATTTTTGTTTCCATTTATGTTTTCATTAAGTTTTTGAAATCCATTTTTGTACATTTCTGTTTCTGTATTTACGTGTAAATTAGTACTAGTAATTAGTTACACTTTATGCCGTGAACCAATTCTCAATTGCCTGGCAGTTTTGTTATTACTGTATTTTTTCTGTAAGATATCAACATGCATTTGAACTAATTGGATGGTTTTTCAGCTTGGAAGAAAAACAAAAAAAAATATGTTGGCCCAGTGCTGATGTATTATGTAGCTGTATGGTTGACGTTCGACCATTTGGATTGAAAATCGACACACCAGTTACTCCCACCCTGGGTAGTGTTTGCAGAAATATTTTAACGCCTTTCTGTTTTCGAGTTACGAGCATGTACAGGATGGGCAGACACAGGCGGTCGGGCGGATGGCTGGACGGGCGAAACGTGTAATGTGGCTTATTAGGATGGCCGCATAATAGCATAATGTACAACTAAACTAATGCCTGCATGAGTCGTGTGCTTTAATAAAACATGCTGAATAGGGTAATGCTACTTTTAACCTTTTTATCATTTGACTACCTTACAGCTTAAAAATTTTGTCATGTTGTTGCACATAATTTTGGAATATTGTTTAGTGCTGTTGAGTTAGAATACCTAACTATTGACAAAAATGGTGCCAAAAATTTAAGATTGCCACACACGTATGGTAGAAGTAGTTTTGTTGTTGGTGTATTGTGTAAAATGTTGCAAATTCTGGTGTCTGTTAGGAGTACGATGGGGATGAAATTCTTCTTGTTTACGACCCGGATTTCAGGCATGGACAGAATTTCTTTGTTGCAACCACAGAAGAGGCAAAGCAGAAACTGCTAAAGGCATGTGTATTAAAGTTGCTTTTTGCCAATTGTAGGTGAACTGTTAATTAACCAACAAACTTTCCTTTCTTGTTGCCTAGGATTTTAATATGTTGATTTTTACATTAATGTTGTTTTGCTATGTTATTTGTTGAGTAGTAATAGTTTACGTCCAAGGCTTTAGTTTTTAATTACGAGACTGACCTTGAGACCAAGTCCAGAGAAAAAAAGTAAGCCTTTAACTGCCATACATTCATAACTTCATCAAATATTAACAAGTTTTCATCGTTTTTTTTCACTAGCTACGTTACTGTTACGTTTGAAATGCACATGCACTAATCATCACATCTTCAATGCAGTGAACGCATTGTGAAATTGTCAGCTTTGGAATATAATAAAACTTACAACGTACTGGTAGTAATCTTGTAACTACTTGTTCAAAAGGTGACTGCATTTCACAAGGTAGTGTAGCGACACGTTTAGGGTGTGATGGGATCTTCAATGATCACATGGTAGTTGCAAATTTGCTGCAGAGTTCGTCGGTGAAAGGACTTTGATAATAGGCCAGTATTTGGTGCAGTCATGACTAAAACGTAGGGGTTTACAGTTACTTTTTGTTGGGCCACTCTGTAGTTTTGCGAGTACATTCGTGATTATATTATCACAGTGATAATGTCACGGTTGTACATCTGTTGTTTGTGACAATGCTTCTGACAGCCTGAAGGTGTCGAAGAGGTTGCAGAAAGTGTATGTTAAATTGTCTGTTTGCAAGCTGCATGTCTTGACTTTTTGCACATTTCACTGCACTTTAGCGATACGAGCAGTTTCTATGTTGACTTTTTCTCACTCTCCAGCCTCGTTACTTCTTGCATGATGCACGTTGAAAGCTTGGAACTTCTCACAGAACTGCCACTTAATAAATTGCAACCAATTCTTTTTGATCAGCTTACAATTAAATCATTTAGATGTATGTAGTTGTCAGTCGTCCTTTTTGTTTGTATTCAAAACTCTCAAAATGTGGCATTTTACTGAATGCAGAGGTTTTGTGTGCACAACAGTTTTTGTCGTACTATACGGGAATGATTTGTGTGCAAATTACTGATACATAATTGGTCTTTTTCGACTAATTTAATGTGCTATCTTGTGTGGACAGCACAAACCTTAGACTTTACTCAGTATTAGTAAAATTGATGAAAAAAAGACTTGTGTAGAAATACTCGAACATTGTATATGATTTATATGGTGCCTGATTTCACTAGCACAGCTTTACGTTCATATTTACATGCATTTACTTATGCAAAGTTTGTGATTCTTTCGGAGATTTGCATTTGAAAAGACTGAGAAGTTAACTGGATTAGTTGCATGTTGTTATAAGTAACTTTCCTGGTGATCTCTGTGCATTTTTACTTCAACTGTAGCTGTGCTTTGCTCGTTTGCTGATTATCATTACCGTATGTCTGTGTGAAAAGCTTCATTACACATCGTACCGTGCACCAATATGCAGATCTTGTGCCATTGCACTGTCAGCACTTTTGTCAGTTTATGTCATTTATGCATGTAATTAATTAATTTATATGTGTAGTGTTGTGTTAATTAATTTGGAAAAATTCTGGGACTGTTGTAGTAGGATTTCAAGTTTGAAGATGTTAAGGAAGGATGTTAAGGTCACTCGTCTCGTCTGAGGTCATTTCAGTGATGCGTCAATATCAGAATGTCGATTTCTGTGAAATATCGATATGACATACCGTGATGATGCCGGAAAAATGATATCACAGACAGAGAAAAAAAGTAATTTGAAAGTACTGAGAGCAGCAGGCTGGCTACAGCGAACACAAATAAAAGGAATTCATCATCTTGTGAAAAAAAACAAATGATACTGAGCTAATTGATACATCAGCAGATATGACTGTAGTTTGTGGTGCTATCAATTAAAATTGTTGTCAGAGTTGTGAAAATTTTCTACTGAGTTGTGTTTGTCATTTGTAGGGACCTGCAACAGACGTGGTAAGATGATTGAATTTATGATTGAGACAGTTTGCACTCACCAAGTCGTCTAGTGTTTATATCCTTGAATCTGTCTGCAAGCATCTCACATAGTCTTAAAAACACAATAATACAAAATCTGTGTATCGAATCGTAGTATTTCTTTATATCACAGACATGCTGTATCTAAGTGTGTGAATTTAAGTGGAATGTTTTTACAGTAGAAAAACAAATAGAGAGAACGTTTTTTTTCATCATCATCATCGTAATCATCATTATTTTATTTGCTCAATAAAAAATGTACTTGTTTGTATAAGTTTGCAGCAATAAAATTTTTATTGAGCAAGACTTATTCTTGGTCTTGAGAGTTTGGTCTTGATTTTGGACAGAAGTCTTGGTGAGACAATCTCACTCTAGTTTTAACTTTCGAACTTTGAGCTCTCTGGCTAAACTGTGGAATGATTCTGTACTTCTGTGCATCAGTTTACTGAAGATATCTTGTTTACGCTTGGAATCGTTAATGGAGTTGATTGTGTCGAATTTTTGATTATGGTCCTGGTCTTGAGGCTTAGGTATGCTCTTGGGGTTTCAGTCCTGTTCACTTTACAGTCTGTGGCGGTGTTTGGATCGTCGCAGGAGGAACTCGAGGAAGAGGAAGAGATTGAAGACGTCTACGTGCCTTACACGCCGCCAGTCGCTAAGCCTTGGCAGTCACTTGGTTCTGAGGTCGAAATTGATGAAGAGACTGTCAGGGAAAGTCGGAAAAAGGTCAGAGTTTGGTAGAATTGTATCTTTATCCACACAGGGCCGGATTATGGAATGGGCAAGGTGGGTTATTGCCCACGGGCCTGCATAAGCAGGAGGCTTCCACATATTTCAACATAATAACGCTTAAAATGCATCTATTCAACCAGAAAACGTAAGTACTGTACTGCTATTTTCTCCGTTTCTCAGACACTTTCTGTGCCAAGGCCACGGATGTTATAATCTCGTTTTTTTATTGCCACTTTTGTGATTTTTCCATAACGTGCTAGCAGTTTTGGGAAATATTTTTTCCCTTTTTATGCTTATTGGGATTTTTTTCTGGCAGAATTTACTTCACAAAGTTCGTTGATAGTAAACATGGCTTGCTGTTGCCTTTATGTTTTTAGGATTGCAAGGTAGGGGGCCTCCACTACTGACAGCTGCCCAGGGCCTGTACATGTCTGAATCAGGCCCTGTATCCACAGCTGTTATTGTAGAAAGGTTTCACCTGATTGACGTCACAGCAATCACTAATTGTCTTGTATTTAGACCTATCAAAAGTCTGTCCAAGTAGCTTAACATTCCATAATATCCGCTGATTGATTGAAGCTTTTTGCTATTGTTTGATCAGTCAGTTTTTCCAGAGTTGTGTTCTTCGCAAGGAAATGCTTAGGAACTGTTGGTGATGGACATTTTGCAAAGCACTGGGAACCACTGGTTGCTAACTAGTGGAAGTTCATCATTTTAACTATTAATCTTATAACTTTTTACGAAGCTAAATATTCTCAGCATAATTTGATGCTTTATGTCATTTATTTGTTGCATCCCCTGTATTTCAAACATAATGTTTTTTTGAATTGCTTCAGTTGATATTTATTGCATATTGTTGACAGTCCAAGTAGCTTAACATCCCATAATATCCGCTGATTGATTGAAGCTTTTTGCTATTGTTTGATCAGTCAGCTTTTCCAGAGTTGTGTTCTGAACATCAATATCCTTGAGTCTGTGTGCACACATCTCACTTACACATACATCTCACTTATACATCTCGCAGACCGACTCGAGCTACAGTAACGTAGCTCAGAGGTGGTGTATTGGTTAACATGGTCTCAATCAATGAATTTGCTGTTTGCCTGCTCCTGTCGGTTTATGTATAGGAAAGGTAAGCCATCTTGGCATTTAACCAACCACCGAGGTCAACTCAGCCTTTCATCCCTCTGGGATGAAAGGCACACACACACTGCGGTTTGTGTGTGTTTCGGATGCAGATTGTGATGTCGGTGAAGCGAGTCAGACGCGAGTTCGGTGCCGCGTGTTCGTTCTCAGACCGCAGTGCCGACAAAATCAAAGATGGCGTCATTGACTGTCCTGCTTACGATGAGAAAACATTTGACCTAAAACGAATGGAGCTCGATAGAGGCACACAGGTATTTGAGTACTATGTTTGTAATTAGCACATCCGTGAAATTAGACTTTTATCCTAAATCATCTGTCTTAAATGACTTGACTGACTGATGGTCAGGAACAGAAGATGGGTTACTTAGACTGTCGGTTTTCAGGTTGAAATACAGCATATATCGGTCAAAGGACTGACTGTGCTTGGAAAAGGAGAGCTTTTTACTTCTTAGAGAGGCTACTGACAGAGTGATGTTAGCCGTCGCTAGTGCTGCCAGTTTTTGCAGCCTGTCCTATGCTAGAAGTTGTCATGACGTTATCAGACCACTTTTGTACAGCCAAGTGGAGGTAAATCTGTCCCTTAGATTAGAGGCCGACCGAAAATGAATTTTACTTTTTCGGCCGTAAAATAAAAATAGCCGAAAAATAAATTTTCTTTTTCAGCCGAAAAATAAACGAAAACGAAAAAGACCTGCCGTTTTCGGCCGAAATCGAACACGAAAAATATATTTCACAATAAGTATCAAGAACAGCATGTCTTATGCAATCAGTTGTCATTTAACTGTGTATCACTAATCTTAATACGTGTACATGAAGCAACACTAAATGATAATACGTGCAAGAAAATGTTTGTGACACAATGTCAAACTACGTAGAAGACTAGGCTACAACGTATCCGTATTTGAATCCAAACAGTCGAATATTGTATGCCAAAAACAGTAATTTTTCGTTGCACTTTAATTGCCTTGTGTTGACTGAAAGTCTGCAAATGTTTCGGACATGACAGGCCGTTAGTGAGGTGCAAAATTACTAACAACTTGAACGTGTCTTGCACTAATCACGGCTTATTTATCAAATTTTATATAATTTGATGAAAACATGTAAATTCTATACTAAAGGGCAAATTTTACAGCTCGGCTCGAAATAAAGAAATCTGTGGGCCCTGTTTATTATCAGCGTAATTATGTTGCCTTGAATTTCTGCCAGAATGCTAAAGAGTTGACAGTTGTCTGTATGTGTTGTAGGCGGTCCCCGAGCTTGTAGACATTGCAATGCAGACCGACTGGAAATATCCGAAGAACGCCGCAGCGCAGTGTGAACCTCGTGAATTCACGGAGGAGGAGAAGCTGGCGATTCAGGAGTCCGATGAAATGGCGGAGTTTATCAGTAACGTAGCTCAGAGGTGGTGTATTGGTTAACATGTTGGTCTCAATCAATGAATTTGCTGTTTGCCTGCTCCTGTCGGTTTATGGATAGGAAAGGTAAGCCATCTCGGCATTTAACCAACCACCGAGGTCAACTCAGCCTTTCATCCCTCTAGGGTAGGTAAATTGAGTACTGTCCTCCTTGGCTAAGTTGGGCGCGTTCATCTGTGTCATACATGATATGGCAGATGATGCTCCGTAGCTCTGAAATTCCATGAAGAGCTATCAACGCCTTTCAACCTTTTTGTGTATTGTCCGTCTCTTTGCTCTCTTTCTGTCTGTGATAATGACTCGGTATATCTGAATTATCATTGTGATGGGGAAGTGTCATTGCTGACTGCTTTGCCAGTAGTGATATGTTGAAGTGAATGCGTTATTAAAAATTTTGTTTGGGTTTGTTTTATTTTACTTTTTTAAATTTAATGTAATATAGTTACATTATATGTTATTTTTACTGTGTGGCTCAGTGGTCTAATGGTTAGCGCACTTGGAATTCGAGCTTGGGGACCCGAGTTGGAATCCCGGGTCGCGCCACTATTCCACTGGGTAGCAACCTTGGGCAAGTTGTTTACTCACATTGCCTTCCCAGTTTCTCAGCTCCAAGAAACTGGGGTACAAAAGGGAGTTTTCGGCGCC
>Ga0056124_1000547_pt1 | contig 12175 bp, 9 predicted proteins | sample WorMetHEROISLAND_2_FD_70069 | JGI IMG/M metagenome (GOLD analysis project Ga0056124, IMG submission 70069) | Marine gutless worms symbiont microbial communities from Max Planck institute for Marine Microbiology, Germany - Olavius sp. 4 HERON ISLAND | ecosystem: Host-associated > Annelida >... | reverse complement strand
GATTTGATGATCCTAGCTTGCACCGTTTTTGCCTGATCCACCCGTGTGACAGACAGACAGACGGACGGACGGACAGACAGACAGAATTGCGATGGCTAAGACGCGCTATAGCAGTTCCTGATGTCGCGCGTAAAAACGTAAAATTTGCTTTTTTTGAAATTTACTTATCACTATGTAGTGTTCACATAATTATGTAAGTCATCGAAAATGACGCATTCACGGGAAGGTGGCGTCTAATTGAGCCTTTGCAATACGAAAAATAAAACAGAGCAAGTCAGTTGCTATTTTATATTCGTTATATTTTTAGTGTATATTTTGCACCACAATTCAGCCAGTTTGGCTGCAAGAACAATAAAACACGTACGTATAAAATTGGCAATAACAGATCTGGTAAATTGGAACCATAGAAATAACTTACTTTTTGTGAAAATTTCCAACCTACCTTGTTAGTTATTCACGGAAGACTGTAGATTTTTTTCCGGACACGTGTAGTTAGCTGAAATACTGCATAGGTGGGCAAGGTTGGGGGGGGAGCTTGACGACTGACCCCAACATTTTCTCGATTCAGCACTGCCCAAGTTATATCTTGCAACACGGACGTAACATTCCGAATGTCTTGCTGTGTGCACACCGTTTATGTGATGTCGCGCGAGAACTGCACACACGTTGTCACGTAAAAACAGCCGATTTGTTTGCAAGCGTTTTCGTCTGCTATGGTCAAGAACTTATTGCTGTTTGTCGCTATTTTTGTTCGACCAAGTTACGTTATACGCTGTCACCGTGTTTATATTTTATGACCATTCGAGTTGTAAATGATATTATTAACTGCGATGCAGTGTGTTATTTCGTTGTGATGATGCGTGTCATATATACCCGTGAAGTTCGTATCACGATTTGCCACTTGTTACAACATGAATAGGTTTAATATATTGATTAACTTTTGGCCAAACGCGTTTGAACCTGCGCAGTAGTTGAAAACTGTAATATATAATTCACTTAAAACTACAAATAGTATAAAAATGCTAACGGTTTTTATGCAAAGCTTTCTAAAACGTCTTGGCATAGGCCTACAACGTTATAATTAATTAGACTGTCATATGAATATGAATAATTATTATTCAGTCTAGTGTAAACCGTGCACAGCCAATCTGACTAACTAAGACTGTAATACAGAATAAACGTGTTTATAGGCTACTAATTTTTTTTCTTTGAATAATCATGCATGACTTGAAGTAATTTTGTGCAATATTATCTGTTTTGCCAATTTTTCCAACATCCATGTCTAAGAAACAATGGAATAGCGATAAAATTGCATACGAATGCGGTATTTATTTCTCAATAAAACTAGAGCTAAAGAAATGAACGATTAATCGGTAAAATTTTTATTGATTAACAAAGTTTTTAATAGTTAAACTTTTGACAAAAGTCACGTCACTAAGACCGCATTACAAAGTACATAGAATGACAAGCATTTGATAAGCGATAGGCTAATCTCCGGAGAACGTGATTGGATAATGTATACCGCAACGCAGGAGCACACATGTGTTAATATGTAGTTGACTGTTTTTTTCTGGACTGCAAGGTACTTCATAACAAAAATAACTCACAATTCCATATTACAGGCACAAGCACGGAAAGAAGCACTAGACGTCTTACTTTTGCTGTACACTGTGGTCTAAAAAGGTGCCACATTTATTTTTATGATATGCTGATTATGTTCAACTGTACAACCAGTCAGAACAATATACGCAGAGGACGATAACTTTTGTTTCAAATTTCTATTAAATGATCGCACAGATCTCTGTTAGATTCATTTTAGGTTAGTGTTCTTGGGCGTATGTGGAACGATTTTAACAGTTCATTCACTGAGCAACAACTAAACACGTCTGTGGGACCGGAACGCAATGTAGAAGCCAGCAGCAGTCTAGAGTCAGCTTGTCAGCTGCTGCTGCTGATGTTGGTGCAAAGATGTGATGCTGTCAAGTGAAAATATTCTCGCTGTGTGGTCGTCGCCGGCTGTTGCTAGCCATTCACTACAACAACAACAACAACAAGTCAACAACAACGACAACACTGCAACAACAGTTTGTCTCCAACAACTACAACAGTGTTACAGTTATAACTGAATGGCTGAAACAGCATGCACTTCAGCCACGAGGTTAACAAGCAATGTTCGTATTTCCTTGAAACGATCCAAGACGATTACGGGAAGTGTAACAATGACGCCAGAGTGGTTAACGAACTTCTATACCCCCAAAATCAGGCCAAGTAATTTTATACCTCCCCAAAATAAATTTCTGACTAGGCCCCTTTGTAGTTCATAAAATATCGTTTGATGAAAGTGCTGTTCTGTTCCTTGCCGCACCCAATCATCTCAGTTTGACCGCACAGCGCCTCTGATGGACTGAGAAACAAGACAACACATTCTAACACTGACTCAGCAGTCAGGACATGCATACATTTTCCAAACTTCTCAAAATTTTTCATAAGATTTTCTAACATCTTCCTAAATTTGGTGACTTAAGATTTACTAAGAAATACATAAGATATTTCCTATCCAAATTCTCTACGACATTCTTTGCATTTCTTTTCCCAACTCTTGAAGCCAGGTCTACCAATCAGATACAGACCACGTAACATAAGGGCCCACATGTTTGAAGCTTCTTAGGAAAATCTCACATGTTAGTACACCAACGGAATCGAGCTGTGGCAAAGCTGACAAACACCTTATAATTCAAGTTGACCAGAAGTGAATTTGCTTTACTTACTCCTCCACGATTTAACAGCAACGCCATGTAAATATATGACGCCAACTATTAAGACCAAACAAAAGTGTTTACAATGTTCTGTCTTTCTATTTCACAAGTAAGTAAGTAAGTAATCAAGGTTCGTTTCCTCAAGTTAGCGCTTTCCAAAAAATTTTCCTGAAGTCCTCGTGAGATTTTTCCTAAGAAGTTTCCAGAATACGTCTTCTTTTCTTTAAGTTTTGAAGATTTTTATTCATCAGGACGGTAGTAACAAATTAAATAACGTACAGTTAATTAAACATACAACAACAAAAATTAAACAACAATGCAAAGTAAAGCAACAAGTGAAACATGTCGGTTGTCGGCTGATAAACGCACAATTTACACACAAATTTACTACATATTTTGTACAACACACTGAATCACAAGCACGATATTTTCCTGCATTTTTTACCTTGGCACCTCAAAGCCAAACCTAGCACCGTCTAAGTACTGTTACATTAGAAGTTGGAAACAATTTAATAAATAAACGGTACACAGCGAAACCTAGCAGTTTGAGGCCAGATATTTTCGTTCGGCGTGCTTCTAACCATACAATAGCACAGGGATACATTTGCTTTGAATAAGTTGTGATCTTCCGAGAAAGTCGTGAAAATGTTGCCCCATGACAGCCGGGCCTAACCGATGGCACAATCCAGTTTGCTCTACCGACCTTGTTGCCAGCAGTGGCGTCATGGCATAGGGGGCAATTGACCCCCCCATGCCTAAATTTTGGGCCGTCGGAAAATTTATTCTTGTCGGAAAATTTCCGTCCAAAAATGTAAAATTTGGGGCTGAAAACCCCCAATTTGGGGAAATTTTGGGACAAAATTGAAATTTTGAGAACCCATAATCTCCTCTTAATCGCCTATTTTTTTCAACCCAGGACGCCGCTGGTTGCCAGCGTCCAAGTGACAAAAAATAATTCCAGAGCAAAACTTAGACGGCAGTGGCAGGCTGTATGATAGGCTGCACCTGGTGACATGCATGTCGAGTATGTTGCCCGAGTGGCCAGACCACGTAGACAGAAGGCTGCCACTTCTAGCATCCCAAGCGTGAACGTCTCCAGTCTCAGTACACGTGTAGACCAACGGCCGATCACGATCCCAACACAGTCGGATTACACCAGCCTACAGCATAATGTCTGTACGTTATGTACACAGCGTGGTCAAACAGACTGATCACGCGACCTACATAGTCCTCTTATCTGTCATTATAGCGTCTGCAGTAAGTAAAATAAGTAATTAAGTAAATTTTTATAGCGCAACTGCAAAATGTTCACGGGGAATTAACGTTACAGTGGCACTCATATTGCCTATGTCTACTTACAACACTGTCTACAGCACTGAGATAACGTGCAGTCATGTGTGACCAAGCAAATGACAGTGACAACGTAGGCCACACGACCTACGGTCGGCCAGCGTGGAATAAGTGTGTTAAACAACAGTCTGGAGTGTATACGTTTGTTTAACACTCATTTATCCTACTCCAGATAGTGGTTTAACATACACACTCATTACACCAGCCTAACATAATATATACACACAGCTACCTTCCCAGCCACAAATCCCTATAACAGCCACCGACCATGAGTCAAACCCGCAACGTCTTGACTGCAAGCCTGATGTCATAACCACTACGCCGACAAGCCACTAGGCTGTTAACACAACGCACTGTATCACAGCTATTACTTAATACTCATCCCTAACAAGTGTCAACTATCAAGCTCTAAATACCAATAGGCTGCATTGCAGGTCTTAGTCAGTCTGTCTCAAAAACAAAAAGGCATAGAAAAACCAAAATAAACTTGGACGTTCCCCTCAACAGGAATAACCATGTGCCCATTTTCACTTCAAAGGATAAAGCTTACCAGACATCGAAAACTGCCAGAAAATGACTCACTAAGCTTGTCAGCATTTAGGTACGAAGAACAAAGCAATCAGCGCAGCATGTGACTAACTACAAGAGACAGTCTTAATGATAGCAATTGTGAAGACAAATACTAACGTTGTGTTTACACTGACATCTCATACTCAGCGACCCAGATGTTGTTGTCCAGATTGTTAACAAGCCAAAGTGTGTCGCTGTCGCTGCATAGCTGTGACTGCTCGCCAAACACACAGCACACCACAGTTCTAATAAATGCTTACAAACATACTTTGTTTCTTCACAAGATGGGTTTTTTTAACTATTTTTATTTTTCAACTTTTTCTATTTTTTTTGAAAATGTGAACACTCAAGTGTAAAAAAGTTATGGTGATTTAAAATGAATGCACGGAAAACTGAAAAATTGCTAAATATGACACAACATATGATATACAATCATAATAACTAATTTTGTATTTAGATTTACTTACTTGCATGTGATGACGGAAATCTGATGAATATGAAAAATGTGTCCTGAAGCAATTGTCTGGTTAATATATCATGTAAGAAAGGTCACGTCTTTTTTCAGCATTTACAAACGTTTTAAATTTTTTTTCTATAATTATTAATTACTTATGCCAAAGTGAAGCGCACAAGGTTACGTTTTTGGGTCAGCTGACTTTTGTCAGCAAGATTACTTCTTAAATTATGAACGGATTTTGAAAAAAATTCCGACGAGGGGCTTGTGATGAACTGGTTAAATTACGATGACAATCTAGATTCTTTTGTGGATTCTGGATCACTATAAAGGATTCTTTACTATCAGGAGATTGCAGCCGTACTGTCCTTTGTACTTGCCAGGTAGCACCGTAGCAGTACCAATCTTGACAGAGGTTTGAGATGTTTGATCGCTTCTAGTCGAAGTTACTTTTCCATTCAGACCCAAGTCTCTTGAGTCGACAGCAAATTTCTTAATGAAACGATTCCAAACAGACGCAAATGCTGTTGTTGCTATTAATTAATACAAGTCTTTCATTATCATCATCATCACCATCGTCATTATTAGCACTAACATGAGCGTGAGTCAATATGAGGTCAAAAACAACTAGACAGCGGAGTTTATTGTATGTTGTCGCTGTCACCTGGGTGAGAAGCCGACAGCTTCGACAGAGTCACTAGCAGCAGCAGCCTCTGAGCCAGCAGCATCATTGTCCATAGCGTTGTCATCAGCACACGTTAGCCTTTCTATCACCTGCATCAACCAATGCAAACTCAGCCTCCTACCCTCAGCAGGACAGAGTCACTAGCAGCAGCAGCCTCTGAGCCAGCAGCATCATTGTCCATAGCGCTGTCATAAGCACACGTTAGCCTTTCTATCACCTGCATCAACCAACGCAAACTTAGCCTCCTACCCTCAGCGGGACAGAGTCACTGGCAGCAGAAGCCTCTGAGCCTCTGAGCCAGCAGCATCATTGTCCTGCATCAACCAATGCAAACTCAGCCTCCTACCCTCAGCGGGACAGAGTCACTAGCAGCAGAAGCCTCTGAGCCAGAAGCATCATTGTCCATAGCGTTGTCATCAGCACACACTAGCCTTTCTATGACCTGCATCAACCAATGTAAACTCAGCCTCCTACCCTCAGCGGGACAGAGTTACTAGCAGCAGAAGCCTCTGAGCCAGCAGCATCATTGTCCATAGCGTTGTCATCAGTACACATTAGCCTTTCTATGACCTGCATCAACCAATGCAAACTCAGCCTCCTACCCTCAGCGGGACAGAGTCACTAGCAGCAGAAGCCCCTGAGCCAGCAGCATCATTGTCCATAGCGCTGTCATCAGCACACACTAGCCTTTCTATCGCACGAACGCAAACTCAGCCTTCTACCCTCAATGGGATGTCAGATAAGCAAACAGATGGACAAAATGACGATTTTCACACACACAGCAGACATGACATGCAACATAAGGCAAATGTTTAATTTCATAGCAGCTGATGTCAGCTTAGCGTGAACAGCCATCAACCAACTCCACATGACACCCAGATGGATACATAACCTTCAAACCCATCTAAAAACTTACTCTTTTAGTTTCTTGCACCAGAAATAACGAAAAGTTTTAGTGCCATATGTTTATAGCTTTTTAGACCCATGAGTTTATATTTGTTGTACTTACAAAATAACTATGCATGAAAAAAACAGAAAAATATTTTTTTAAAGTAACAATAAATAATAAGGAATATACAAACATAACAACTGATTTTGTATTCAGATTTGCCTACTTGTGGGTGATGACGGAAATTTGATAAATATGGAAAAATTATCAAGCAAGTCGGAATCAAGACTATTTACTTGATAGCATCTAGCAGACTAACACTACTTGTCCAAAAACCACTAAAAGCCAAAATACCCAGCGGATTGGGCGTTTAAAAAACAGATCTAGGTTTTTTAATGCTGAGGTGAGCACATACCTTGCCAGTGCCAGTGTTGATAAGCAGAGCAGTACAGTCAATGGAGCCTGTGACGATAACACTATCACTGATGTGACAGTCGATGCACGTCACTTCAGCACTATGGCCTGACTTGCCGGCTGACAGTGTGAATATAGTCGCTCCAGTCTTTAGGTCCAGTAGCTTCACTGCACCGTCAGCGTAACCCACGCACGCTCGCTTGCCTGACCAACAACAATACAATATACACATCGCATACACTGGCTGAAGCTCAACATGACTTTATTAGCTAATTATCACTGACAGGTGTTTTAAAATTCTCTCGCCAATACGCTGAGCAGTTAGAGGACTGTTGGACAGGTGCGGCAATGCCTTGCACCTATGACTCGGGCCGCCGATCTCTCCACTCGGTCGCAAGGCACCAACCGTCGGCTAATGCCTACCGTCAAGCTGTCAACTGTCGGCAGCCGAGCTTTCCCAGTTGTCAGTCCACAGATGTAGCTGAAACGACCTCCCGCAGGACGTGACGTCTGCCAACCTTAGGACCAAGCTAAGAAGTGTCAGCCACAAGTCCTCCTTAACGGACAGCTACAGTACTGCCACATTCACCATCGCCTGAAAGCTGATCACTCATTTTGCCATCCAATGGAGGATAGAAGGCTAAGTTGACGTGGCAGCTGATTACATACCAAGACGGTTTACATGCCCACAGACAGTGACTTAACCGGGCCTGGCTTAGAGTAACTTCAATGATCAAAACAAAAGTATTGCCAATAAGCCGAACTGACAAAAACAAACAAAATTAGATGTAACAACAACTGACACCAGTAAAGTACAAGAAATCTGAGCTAATGCTCATGAGACGCGCGACAGCATCAGTTTAATTTCGCACGCAGGTTGTCTTGGTCTATCGCCAGTATATTTCAGCAAAAATTCACTCCAAGTGTGCACAGCAGCCTAAAATAGCAAAAAAATTCACTTAAAACCCATATTTATGGGGTTCAAGGTCGTTCAAGGTCATCGATTTTGGTACCCCTGGAAAGCTCGTCAGCAATGCTTGTTATGATACGCAGCAAGTCTGTGCCTATCTGCAACCGTTTTCACGCTAGACGAGCAAATAGTGGCAAAATAACGATTTCTAAGTGGGGGTACCCCTCTTTGATGCCCTCGTTCGATGGGAGTCTCCTCACCCAGCAGCACCAAATTACCTCACAAGAAACTAGAGACTCTAAGCTATCATATGGTGAAAACCCGGAGTCTGTATCTCACCTGGCCTTGAATCAGTACCGGGTCGTGAGAGACAGACAGACAGACGGACAGACAGACAGAGGGAATTCCCATAGCTAATGCACGCTCTCAGCAGTACCTGCTGGTACAGCTGTCGCACGTAAAAACCAACGGAACTGACCATCATGGAGGATTTCGCCAACAGTACAACGAGCGCCGTGTCCTGCGAATGTCTTACAACTTGCTGTAGGCACCAACCACATCCAAACGTCACCGGACTGAGAGCCGGCAACCAGAACGTTACTGCTGGGATGCCATCTCAACCACTAGCACGACAACAACAACAACTACTGCTACTACTACTACTACAACTACCACAACTACTACAACAGCATCATCATCATTACTGAGTTAAAAAGAAAATAAATTAATACATTAATACATGTAACAACCATAAGCGAAACAAAGAGATCAGAGAAGGCTGCAAATGAACTAAAGGGGCACTGATAATCTATAATAAACACGTTGAAATGCACTTTAAAAACACGCACACAATGGAGATTTAAAATACAACGCAGTTGAAACAGACAGACTAAAATAAGTTTTATAAATTACAGAAATGAGTAAAAATCAGCATCAGCTAAGAAATGCTGAAGTGCTGGTAGAGAAATAAAAGTAGTATCATTGCATAGACGCCTGCACTATCAATCAATCAAGAAATCCATCCATCAATCTGTAAGCTTGTAAAGCGCTCCTTAAACACAGTTCTCAGAGGTGCCTGTTACGAGTAGGCATGATCAAAAAGTCTTGAGGCCTAATTTGAAACACTGTCTACTGATGACACTACTTTTCAGTTCTCGAGGAAGATCATTCCACACAGTTGGTGCCAATGAGCAGAAGCGGCGCTGACTGAGCTGAGTGCTACGTGAGCACAGTCAAGCCTGAATCGCAATGCTGTGTACTGGTACCATGGCACCGTTGAAATAGTCTACTGCTGCTGCTGCTGCTGCTTTTTTCTACTGTTATGCCACATTAGGCTGGGTCCCCAAAGTTTTATTTGGTTCAAGGCAGCACAGGCTGAATGACCTTCCTGTTATCCAGCACGTGGAGGAGTACAGTCCCAGACTCTGGTGTATTCTTTTTACACCCATTATCTTCCTCACATCATCAGCATGACAAGCCTATGAGACTATATGTTTAAAAAACGTAACTTTGATGTTTTTGAACACTTTCACTAAGCAGCACATTAACGGAACTACAACAGTACTTGTAAAACTGTTGCTATGTACTGTAAGCATGAACAACAGAATTAAGCACAGTACTACCAGCTGTTGCTATTGGCTAATTACAATTACAACTATCATAGATAATCATAAATACATGGTGACAAATATGAACGCACTGACAGAGAAAAGAGGTAAAAGAGAGAATAGAATACAAACCTCCAACTCATCCACTTCATAGGTCCATACTTCACGCTGTGAGTCGACCGACCAGACTTTTATTAAGCCAGACATATCTCCGGTGGCAATGAGACTGCAGTCATGATTAAAGCCAACACACGTAACGGAGTCTCTGTGACCTGTCCAGACACATTATCAAACAGACCCATTCGTCTAGCACTGAGTGAGTCAGTGAGTGAGTGAGTAAGGTTTAACGTCCCACCCGACACAATTATAGGTCACATGCACAAAACTTGCTAAACTCATCCAGCAACAGTCACACATGGCAGTTTTGACTAGATGTCTTGATCAATAACGTTACTCTACACCAGGCCCAATCAGTACCTTGCTTACTGTCCACATCCAATGAGTAAACTATCTTGCTGTGTAACTGGCCACCCCGGTCAACTCAGCCTGGCCATCGCTCCACAGGTAAACACAATGAGCGAGTAAAAACTTGGGGAGTAAACAGGCGTAAGATGCAATGATGCGATGCAATAGCCCCATGGTTTTGAAGTTTTCCAGTGTAAGCTGGTGTCTGGCTGAAAGCTAAGGAAATTAACCATGTAGCTCAGGAAAGAGTTTACTTTACACTATGATGTTCACAGAAATTTCCAGTGAGACATAATATACACATGTAATACACCGGTACAAATCTTATCTAAATATAAATTATCCAACCACTCGAATTTGACAAAGTCTAAAACTTCACATCACTTACGGCAAAAAAATAGAAAGTTAGCATCAACTTCAAGTATTAGTTTACATGATCTTAATTACATGGACATAGTTAGCTGAGTACAAAATAAAACACTTGCAATACTGACCTGCACATTTGAAGACAGTCTCACCATTGAGAATATTCCATACATAAGCTAAGTCATCCTCTCCACCACTCACTGCCAGTGGCCTACTTGATGCAACACTTACGCAAAACACCGACCCTAGAACAACAAAATAACACTACTATTATTACTGTAGACAGCAGACTTTGAAAAACAGCAAGCTATTTGGAAAATCATCAGTGATAAGACACCATTCATTGTGCAGCAAAATGTTCACCTGTGAAACTACAACTGATGTTCACAACTCAGTCACTCTGTCAAGTTTTACTTATTTATCCATGAATGCAAAAATACACATATGCACTCTGCCAACTGTAATAGTTGGACTACCAAAAGACAAAATGTTGCTGGCAACCAGAACATCAAGCAGTTTGCTGAAGAATTATTATACACAATTAGCATGACTCAGAACTGCCACCAACCATGTGTCAATCAGTGTTAAATTGATTATATATAAATAATAGCACACTTGGAAGCAGCTGCAGCAGTGTATCAATTGTGAGCAGCAAGAGAGACAGCTGCAACCAATAGCCAGAAAAGTAAGACCTGCACGATTTGTGAATCGGTAAATAAATTTGCAATCAATAACCAGAGAAGTGAGACCTGTGTGATTAGTAAAAGTCACAGATGCATCATTCTTCACAGCCGATTCATCCATCTCACATGTGTAAAGCTCACTGTTTGAACTCTCAGCCAAATTCATTGCACCAATGTTGTCACTGGCCGCATCTGCAACTACATCGTGGTCCACAAACTTTTATCCATATCTTTGCAAATATCAACTTATTTTAACCATTTTTACTGACATACTCTGTGAACAATTTATGACAAAACTGTTATAAAAGTTCCCATCGCACCTCAAATGCGTCGCTACACTACCCTGTGAAATACGGATGTTGTAAACTACCACTTTGTGTGCACTCTGCCATAGTTTTGCTCAGATAAGAACAACCAGAGACCTCGCATATGACAGGCAGCAATTGTGGTAAGAGAATCAAGTTAGGTTTCATCGATTTGAACTCCAGATTGACGAATATTGCACTAGCGTAGTCTAATTTTAATGTGCCATCTGACACCATTAGCAACTGACTGAACGTCATTCTTGTGCAAAAAAAAGCGTTTTTGTTCCAACATTTTATTCTTGACAGCACCAGTTGCCATTCTCCAAAATTTTCAGTGTAGTTAATGTGCACAGCATTCTGTCACTGAAGGAAATAAAAATAACATCAGTTTTGAGCACCTATGTCTCGAATAACAGTGTACTTCATTACGCGCCACAGCTGCACCGGCAGGTACTGCTGAGGCGCGTATTAGCTATGGGAATTCTGTCTGTCTGTCTGTCTGTCCGTCCGTCCGTCTGTCACGACCCGGTGGTATACCAAGCCCACGTGAGACAGAGACTCCGGGTCTTCACCATATGATAGCCTAGAGTCTCTAGTTTCGTATGAGGTAATTTGGTGCCGCTGGGTGAGGGGGTTCCCCTCGAACGAGGGCATCAAAGAGGGGTACCCCCCCTTAGAAATCGTTATTTTACCACTATTGGCTCATCTAGCGTGAAAACGG
>Ga0056124_1000546_pt1 | contig 12177 bp, 8 predicted proteins | sample WorMetHEROISLAND_2_FD_70069 | JGI IMG/M metagenome (GOLD analysis project Ga0056124, IMG submission 70069) | Marine gutless worms symbiont microbial communities from Max Planck institute for Marine Microbiology, Germany - Olavius sp. 4 HERON ISLAND | ecosystem: Host-associated > Annelida >... | reverse complement strand
ACAAATGTTAAACGAACTTGGACGATAATTATGTTGAAAAATGAAACACTAATGTTTAACATTTTTAAGAGGCAACACTAACTTGTTAAGCTTATTCGTTTTTTTTCTCTTATTCCTCTGCTGTATACAGAGAGTTATGAACTGTGAGTTATGTTATGACAGAAAGCTGGTGGAGAAAATAATACACAGATAGACTGTGTTCGATGAACAGATGACGTCACAATAATGACGTCATCATCAAAATTTTTTTCCGTATGTTCAAAATTAAATTCCCTACAAAACGTATATTTCGGATTTTTCCCATTTTAAGAATTAATGGAATGGCGCCGTTTTGTAACTTATTTATGGAACGACCCTCGTATTTGTAAATCTAAGGCTGGTTTCCATATTGTCCTCTGTGAGGCGTATATTTCTGTGTGAATTGGATTTTGTATAATGTTTGAGTGCAGTTTCTAAAGTCGAGCCGGGTGGCTGTTGATCGTATGATGAGAGCTTATCGCATGATGCTTGACTTCTTTGGCATTGAGCTCAAGAACGAAGCTAGCGGGAAGTTACAACGTGCCAAGAACTGGGAAGCAAGAATGGCTCACCTCAACCAGTTCGTTTCTGTCTTGGTTGTTATTGTTACAGCACACTGTTGTATTGAAAAACACAGACATGACTGTGAAGGTTCTTCAGCACTAAAATTGAGCTAATTGAATGGGTGATTATGGGTAAGAACGTCAAACGATATCTCGCGAACTAGAAATACAGATCTGAAGTTCAAACATTGCATTTATTTATTTATTTATTATACGGTTTATGCACACGTTAAATCATTCACAATAGCGAAGAGTCGCAAGTGTGGACAATTCACGAGTCACTGCAGGAAAGCACGACCGTACAGAGCAGATTTAAGCCTATTTTTAAATGTAGGTAAGCGTGTGGTGGGAGGTGTATGTCCATCGCACTATTAACATTTTGGATTGTTTTTATGAAATTGGTAAAAATTGCTACATTTGTCCGATGCAAGTATGCTCAATTAGTGAACAAGGAGACATGCCACTATCCCAGTCTGCCACACGTTGCCCACTGCCCGTACAGAGTAAGTGAATGTCTAGAAATATCAGGCAGTTTCACAGCTATCAGGGTATAGTGAGGCAAAAAAACTTGTTAGGAAGAATGGTTTATTATTAATTTGTCTGTCTGTCTGTTTGCTACCCATGTGGTGAATAAAGATTTATATATTATTAATTTGTGTTTGGGCAATAGCAGTAGTGTATTTTAGTTGGGCTTTTTGCAGCGCATTGCATTGCATCATTTGCTGTTATTACTTTTGTATTTTTTGTTATTATACTATTAGTGTGCATGACATGAGTAAGGGTGTCAAGGGAAGTAATTTCGTGGTGCCTGGCGGCTTGGATATTTGTCCGTGTTTTGAAATGCAGTAGGCCACTCCTGGTATAGAATGAAGTGTCGTACTAGCTAAAGTAAATGCTGAACGTTGTGTGTTGTTAAGCTCTTCTCATAACTATCTGCGCATCACGCGCATGCTGAGGTGTTTCGGAATGGTCGGTCTCACATGGCTTCAAGCACCGCTCGTGGAATTTCTCATTTCCGAGGCGTTTGCAGCTAAAACTCTGTCGAATTCTCAGCGAAGCTGTCGCACTTACTGGTTACCGTCGGTTGAAGATGTCCAGGAAAGGCTGCGTCTTGAACGCCTCATTAAAGACATGAGTCGACAATGTTGAACTTTATTTTGTTTTAATACCATCGTTTAGCGACAGTCTGCATTATGCTTAACCAGTGTTGTTTCCGTCCAGGTGATTTTTCGGCTTTGTGGTCTGTGATGGATGCTTAAGGATTTTGTATGATCTTAATCAGGCGGAAAATTATAATGGTTATGTGATTTTTTTTCATGCCTTTATAATAGAAAATATCGAACCTTGTGTTTTTTTTGATGCAGACATCTAGTGACTGTGACAGCCTTCCTTATGTTGAGGCTCTGTTATTTCAACACATGATATTTCAGCCCTTCGTTCTGCGAAACCTGCTTTGAAGATTGTGTGCATTGATCTCAATTATGCTGACAATCGGCTACCTATGGTCTCTACATATAATATTTCATGGCTTTTGATGCTATTTTGATCACCATTGACACTCCTAGATGTAATTGCCACCACGTGCCTGCTCAGTGCTCTTTATTGAATTAACCAATTCAGCTGTTTTATGTTATCCATTATGTTGCTAGGTTATTTGAGAGAAACTGTGATATTTTTGCGTGATCTTGTTTATTTTCTTTTGCACCAGGAGAACATTGTTAAGTTAACATTTTGCACCAGGCACTGGACTGTACCATTATTGTTTTCCACATAATTAAATGCATCATTGTTATTGTTTCTTTGCCATCTTATTTTCTGTTCAGCTGTGTCACAATGGCTGTGTTATGTGCATGTAATCGTTATTGCTGGGTAAAAAATAAAATGTTTCAAAATGTGCTAGGACTGAATTTTTATTGTCCGCAGTATCTGACTTGCTCATCAATTATTAGGCAGAATTACTTCTTGCAGCGCAAGCGATTCCACCTATTCCTACACATTCTCCATAGCGTGGTCTGTCTGTCTGTCATCTCTGTTGTCTGACTGTCTGTCACATTTGTGCAATGTGCTTAAACCGTTAAGCGGATTTAAATGTCATTTGTCATGAGCATTTTGTTGGTGCCAATGGAATTGTGAGATGAGGGTTCCTGACCCTCAGGGAAGGGTTTTTTGGGGGTTGAACCGTTCAACCCCCAACAACTTGAACCCCCAGCCAAAACATGCAGTTGCTTCCGACTTAGGAAAAAAAGATGATTAATGATTCACCAGATGGCAGCATCGATCAGCGATTCTGCCTTTAATCACTGGTCTTTGTTGATAATAGTTTTAGAATTGCTAAAAATTACTGTTTTCATGTAATATTGTGATTATGATAGTTGTACATACAAATGAGAGAAAGACAAAAGAACGTAATTAATTTAGATCTCAGTAATTGCTGTAGATGATTTTGCACACATCAGAAGTGAACTTGGGACTAAAGGTTGAATAAATGTCATGTTCATTAGTAAAGGTAAAGAGCTAAAGATCTACCGAGAGAAGTATGGAAGAAGCACGTGAACTGAGTCCTGGTAACTAATAGATATTTTATAGTTTACATGGATAACGGCGACGTAGGCCTACAGTAGTACAAATTAGCTGATCTTTGGTACCTTTGGCTAGCTTATTAAACCAAAGGTTTTTCTAATTGAAATACGACGTTACCAAGACTGAAAGTTGAAGTATAAGTAATAAGTAATAATCAAATATTTGACGAAGGTGAAGTGACCGTCACCGGTCGAAGCAAAAGCCTGCGTCTCAACTACGATGCGATACTGTGACAGAGTTTTTGGCGACACCTAGCGTCAACGAGATTAATGTAAACAAAAACAGAATAATAGTGCGATGCGACATTTCGTTGGAATTAACGTTACTTTTTAGCGTTGTGTTCGAAGTGGCTGTGAGTGTGTGGTCGATATGTCGGATTTGGTTTCTGAACCAGTCCATGAGCCACCAGGCGTTACGAATCTTGGACCTGCGTCTTCACTGGAAGGTGTGTCCGATGGAGTAGGCAGCTGTTCGGAGTCTGCGAAGGCCATCACAGATTTGCCTCAGCCGATGTCTACGATATCAGCAGATTTAGAACGCATCAAATCGGAACAAGACGCGTTAAGAAGTGACGAAGGCGATACGACAGTGGATTGTCCACTCAGAAAAGGTGTGCTTTAACTGTTGGGTTTATTAGATTTCGTTAATTGAATGTCTGTTATATTGACCGAATTTTGAAACGGACGGGCAATTTCTGGGCGCTATCGCAAAACTTCCCCACCCATCCTAAGGCTTACTCTAACCCTAAGCCTAGATCGCTATTTCAAACTTCCTAATGGGGAACTTTTGTGTTAGCATCCAATTTCTGAACTTAGGTCGTTCTGAGCATGGCTCTGTTAAATTTTTGAGTGATGCGATCTTTGAAGCTCAGAATAGATAATGCAAACGCTCTGCAGTTCAGTATATTGTATATTTTTCATTTTCTGAATACCACCAGTTAATAAGCTGTACAGTGTATTGGCTCACGACGCACAAGCTAAGCTAGCCCTTATTGTCGCACAGTGTCTGTCCATCCATCTGTCCATCTGTGTGTCTGTCCGAGATAGCTTGAGTCACACGTATGTACGCAGCATTGCACGTCGCGAGCCACCTCGACTACTGGCTTGTTTAGTTAAACATCAAGATGGCTTCGTGGCTTGTGTATCACAGAACTTTGTATCATATCTTTTGCATTTGGCTCTATGTCCACGTCATTATGACATGCTAGCATTTTTTTGGACTCAATCTATTACATTACAATAATTTTATTTCCAGTTCCGGTAATGGTTGCCTTGTAATTATAATATACATGTTGACAATTTTATTTACTGCGATTGTGTGATTGATATTGTTTCAGATTGCTCAGCAGTTTCTAGTCCGGTCGACTCCAGTTTGTCTGCAGAGCCATCAGCCAGTGTTCCAGCTAGTTACAGTGATGTAGTAGGTAATGTTGAGTCGACGGAGAATGCTGCTAATCTGTGTGCACATAATTCCATGTCCAGTGACAGTGCAGTTACTGACAGCACAGCTGGTGATGCGCTCATATCCGTCTCAACTGTAACAAGTACCGTTCCAAGTGCTGCACCGGCACTGGGAGAACATAGCCCCATAGCTGCTGCTGCTGCTTCTAGTGAGCCAGTGGAAGCCTCAGCCGATACAGACTTAGCGGCTTCTGCATCGCCGACCAGTGCTGCCGATGGTCAGAATGTGTACCATGTCAAGTGGATAAAGTTCCATGGATCTCAGACGCCGATAGTGATGCAGAATCAGAACGGGCCGTGTCCTCTGCTTGCCATCGTCAATGTGTTACTGCTGCAGGGCAAGATCAAGCTTGCATCGAGCACTGATCTTGTTGCCTCCGACCAGCTCATGGCTTACATTGCAGACTGGATCTTTGACAACGTACCCAAGGTATTATGTGAATAACTTCATTATCAATGTTCTCGTTTACTTGTTAATTTAACAGATGTGTATATAGTGTGTATGTATAAATTCCTTCATCATACTCATTTTATGCACGTGTTCAATGACTGGATTGGAGCACATAGTGCGATAAAAACACAACATTGGTTATATTATTATTTTGTAACCAATAGCATGTTTTTATGTTGTCATTATTGTGAGTGAGCGACACATTATAGGTCATTTCGGAGACGGTCCTCCAGGCAATCACTTGCACTGGTATGGAAAACAAAAATTAACATCAAAATCAATCAAACCAACACATAAAACCCAAAATACAATAATATACTACCTATATACACATGCACACAAACGTAATACTAACTAACAAAAGACGCATACACACACAACCTAACTATACCAGTACAAAACTAAAAGTGTGGTTTAGGTGCCTCTTACGCCATCCGGCCAGGAAACAGAGTGGGTCTATTCTAAACCGACACACCCTGGACCCATGCAGGGGGTCGTTATTGTGACTGTTTGATTAAAATGTTTAGGGTTGTTTGTAATTCATAGCAGGTATTTCATATCAAATCTCGTATAATTTTTTTGGAGAATTCAATAGTGATTGATTTAATTTAGTAGTGATTTTTTTTGTATATTAGCTAATATAATACATATATTAGCTAATATACAAAAATAAATGTTATAAAATGTGTTATTTATGAGTAAACTATTATTGTACTGTGTAGTGTGTATCAAAATAGTTTATTTTTATTTCAGAAGCATTTATGAATGTAGTGAATTAATTGAAGTATGCAGTACTTGATACTATTATTTGAACATTGTGTATTGCTTTGTGTGTTAATTGTTGCACAGCACATAACTGAAGCGACAAGACTGAACTATGAACAGAACATGCATGATGCAATTGCTGTATTTCCTCGGCTTCAAACTGGACTTGATGTCAATGTCAAGTTTACTGGGTTTGTGCATGTTTTTTGTTCAACATCCCGTAGTCAGATAGCTATAATGATCCACCATACATGTTGCATTTTTGGAGGCCTTCTACAGATTTTTTTCAACCAGATATAATGAAAGTTGAGCTCTTTTCCATTTAAAAAAAATAGCTGGGTTTGTATGCACTTATACTTTTGATGTTGATTCAAGTTTCGAATTGTTAATCATTTAGTCCACATCTTATAGGCAGTGAATTTGTGTAGTTGGAGAAGGTTAATAAATAACAAGCAGATGGTTAATGATGACAGTGTAACTGAGTAAACTGAATGGGCAATTTGTTTTATGACTGTGGTACCACTCGTCCTGTGTAAAGCACTGTAGAACTGTCAAATTTGCTTGGTATTTTTTGTACTTTTCTGGTTTACAGGTTTTATCTCTGATGCAGAGAACGTTGAAGTGTTTTTGTTGTGCAGCATTTCCCACTTTGAGTACACACCGGAGTGTGTCGTCTTTGATCTGTTGGAGATTCCTCTTGTGCATGGTTGGCTTGTTGATCCAAACTTGAAGTCGGCTGCTGAAGCCGTCAGCACATTCAGTTATAACCAGCTCGTTGAAAGAATTATTGAAAATAAAAATTCCAAGAACGAAGCTCTTGTTACTGAGGGTCAGTTTCAGCTCTTCCGTTTTATGATCATGTGCTCTTACTGATGTGATGTTTATTCTTCTGCATCTGGAATGGTCTACACTGTGTCCCAAAAAAGTAGTACACCAAGCTTGATCGATAACTTTGTCAACTTTCAACAGATTTTCTGAATTCTTTCACTGGCAGACTCTCTGGGAAATTTGCGATAAAACTGTCATCAAAGATCCCACCAAACCAAAATTTGTCGCTACTCTACCTTGTGAAATATAAATTTGGTGTACTACTTTTTTGGGTCCGAGTATGTAGAATAGGCCCACTCCGTTTCCTGGCTGGATGGGTTAAAAGGTGCCTAAACCAGACTTTTAGTTTTGTATTGGTATAGTTAGATTGTGTGTGTGTGTGTGTGCGGTTTTTCTTAGTTAGTATTACGTTTGTGTTTATGTATGTGTAGGTAGTATATTATTGTGTTTTATTTTTTTGTGTTGGTTTGATTGATTTTACTGATAGTTTAAATGGCACATGTTTGCAGGGCATTGTTTTGTATTATTGTACTACTGTTACTGCTGTATTTTGTTATTATTTATGTTGTCCACTGCCATGTGGGGAAGAATACTGCAGAGTTGGGCAAATGTTTGGGAATTTCAGTCAGTCAATCAAAACACATTGTATAGTACCATATGTTGTGAACGAATCAGAAGCATCCAATGTGTGAGAATGGTCAGTCGTCGTGAATGTATGTAGCATTGGTAGCTGAGGAGTTTCTGAGCACGTCAGCCTCACAGCTGACTTACCATGGTCTCTGTGAACTGTCGGCAACGTTGAAGGAGGAACAGCTCTGTGTTCTGTTCCGCAACAACCACTTCTCCACTCTCTACAAACACAAGGTAGGTTAGCTGCACTGTTTGCTCTTTGCCAAATTCAACACTGCAGCACATTAGCAATTTTTTGTTCCTCTATACTATATAAATTTGTTGCATGAGTGTGTATGTAACCCAGCAAGACACGATAAAAGCCACAATACTTTCAGGACATTCACTATTAATTTGTAGGCCCTGTTAGTTTATCAATCAACCAATCTGAAAAATTTATAAAACACCCATTAAACAAAATTTTCAAATGCACCAAATCTACTGTCTATTTTAAAAGTGGTCGTAATTTAATTTACCTTATTTTGGCCCATATATGGCAAGTTTCTAATCTTAGCATGTTTCACCAGCTACCTACACTTATATTTTGTGAAAATATTATATGGAAATACATGTGTCTAGGTGTTTATCGTATTGTCTACGTGTATGACTAGAGCTACGTTATTATGTGGAAAATATTGGCTTATTGTTGCCTGTGCTGTAATTTTTGATTTTTAGCTAAAAGACAGTGTGTCAAGCCTGGCAAATCTTTCTATTTAATTTAGTGATAATGGTGCTTTTGTTACTGAGTGTTTCAAGGAATGGTTTTGTGAAATTGCTGTGCATTCTGTTGAACTTCTGTCATTAAACTTATGGTAACAAATTATGCAGTGATTCCGTGCATTCACAGAAGTCTGCTTGTCTGTTTGTCACTTACCAGTCGGAACTTTTTGTTCTTGCTACCGACCAAGGCTTTCTCAATGAGTCCAACGTTGTCTGGGAGACGTTATCAAACGTGGAGGGTGATGGACATTTTGTCGACGCTACGTTCCACACATATCGACTTCCTGAGATGCCGGGCCAGCGAGTTGCTCCTGCTGCTGCTGCAGTGACGACTGCGTCGGCTTTCCCTGCACCGCCGGCCAATAGCAAGGAGCAGATTGACCACGAGTATGTAACTATATCACATGATCTTGCAGTATACGTGATGCTGTGAAGTCTTCAGATACAAGTCATATCTCTTGTCACCGAATTTATGTAGTTTTTGACCAAAAATCTTGCCACTTTTTATGTCTGTGTTACTTTGTACCATCACTCTCAGTCTTCAAGCAGTCTCTCAATACCAGTCTACCAGATTTTGCTTCATCTCACTCGGTTCACTCACTGTACTTAGATTTCTTTGTGTGATCTGTCATAGATTTATTTCCTTGTTTTCATTGTCTTGTATGTGCATGTATCTTGTATTATTGTAACATGGTGACATGAGCCTGGTGAGATTGAGAGCTATCTGGATAACTAACCACCCTCCTTCAGTGCTTTGACACTGTTGGCTGGGTCATCTGACCTGTAAAAACATTGTCTCCAAAATGACCTAAACTGTGTCGAGTGGGACGTTAAACCGTGCTCAACCAACCGATCAATACCATCCTGTTTTGTTGCTCATCCTGACCTACTTGTCTGAACATGGCCATAGAAATAATGCTTATTTTTAGGCCACGTTAAACCACTCTATGATAATGATGATAATGATGATGATACTATAGATTACAGTAATATTTTAAATGTTACTGATATTCTTCATATTTAAAATTACATAAAATATTTATAATGTTATGGCTGTGATGGTTTGGTGAAAGGATTGGCATCTGATATACACTGTGTCCTGAGAAAGAGTCTACAGTTTTTCCTGAAGGACTTTAACAGATTTGAACTTATTTTTACCATTTTTGGCACACATTATTATGATGATACATATTACTAAAGCATCTAAAACTTGCCTTTGAGATTTACTTATCACTAAGTATTGCTAATGTTATCATCACGTCATTGAAAATGCCGTTTTCATGAGAAGGTGGCATCTAATTGAGCCTTTGCAATACGAAAAACAGGACAATTGTTGTAAAAATGGCACTAAAAATTTGACAGTTTTGCCCCAAAAAAATTTGACCTAGTTCTGCTTTTCGCCATATTAAGCGTGGTTGTCTCGTGCACTACGCGAACGTCATTGTGCAGCAGCTGCAGCATCGTCGTCTTGCAGCATGCGTTAGCGTCGTAGCTATGCACAGTTTGAATGAAGTTTTTGGCATCAAAGTTGGTTAATTGCAAGTTTTGCTACTGTTGTTGGCAACTCAAGCAGCTGCAAGCCAAAAAGACTATTTCTGTATTTTTGGTTATTTTGGTGTGGAGTTAAGTAAGAATATGAAGAGTGTTTTATTTTTCATGGTAATGTGGCATCACTAATTAGGCGAGGTGGACTATTGGTACGCTGTCAGTTGCATATTACTTTTCTAATGTTGCCTACCAAAAATTATAAACGTGCATTTGAATTTGTTGAAGGTATTATCTGGAACATTGTTAGCTTTTTTACGTCACATACAGTGAAAACGGTATTTTCCCTGACGTCATAATTACTAATTAGTACGTCAACACTAGGTAGTGATGTCTCAATACAAGGAGAAAATTTCTTTACATTTTAATAAAGTGGATTTTCAGTACGACTTGTGCCAAAGGTTATGAAAATATGTTTAAATTTGCCAAAGATCTGTCGAGAATGTCGTGGACACGATTCTGCTGTGGTGGACTGATAACTTTCATTGAACCAACCTAACCAGTAGCAAAGGTTGGGAGTAGGAAGTCTAAACAAAAAAGTGTCAGTGTCAGCATTAGAACCATATGTGTGTATATGAGGAGCATGTAATATTCAGCACTTATAAACAGTGCAAGATTGTTTCCAGTTTGAAAAAGATGTGCTCATCAGATTTAATGTATCATCTTGGCTGTGTTTCATCATGAAGTTGCAGTTGTAATGAGCTGTGAGAATATTGTTGTTGACTATTGACTAATTAGATGTTATTGCTTGCTAGTTACCTGGTGGCGTTGTCACTTGAACAAGAGCAAGGTGAAGTGACTGGTTCTGATGCTTGGCTCGGCTCTGAGGCTGCTGTTCTCAGCGAGTGAGTCATGCATTCCATCCCCTATACGCTATATGCACAGTTTGTCAGCAGGGTTGCATAAAACGTTTTTTTAAAAAAGCTTAATTTGATGACTTTTTTGGAGTTTTATTGCTTCTTAGGGTTAAAGCAGGGTTTTGTAAAAAGGCCCAACTTGATGGGTTGTGAGATTTCTGTGGTTTTTCAGTTATTAGAGTGAGCACTGCTAGGTAGATACTCTACACATCAAATATGTGTAAAATACTGAGTTTCATTGGATTAGTTTTTTTATTAGTTAAGAACAACTTAATTTTTTGTAAGTGCTCTAATTACAATTTAATTAGCCATAATAAAATATTTTATTATTAGTGGAACAAGAAACTAAAATTGGATCAAGTTTGGGGTGGGTTTTTTAGTGGGTTTTATAATGTGGGTTTACCCCCAAAAAACCTGGTAGGTTTTTTGGTATATGCCTGGGTGTTTCAACCCTGTTTGTCAGTGGCTTACATTTGAAAATTCTTTCATTTTATACTTGCGTCAGTTATGGCATGAGTGCTGGAAAACTGTGCCATTAGTAAAAAAAGTGGATGCAAGTTTTGTGGGGATGTTGGAAGTTCGAACGAATTTTCGTCTTCGTGTGACCTCCCAGTAATTATTACGGCTAGTAGTGATCCAGAATTTTGCAGTAGTCAGCATTAAAAAATTAATGATTAATTACTCGGTACAAACTAACACTGGTAATTGCCCATGAACACACCTGTCCTTGTTTAGCAACTTTTCTGTTATTCAGCAATCAGCTCTAGAGATGCACTAAGACACAATTAGCGAGTGTTTCTATCAAGTTTGTTGAGATGGAAGTGTTAACATCCTGTGGAAAAATAGATTGTCGAGATGATTTTGGATGCTTGTCGTCATATTTTTTCTATAATGTTTTGTGAGTGGCATGCATAATCAACTAGAGTTTTTCGGGGAGCTGGCAGTAAAGATTTTGTGATCCTAGCTTGTGTCGTTTTTATAGGTTGCAGAGTGACGGACCGTGTGAAAGTAGTCGTTAATGTCTGTAGCCGTGTAGTAATTACAGCTAGTGTCGGTGATGTTGAATGTCTGCGGCACGTCTGTGTGTGTGTGGTGCAGCCATGACCTGGCATTGAAGCTTCAGCAGGAGGAAGACCTGAGTGCTGCTGCTGCTGCCGCCACTGTCCCAGTCCCATCACAGTCGTCATTGAGGCAGCCCAAGGCTACAGCATCAACGGCCAGCAACGTCGACAAACCAGAGAAAAAGTCGGACAATGTCAGTTCTCTAATGTCTGCTGTTGATTTCTGTTGTACATTATCAGTGCAAGTGATTGCCTCAAAAGACTCCTGCATGAAATGACCTGTAATGTGTCGAGCGGAAAGTAAGACTGTAATCTCTCACTCGCTGATATCTTTGTCATTCTTATCGTAGGAGGCGTTCACGTTCAGACACTCTCCAATTCTCTCTGCATTGTGCTGGGTCCTGTGCAAGTAAACTTGTGGGTATTGTCAGAGCAGCACATTACACAGATTGTACATTTTCTTCTTACTGCCCAAACCAGAGCATCGTAGCTCTCGGTCTTTGCACCATGTTTTTTATCATCCTTGGCTAATTGGTAACACATTGTTCTCGACCAGTGAAGTTGCTTCACACCAGGCCGTGTATGCCTCAGATTCTGCGGGTTTCTTGTCAACAATGTGGACTATACATATTTACTTACTTACTTACTTACTTACTCGGT
>Ga0056124_1000545_pt1 | contig 12182 bp, 6 predicted proteins | sample WorMetHEROISLAND_2_FD_70069 | JGI IMG/M metagenome (GOLD analysis project Ga0056124, IMG submission 70069) | Marine gutless worms symbiont microbial communities from Max Planck institute for Marine Microbiology, Germany - Olavius sp. 4 HERON ISLAND | ecosystem: Host-associated > Annelida >... | reverse complement strand
ATTTTATCATGTATCTTACTTTTGCGATTTTATGTGTATTTTATGTGTATTTTATGTGTGCTGCCATTGGCGTAATAATAAATGAATGAATGAATGAATGAATAGGAAACCGCATGTAGCGAGTCCAACGGTCACGCGACCGATGACGTCACGTGACTCTAAAAGGTCAAGGTCGTGACCCCAATATATTTGAAGTTTTACTACATATCCACAACGCTGGGTTTGGGCTGTCATAAGCGTCGACGTTTCTCTCGGTGCAACTACCACACAGTACCAAGTCACTGTCACGGCTAGCCCGTGCCATTACCTTTCAATCATGCGGCATACAGTGTATTGTAATCTACCCTATAATTCGGTAGGCCTACAGAGGTACGTGGTAATTATGACGTAGGCCTACAGGCTTTTACCTACTTGCAGCCACTGTCTGTGCATAGTTTGCTCAAGTATGCTCTTCATTCATCTGCGCGACGTGACATCTGAGATGACACCTTCTGTTATAATAGTAAAAATTTAGTGACTATCCATATTTCCCGTTGAGAATTTATATTTCACGCAGTAGTGGTCGAAATAAACATACATTTTCCGGTTGTTCTCCGAAATCCACCACCATAATGTTTGCCATTCGTCATCATTTCGTTAATCATAAGGAATTTTGAGGTCAATTTTTTTAATCAGTACAGCATCAACTAGTTGTTTTGTATTTTGAGTTTGCACAAATGCATTTGGTTCGTGTTGTGGTTCTGTATCGATAGTCCGAAGGTTCGATAATCCGAAGGTCCGATAGTCCGACCGCTTGCCCAAGCCTTAGTACCAGTAAATGTATTCAACAGCACTCAGAGACCGCAACCCTCCGCCAAAAATGGTCATCATTATTACCACCAAAATAACCATTTGTTTCGTGACCTATCCTCTACCTTCCATGAAAATTTCACGAAATCTATTCAGGATTTTTTTGTGCTAATTTGCTGGTTAACAAACAAGCGCTACCGATAACCTAATTGGCTGAGTGGTCCAGTCAGTGGTACGGTCTTTGTGTCAGCTGACAACGAAATCATCTTTGTCCACCTCTTCTCGCCTTCAGCATTCTATGGTTAAAGGAACCGGACTAGTGACTGAACTGAGCCTGTGAACACCCAGAACTGTAGTCTGTTCCCATCGTTCCGTAGCCACTTCACAGACATCCAGTCGAGTCGTCCATGTTTACAAGACAGTAACAATAGCAGTCTACAACATGTCCATTGAGAGCTTGCTCAGTACACCGTGTCTCAAAAAACTGTGCCAGTGTTATTTTTTGAATAACTCCGTGAAACATTGGCCGATTTTAATAATTTTTGGAACGGAACATCACGAAGAAACTTGACGTAAATGACTATGTTTTTGTCCACGTCACTTTAATACTGTTGCTACACTACCTTGTGAAATCCAGAAGTCGTAGTTTGACCGTTTACAACAATGAATTCATACTGGGTAGCACATGTGTCGGCTCAAAAAATATTGTGAGTTTACAAAATCATTGAAAATCGTTACTTGTTTAACATTAATTGTATCCACTTTGAGATCGTGTTGCCAGACATACATAGGCCTACATGCAGTGTGTGGTTGCCCACTGCTTGGAACTCTTTCCGCAGTCACATATTCGTCAATGTTTGAAAGCAAGTAGTCAAGTCCTCTGCACGTCTAATTTTTCTGCAGAAATTCTCTAAGAAACCTTCGTGAACTGTAACCTTTTAACTGACTTAAACTGTTAATCAACTTTTTGTCGTCTGCAGTAAACACCTTCTTGAAACAGTAACTGAGCCAATACATATGCACTACCCAGTATGAACGTATTGTTGTAAACGGCCAAACTACGACTTCTGCTGTCCAAAAGTTACTTTCACAAGCGTTTGCAGTCTCCGGCGTGGGCAAGGCTATAGGACACTTTGAATGCTTCACGCGACGGACATTCTAAACCTTTCCAGTGATTGTAATGTAGCCCACATAGCCTACGGCAGTTTTGAACAACTAAGCATGACAATGACGATGAATGATGATTGGTGTACAGGTCTAGCAAACATGCATTTCAATTATCGTATAGGCCTATAGCCTATTTCAATCACAAGTCACAACGGTGCATATGGTAATAATAGGTGTGGCTGATGGATAGCGTTGACAGTTGAACACAACACAATGCCCTGTCGCTGGTGTTGCATTACTACAACCAATACGTTACTTTGTAAACAGTAACCATGGATACCGAACGCTAGAACGTAGGCTACGTGTGTGGCGGCTGTTGACCACATTTTGCACGATGCTGAATCAGCGTCACGTGAAATCATTTCTACGGCTAATTTATGTCTAACATCTTGCTGCAATTATTTCATTTGTCGACACGAACGGCAGATTTAACGATCGGCCACAGCATGATGTCGTACTTTGGCCGACGAAGCTCTTGCACAGTAAACGGCGGGTTGTCGGGGTCGGGCAATGTAACGGCATCATGTTAACCCCTTTCTCCCAAACGAACAATCCCTGTTTCCCCGTGACAGAAAGTCTGGCATTTGGCCAGAAAATTGGCTATAACTCTGCTTGTACACGAGATAAGTGCAAAATACTCCTTCATACTTGCCCCAAAGTAGTAGTGGCAGTTTTCGGGGTCGGCCAACTTAATGGTCTCATTTTAAGTTGTTCCCAATTACCGACCCGTGTTGCTAAAATAACGACACGTTTTGCTTATTGTTGCAATAAGTGGGCGTCTGTGGTAGTAGGTTACAAGGGAGGGCTGGGCATTGCCACGCATTTTGGCCTTTTCAGTTTTTTTTGTCAAAATTTTGCAATTGTTTTAGCAAGAATCGCGCAAGATGATGATTGTTATTTCTTTGTCAAATAAAGTGCAAGTTTCGTTGATTTAGTTCAAGTCAGGATTTTTGGCATTTTGGGGGCCATGGCCCCCTTGGCCCCCAAAATCCGTTTATGACCATAGAATTTTTTTCAGGTTTTTCTGCTAAACGGACTGCATACATGGACTCTCGAACCTTCATTATCGCTTTTTTATGTTCAGTTTATTTTCGTTAGTTTCCAGTTTTCTAAGCGTACGCTGTGCATTAGGCGGAACCGCTCTAGCGCCAGCGATTCCGGTTATAGCTACACATTTTTCCGTAGCGTAGTCTGTTTGTCTGTCGTCTGTCACACACGTGCACCCTGCTTAAACCCTTTAACGGATTTAGATGCCATTTGGCAGATACACTTTCGGGTCCAGTGACACATTGTGTTAGATGATGGGGGTCCGCGACTCCCAGGAGAGGAGTGATTTGGTGGGTCAAACTCCGCAGCCAAAACATGCAACTGCAAAGTGCTGCTGCCACTGGGCGACTAGAAAAGAAGCGATTTCGCGTATTGCCAAATTACTTTGGTGTTTGTGGCATATCGTAACGTGTCGCCGGCGGCTGTGCTGTGCAGATAACATGTCGTCAACGGCGACTGGAGAAAGAATGCGAGATGGTCGAGGAATGGCGGACGCTGGCTTACATCGTCGACCGTCTGCTGTTCTGGTTGTCTGTCCTCGTCCTCATTGGACTCGCTATCGCCATGATCGTCAAGAGTAGTCAGCATCCGGACCTCACACATTACGGCCCAGTCTACGTATAACACAACACGATCGAACACTGGGCGAGCTCCGTGGAAAGAATTTGACCGAACCGGGGCAGGGGCGCGACGCGCTGATAAACTGAAGACGGCGACTGCATCTCCGGCAAAAACCAGCGCTGAAAAATTGGTTCGAAAAAAACTAGGTTTTTCCGTCTAAAAAACCTCGAGAAAGTTTACGTTTTAGGTTTTTTTAGGTTTTTCATTTGTTGTACAATTTATAATACAAATCAAATTCAATTTCACATTTTACTCGTGATTTTTGACTTCTTACGTCGTCATTCGCTGAACAAAAAGAACAACCTGACATGGAGAATGGTGTATATAATGTTCTTCCTGGGTTCTAAAATTCATGTCTCGCCTTCTTTGTACACTGAAACTAAAAAAAAATACTTTAAAACTTTAAAAAACCTTAAAAAAGTAAAACCTAAAAATCTGAAAACTTTTCCGAAAAAACCTAGTTTGTTTCCAGCCGTGATAAAAACTGAGTAAAAAGTCGCATACGAATGGCGTGCGATTTTGTTTTCGCTCTATTTAGAGGTTAATTTTAATGCTATGCGCTCTATAAATTCACGTTTTACTTACTTACTTACTTACTTTTTGTCGCTGATATAGGCTGTGCGATGTTTTCAGTTTGGAGTATCGTTTCGTTTTGTTTTGCTTTCAATTTCATCGCACACGTCACTTAACCAATAGCGTACCAATAGCTTTGACGATCTCGGGACATCTTTAGCTGATTTAGGGGCAGCTTGAGCCTGACGATAGAGGGCCTGCGACCTGTGGGTCTCTATGTGTAATGTCCCTTACGTTTGATTGCCAGCACGTAGCCTAAGTAAGTGAGTGAGTAAGTATAAGTTAGTAAATAATTTACATGGCGCCGATGTCTGTATAAACTGAATCAGGGTTCAATGTCTGCCTGTAACTGTCGGTCGTTTTGTCGTGCGTCGTCCCACTTTGAAATCAGCGTATTTTGAATATTATAGTTGACTTAGTTTCAGCGACTTAAACGTTCCACTTATTAGGCTAATTAAAGTGGCACGTTTATAAGGCGAGGTACAGTTTGCTAAACGTTCAAGTAAGAAAGCGACTCCGTGCCTGTGTTCGCGTAATGGGCCGACATTTCGAAAAATTTTTGTAAACAGTTGCAAAAATAAACAATTGGATGAACTGTTAGCCATTGTGACAGAAATGTGAACAAATATGTTTTCGTGTGTTGTTTGGGTTAATTAATAATACTGCCTTTGATAAACATGTAATATTTCGTTGGTTTTGCTTCTCCCAGGATGTGGAGAAGCAGACTTTAAATGAGGTGGAAAATTGCGCGGTCATTTGATGGCTAGTTGTATCAGTAATATTTCGTTTCAAAACTTATTGAAATCCGATAATAAGTCTTCAAGTTACAATCGAAAATGTCGGGGGTGTTTTGAGGACACTGTGTAGAAAGCCCAAAAGTGACTTCTCGGTGGCGTCCGCTACTCAAAGCATGCAATGCGCGAGTATTGATCGCGGATATTTTTAACACCCGCTGACACTATTTCTTCTGTGAACGAGAATTCAACATCCGTGATATATATTTATTGCAATTAAACGGTTTCACATCACTTTTCTAAACTATACAATTATTTATTATTGAAGACATGCTATCTCTGCTTGTGTGGTGTTTCTGTCCGGGCTCGCTACTGTTCGAAGTCATTGACAAATTCCGTAATTGTGTAAATGTGTAAAGCTATTCATCGTCATTTATTTTGTCAAAATACAAGCAGGCCTACATAAAACTCATAAAACCCAGCTGGCAAGACATGCCATGCTCAAAGTGCGCTTACGGTAGCCTTAGTTAATAGCCCACATAACCTGTAAATAAAATACACAATTCATTGGTTATAGGCGTTGCGACAGTTAACTTCCATGCTGGCAGAAATCTGACTGCCTAGCTTTGAAATCGTCATGAAACATATCATTTCTCAGCGGTTGAAATTCATGTACAAATTCTCTAATGCTTGCTCCATGCACTGAATGTAATTTACTGCTGACCGTGACTGCCTGCAATGCTGTGTGTGTTGTTTTGTGTATGTGGCTTAGCCAATTAAAAGAATTTAAAAAAATTCTAAGGTCGTCCGCAGTTAACCACCCGAAGATCGCATAGGCCTATGTTAGTGTTCCAAGTTAACAAGGCCTATTAAGATCAGTCCTGTAAATAAAACTGCTATTTATTTTATTTATAGGTCCTATTTCGTTCGTATTTAACGTCAGCGTTAAAATGTATCGTAAAACCTGCAAAAACCAGTCTCGAATCCTTTCATTTACGAAGACCGCCGAAAAGCCAGTCGCCAGTAGCGGTCCGGTAAGTTCTATTGACAGTCTGTTATTCGTGACTGAGCGACACAGGTCGTTCCATCACTCAAGCAGCTTACCTTCATCAACGTCAAACACACACCGGAAAATAACGCATGCATTACTGAAATGTCAGACGCGAGATTTCACGGAGATGGTTAGTGGCATGGGAATGTTCAGCATGCTCTGTCGAACAGGGACCCCCACAGGACAGCAAAAGTCATACAGCAGCGCGACATTTTCTGGCCTGATGGGACATTCAAAAGTTTACTTGGTGCAGCACGCCTGAGAGAGGGCTATGTACGCCATATAGCAAAATAAATGAACGAATGAATGAATTTTATTTGTCAACAACAGCCAATTCAGTAGAATGCAACACAACAGTATACAAAAAAATCTGAAATTTACGACGTTACAGTCGTAACGCTGAATTCATGGTAGTTTTTGTACATTAATGTCGGGAAATTTATGTCAGGGCCCCGCATTTCTACCGAACAGGGCCTAATCAGGTTTAAATCTGACCCTGAACCCTGCAGGGATCCTGAAAGGAATCGCCACCAAAATGTGGTTTGTCCTTGGGGCACTGTATAGCCTACCCCTCCACGAAATTTCGTCGAAATCGGTTTATAGCTTTTTGAGTAATCCGGCTGACAATCGGGCAGACCCATTCGCCGTTCAGCGGCGGCGGCTGTCATGCAGCGCGGTGTAAACTGCCGACAACGACCAGTCGGTCAATGGACAACACATTGTTGAGCGATGACAGTCATTCGAGCTGATGTTATTTACGACGCGCGTCCAATTGAACAATGCAATTAACTCATTTAGCGCGATGGATTAACAACAGAACGACATGTCAGGTGCCGTCGCAGAAATCAATATCTGACATCCGCTGTGAATGGGCGTTTTATATATATTCAACTTTATTCACCAAACAAATGGTAGCACATAAATGAAAAATATGATAAACATAAACAGCAGGCAGAATAATAGCAGCTCAGACAAGCGCCTTAACTAAGTAACCATGCACTCAGCACAAAGACTAAATTGATGTTTTAGTTTTCTGGCGGCTTAGAATGCTTTTGCTCCGAAACCAAAAAAATGTTTACGGAAAAATCTATATATGTGTCATAGAAAAGTTGCAGACTGTTAATATTTTATTGAAATGCCAAGATAAAGTAATAATGTGGGCCACTGTCAGTGCACTAACGTGCCTTGCGTGTCCGGTTCTACTGTCGTATGTCATACCGTAATGTATGTCCTGTTTATTGAGAACAAATAAATGGAGATGGAGATGGAGAATGTGTTGTTGCATTATTGTGTGCCGACGTCAGTTAATTACATAACTTGTTATCAAAATGAGTTTTTGCCGTTATTTTTGTTATAATAATTGGGCCTTTATTGCATACGACGACATGCGTTACTTTTTTTACCTCAAGGTGAACCAAAATGCGTTAAAAATTGTCGACCGGGCTCCCGACGGCTGGGGAAGTGCAGAAAAGTGGGTAATAAGGGGAATGGGAAAAATATAAAAGTGATGCATATCACACCATCCCACACTTAAAGTCGTCAACAAAAAGACACTGAAAATGACATTTCCGAATGACGAATTCACAGGAAATGAACACGTTTACTTGCAAGACATGCGATGACACAAAACACAAAATCCACGAGATACACTATACTAAGAACGCAAAAGCTTCACTGACATATTGTTCGACTTAAATGATCGCGCGATATAATAAAATTGCGCCCGTTTCGCATAACGTTACACTCACTCAAACAATAGAAGAAAGAAACGTAATGTATTTTGTGATTAGTAAGCTATCTGCTGTAAATTTCTTGCTTCTTTCAAATTTCAGCCCCCTAAAATATTCCCTGCACATCACGCCTATCGGTCGAGCGTATGTAGGCCTACGCCTAACAGTGACGTGACGTTTGAAGCTGCCACTAAAGCACGGTAGAACAATACATTCCGCGGTCATTTTTACTCGTACATTCATTCTCATTTACCTCAATACTGTTATAGAGTTATAGGCAGCGGGCAAAGATGTTGATGAAAAACGTCCTGCCGCTGCTGATGTTGCTGCTGCTGTACCTTCAAGTGTCCATATTCCTTGTAGCGGGTGAGTTACGCTCCATGTTGATAATAGTAATTACGTTGTTGGATTTGAATGACCGGCGAGCTATTGAAACTGCGGTCGTCCGCCTAAAGCTGCGCAAACATATTTTATTTTATTAAACCATAACTTTAACCTTAAACTGAAAATTGGCACACCAGTTACTCCTTCCCTAAGGAACGTTCACACCAATTGTGTTTTTTCCGCGCTTCTTTGTTTTTGAGTTAGAAGCTTGTACAAGACGAACTACGTTGTGTCACAATAAAAAGTGGACCGCAAAACAAATAGCTAGAATTAAAAAAAACTTGTCAGTTTCGTGTAAGATTTTAGACTAAATAACTGTAAATTACTTCAAGCAGAATGACATATATCGCTGAAATTTCATAGGCAAGATTTCATGGAGTTGGTTTGTGGCAGAGGCGGATTTAGGAATGTTCAGCATGTTCGATCGAACAGGGGCCCCACAGGACAGCGAATATCACAGCAGCTGCTGACGAGCTTTCCGGGGGTACCAGCATCGATGACCTTGAACGACCTTGAACCTTAAAATAGGGGTTTCAGTGATTTTTTTCGCGATTTGTGGCTGCCACACACATTTCAAGAGTGAACTGCGTCGAAATCACTGGAGGTAGACCAAGACAACAGGCAAATGAAATTTTTAGCATTAAACGTGGACTTTAACAGTGCAAGTTTCGACCCCCTAGGTTCAAGGAGTCCTCCGTACGAGCGCATCAAATTTGGGTACCCCCTTGAAAACGTGCGATTTCTGCTCCTGTCGACTAATCTAGCACGAGAACGGTTGCAGATAGACACAGACTTGGTGCGTAGACTATCATAACAAGCACTGCTGACGAGCTTTCCGGGGGTACCAACATCGATGACCTTGAACCACCTTGAACCCCAAAAATATGGGTTTCAAATGAATTTTCCGCTATTTTAGGTTGCGACGCACACTTAGAGTGAATTTTTGCTGAAATTGCTGAAATGTACTGGATATAGACCAAGACAGCCTGCGTACGAAATTGAACTGATCATGTCGCGCGTCCTATGAGCATTAGCTCAGATTTCTTGTATCTCTAGTTTTTGCAATACTATTTACTGGCAACTGCAATGGATCTGTCGTAACTATATCGATAGGCTCAACAAGCGCGAAAAGGAAAATCTTCGTACATAACAATATCAGATAGCTGGCCGCCAGAATTGAGTTAAGCTGTTCGCACATATGCAATAAAGAAGAATAAAATATAAATAAAACGAAAGCAAAACAGTTTCGTTCGCATTATGTATGTTTAGTGTATGTTTTTACTTCACACATGGACACACAGCCTATAGTGCCTGCAACGCAGGATCAACAAGCCTTTGTTGTTCAGGTGATCGATAGAGTTCGCTCGAAACGCCAATTCATTCTAATAGACTCGTTCAATACCGCTCGACGCGTTGCAAATTGGCCGTTGTAAATGGTTGCTGCCCACAATAGGCTATAGCAGACAATCAAGCAACCGGGCAGCGAGGTCGACATTTACTGGCACACGTTATACGTGGGCGCAGAACGTTTGTTCAGCTTCAAGCAGGGTGCAATGGAGCGGAGACGCGAGAGGCGCCTCTCCCACCACTATTTTCCATGGATGGGACGCTTCGCCCGCGACTAAAATCCACATAGAAAGAAAGCTCAGCGTTTTATGTGTCCGCTATGATGCTCAACGCATGATGTAGCGTAAGCCTATGTAATTTTTTCTCTCCCAGTTTACTATTATAATTTTTACGCGCGACAGCAGGTAGCTACTGCTAAGCGCGTATTAGCTATCGTAATTCTGTCTGTCCATCTGTACGTCTGTCTGTCACGACTTAGTGCCGATTCAAGTCCAGGTGAGATAGAGACTTCAGGTTTCCACCGTATGATAGGCTAGAGTTTCTAGTTTCTAGTGGGGTAATTCGGTGCCGCTGGGTGAGGAGATTCCCCTCGAACGAGGGCATCAAACAGGGGTGCTCCTAAGAAATCGTTATTTTACCAGTATTAGCTCGTCTAGCGTCAGAATGGATGCAAATAGACAGACTTGCTGCTTATCGTAACAAGCACTGCTGACGAGCTTTCCGTCGGTACCAACGTCGATGATCTTGAACGACATTGAACCCCCAAAATAGGGTTTTTTCGTGAATTTTTTTTTCGCGATTTGAGGCTGCCATACACACTTCAAGAGTGAACTGCGCCGAAATCACTGGAGATAGACCAAGACAAGCTGTGTACGAAATTAAACTGTCAAACTGATGCTGTTGCTGCGCGTCTCATGAGCATTAGCTCACATTTCGTTTTACAGTGGTTTCCGTAGCCGATTTACCATCTTTTTCAGTGTAATGAAATAATTTTATTATATTAATGTACACAGAGCAAACCATGCAAAAATTCAAGCAAGACTGTCCCAGTACTTCTTACGACTGCCCCGTCCCCGTGCTTCGCGCGAGCGTAGATCGCCTAACGTTGCTCGATGCTCATTAGCCGTTCAACATTTAACCTACCAATTTCGCTAATTAGAGATGTGCGACACTGCGACTGTAAAAGTAAAATATCGAGTTTGTGTGTGTTATTTACTAGTTACCTAAGTGGCGGAGCTATGGTTACGCGCGGTAATCGTTACGTTTGCACCGAGAAACAAAATCTAAACAATGCGTTGTCGGTATCAAAATCAAATATCTTCGAACGTGCAGATATGTCCAGCATTAATTGTTGTAGAGAACACAATATTGTTGACTGTGCTGTCATCATTGCACAGTAATGGCAAGCACAGTTCACCCGGTTCATTTGATTAATGCAGAACAGCAGCGGGTGGCCGCCGACCTTCGGAACAGCCGCCCCAATTACAATCAATGGGTGAGGTCAACTTTTGCTGAGACTTTAGTCTAAGACCAAAGTTTGGTCTAAGACCAAAGTCAAGACCTAATTTTTCGTAACAGCAAACGTTGTGGGTCTAAGACTAGTCTCAGCGAAACTCGACCTCACCCAGTGTTTTATTACGGGAAACTAACTATAAAAGTCATTTATTGAAAGTGAATTGTTAAAACCTAAGCCTAAACTTAATAAAACAGCAAAAACACCGAGTCACAGTAAAGTAAAAACAGTACACAATAACGTCAGGCCTATTACAGCATTCTCTTATGGAAGAGATAGTGTTGTGTTCTCTGTAGGCCTATGTGACACGGGGTGACGTTTTGCACTAATATTTGTACAACATACACGCTATATTTTCCCGCCGGCATTGCAACAGTTAAACGTTTTTATCGTGCAAGTGTTGCGACTAACCAAAGCTGCTATGGATTAATTTCAGCCTTTAAAATTGGCGACAACGACACAAGTCTGGGACCTACACAAACGGATGGTGTGTATGACGTAATATAACTGGAGCTCACCGTAACCAATATACATCAATTTAATTTTTTGCATGAAAGAATATGCAAAAAGCATTTGCTACCTGTCTCTCTGTCTACCTACTACGATCTTAACATTTTTATTACAGTAGTTTCTTTGCTGAGAAAATTACAAACTTAGTATTATTATACACATTAAAGTTCTAAAACACAGCGCAAAACGTGCAAAAATTCAAGCAAGATTTCGTCTTACGCCACTGAGTTACAGGCGTCTCCCACTTCTTCTATGAAGACTACAGCCCTGCAGGTTAGCGTGGGAAAATTGCTACAGTTCACATTCGTGATAGGTACAAGAGGTTCGTGAGCAGATTCGCACGAAATGACACCGTCGCGTACTTACATCAGGCGTGCTTCAAGTTCAGTACATAAGAAGAGTGCTGCTCAGCTCAAGTCACTTGAGCTAAAGCTGTGTGTGTGGCAGGCCTCACGTACATGTATACGTGCGCAAGCCGATAATTACGTTTTGCTGCCGATGTTTATATATTCAACTTTATTCACCAAACATAACGGTAGCACATAAATAAAAAATCAAATAACCACAAACAACACGGCAGAATAATAGCAGCTCAAACAAGCGCCTTAACTAAGTCAGCACAAAGACTAAATTTCTGTTCGAACTTGTCTGTCCTACTGCGCAACACAACGCTTGGAAGAGATATACCAAAAAGAACTGACAAACCTTTACCGTTT
>Ga0056124_1000544_pt1 | contig 12192 bp, 10 predicted proteins | sample WorMetHEROISLAND_2_FD_70069 | JGI IMG/M metagenome (GOLD analysis project Ga0056124, IMG submission 70069) | Marine gutless worms symbiont microbial communities from Max Planck institute for Marine Microbiology, Germany - Olavius sp. 4 HERON ISLAND | ecosystem: Host-associated > Annelida >... | reverse complement strand
TTATATGCGGGTGTGTTGCCACCCACACCCGCACTGCACCCAGATGACCCTGCCGCTGTTGGTCCGCGACTGCTTATTCGTCAGGCCAAAACCTGCTTATATCGCAGCTAGCCTCTATATATAGAGGTCGTTCCGCTATCCGCCACCTGCGGACGCGGGTGGTAGCAGTACAGCTCTGCTCCATTGCTCTCCCACAGCAATGCCAATGCCAGTGGCACTGCACTGCTACAATGACAGCACCATAAATATTGTCGAGACTAGCTGAGCTTGTGCAGGTTCACAAAGTGTTGTGTGCTAAATGAACGAGGAAAATTTGGTGCAAAAATATTCTCGCACTGCACAGACATTGTGATTTTGGGGCATTATAATTGGAATCAGGCTGCCGTTGACTGTGCAAGAACGAGTGGAACGTGCAATTCCGACTGCAATCGGAAGACTTCGAGCAGACCTTGGTGGTGAGAGTTTTGACGGGCTTCAAGTTAAAGTTGAAGTCGAGGTGAAGGTAGTTGAGGTTCTTGCGGTGGATGAGGAGGTTGAGCATGTTGTAGCCCTGGCGGCAGACCTGCAGACCGACCTCAACCCAGTCCAGTGTCGTTGTCTGGAAGAACTTGGTCGCTTTGAACGACCGGAACAGATACCTGCACGCATTACAGACGTCTGTCTGTCTGGACAATCAGCTCACGTATTGCTAACAGGTCGTAACTCTGCTTACCAGAAACCGAGATAATCGCAAAAAAAACATACTTTGTATTGTAAGTATGCAGTTTGCAATTTTTGCTACAAAAAAAATCAAATATTTCAGTACTATAAAATTAATATTGTATTACTCTGATCACAGTCGTTCATATCAAATAAATATGTTTATTAAATAAAATGTTTAAAACGCGATTGTAACTGCCTTTTAGCATGAACGGCTATGATAACTCTCGGCGTGCAAGAAGGTCGTATGTGTGAGTTACGACCTTTTACCACAGCACGGCGTGTTAACTAAACGCACTTACTACCTTTTACCAATACAGGAGCGTGATAAAAGTTTGCAGTTGCGTCCTATTTCCTCATCAACAAGCGATGAAGTGTAAGTAGTTAGAAGGTCGTAACTAAACAGTGAATTGTAGATACGACGTTTTTCCATGCCACTGCTGCCGTCTTAGCAGTTTTCATCAATGTTAACTATAAAAATCGCAATATTAAGTCAAAAAATTTTACATCAAAGTGTAGCATTTGTGACCAACTAGGGCTATGAATTAACTCGAAACCCAGACTTAAGACTTTTTACTAATATATGAGCGAATTAGCTGTTCCACATATGATGACTAACTACAGTGACCGCAGTTTCGCTGTCAGTGGTCCGGCCGCGTGGAAAGTTTACCAGCTGCACTTCGACTAGACATGTCACTGTCTGTGTTTCGTGAATGGCTCAAAACATTTCTGATGACATAAGCTGCAATGCATGTAACAGTCGATATGGTGCATTTGCTGAATCCTATTTGAATTAGCACCATGTAAGTGGCATTACCCGGTAATAATAATAATAATGATGATAATAGTGTCCACCTGTTATTGCTCTAGACTACTCACAAGTTTCACAGCCGTAAAAAACTTCCACCAGATAGACAAAAGTGTCCAACAATCAGTCCAATATTCTCTGTTCTTTATGACATAGTATTCCAACATGACTTAAACAGTAAAACAAACTTTGTACATTAAAATCTCTCCTACATTGTAATCGTGAGAATCTACAGTGACTGCAGATGGTAGAAACCTTTTTTTCTGTGCCTTCGGAGGTCGGTGTTTCAGTGCATTGAGAACGTAGCACTTGAGTAGCTTCTGGTATGAAACTCGGACTTTGACTGGCATGTTAGCTGGACAGTGTTCACGATACCTGACGATTCACAGCATCAGCCAACACCGGATAATGTTACATACTGTATTAGTAGTGATTTATCACACACACAAGATATACCACCGGCTCCTAGTATTAGCACAGCACTAATCTATGAATTAACAGTTCTGACACACGACTGGCTAAAATTTTCACAACGAAAAATCTAACTCAACAGCACAAATTTCTGCGAATGAAAATCTGGATCCACGCCAAAATCTACACATCTTTTGCCTGGGCTACGTCCTACTCCTCCAGAAAATTGTTACCAACCGACTGTTATTTGTATTTGTTACCTGGCCTACTCCCCACCCCTCAGAAAAACTTAAGCAAAATTTGTCACACACATAGATGTATGACAGGCAACAAACATGAAAGACTGGAAAAGCCTTCATTTGGTGCAGGCAAAACCTGCATTAAGAATAACATTTTAAACATCAAATTTGTTTTCATGTTAGGTGTTAGGGTTAGGAGTAGGGTTAGGAGCGAATCATTACATCATTTATCCAGGCAGTATTTAAAAATATGTATAACTGAAAAATCACGAGATCAAAGTAAAGCTAATGACATGAAAACTGAAGAACACTGTGGCAGCCTCAGCTTGTTGCTACAAACCAACAACGTTCTATTTACAACAACAACTGCCGGAAAACATGGATACGAAACAGTCATCCTGAATCATCCGAGACCAATCACTCACCAAGACTTGACAAGTGGTACGTCGACGGCACGTCGAGACCGGCCGGAGCGCAGGTTGAACGGCCGAGCTGCCCACAAGAGCGCGATGCCGTTAGCCGTGTTGTCAGTGTACAGCGGAGTGTCCGTCATGAACGGCTGCACAAAGTCCGGCAGCTCAAAGTCCTCGTCGTCGTCTGGCAGCGGCTCCGCTCCCTGACATGCAGAACATCTCGGCATCACAGAAAAACAAATCAACACCCCGGTCGGCTACATCCTAACTCTTATACAGGGTCAATCCATCGATCAATCAATAAAAAATAACCACTTACAAAAATGACTGGTGGTTTATAATATATATATACATATGTCTCAAGGTCAACAACCTTAGATAAAAACCTACGAATTTTTAAAACACAAAACTAAAGATAAAACGCTCACTGAAACAGTAATGTTATTAAGATCCCTTTGAAACATGCAGTGTTAGATAATTGTTGAAGTGACGGCGGCAGACTGTTCCATGCGGCCAGCGCAGCATATGAAAACGCTTGTTCTCCGTACTTTAGTCATGTGCGTGGTTGTTCATATTATTATTATTAAGGGCATTTATAGACCACAAGTTCGCGATTAAATGCACTAGCAGTTCTACAGTGAAGACTGCTGCCAGAAAATAAAGTGCAAAATTTTTATTTTCCTCCTTTATACCATGTACATCACACACAAGTGAAAGCTAATGTATCGCATTGACATTACAATATACAGATATGCAAAAACAAAAAAGCCGATCAAGGCTAATCATTTCGGAAACCGTGGTCGGGCAAATCAATCAAATCATTTATTTGCTCAGCAGCTCAGAAATAAACACTTCCTGACAATATATAAAACTGGCGAGCAGGACAGCAAGGCTCCTAGCAAGAAACACTAACAGCTGACCTAAAACCTAAGCAAAATTAAAGACACTTACATAAACATGTATATCTTTCACTAAATCTTGTGTGTCTTTGTGATTACCGAGCTAACTGAGTACTGTCATTAAAAAGTCAAAAGAGCAACAAAAGCAGTCAATACAGCGATAAGACAGCTCAACTGGACAAACGAAGAAAACAACCAATCACAAGTTAAAAATATATTCTAATGTGTAAATAATTATGTCCAATTAATCTAAAAATTCAGTTTACAAGAAATCTGAGCTAAAGCTCATGAGACGCGCGACAGCATCAGTTTAATTTCGTACAAAGGTTATCTTGGTCTATCTCAAGTATATTTCAGCGAAAATTCACTCTAAGTATGCGTCGCATCCCAAAATAGCAAAAAATCACTTAAAACCCATATTTTGGGGGTTCAACGTCGTTCAAGGTCATCAATGTTGGTACCCCCGGAAAGCTCGTCAGCAGTGCTTGTTATGACACCCAGCAAGTCTGTGTCTATCTGCAACCATTCTCGTGCTAGATTAGTCGACAGTAGCAGAAATTGCACATTTTCAAGGGGGTACCCAAATTTCATGTGCTCGTACAGCGGACTCCTTGAACCTAGGGCATCAAACCTTACACCGTTGAAATCTACGTTTAATGCCGAACATTTCACAAGCAAACCCCTATTTTTGGGGTTCAAGGTCATTCAAGGTCATGGACGTTGGTACCACTGGAAAGCTCGTCGGCAGTGCTTGTTATGATGTGCAGCAAGTCTGCATCTATCTGCAACCGTTTTCATGCTAGATGAGCCAATAGTGGTAAAATAACGATTTCTAAGCGGGGTACCCCTCTTTGATGCCCTCGTTCGAGGGGAATCTCTTCACCCAGTGGCACGTAATTACCTCATAAGAAACTAGAGACTAGGCTATCATATGGTGAAGACCCGGAGTCTCACATGGGCTTGATTCGGTACCGGGTCCTGACAGACAGACAGAATTCCCATAGCTAATACGCGCTCTCAGCAGTACCTGTCGGTACAGCTGTCGAGCGTAAAAAGCTTAACAAAATATCCATTGTAGTATCGACCTTCACAGAGTGTCGCTGAGCAATTGGGTTGATGAGAGGGTCGAAGTAGAATGCCGGCAGATCGGGATCCTCCGTCTTTATGAAAACAACGTTTGGCATATGATACCTACAGACACAATCGGCAATGTCACAATTCACGTGATGAGTTTTTTCAAGCAAATGCAGTAATAGGAGCGAAAATATTACAACCGTCCACAGTCGACACTCCACAGCTTCCACTCATTTCAGAAAACACTTCTAATGAACACACAGCTACCAGATTACAGACATATCAAGCCCCCAACAGATTTAAGCATTTCAAGTATTTCAAGCCATCTTCGCTTAGTCTTGACAAACTCCAAAAGCTGTTGCAGATGATATATCAAACTCAGTGTGTGTGAATGAGTTCAAACTGTTGGACACGGAAACTAATTGCTGCTCATTGAAAGTTAAAACATCAAATAAAACAACAAAATTATACAAAATTGCAAAACAAATGCAAGTGTTCCTAAATTAAATATTAAATAATTTAGAAATTAAATTAAATTACATATTTGATTACCTAGGTGCCCGTCGGGTAGTAAAAAATTACATTCATCACCTATTCAGCTACTATTATAACAGCACGAAAAATTCCACTTTTCACAAACTCTGTAATCAAAGAACCTGGTCACGATATCACCATCGACTCCATTACGGGCCATTTTCTCGTTCTTGTAGTTCGCTAATTTGTTAGCTAACCATCAGCTTACAGTCATTCATTATTGGACAACCCTGATCACATGGTACGTCACTCAGTGCAGGCACAGACTGCATGCATATTAATGAGCTAGATTGGCTGACTAGTTCAGAACCAGGGGCTACATTCTCGAACCTTTCCTAAGACATTTTCCAAAGATCTTCCTATGTCAGACGATTTAGGAATTCTCGATGGCTTTCATTTCCAAAGATGTTCTTCTTTTCTTGTCTGCGTAAACTAGTTCAACCAATCAGATGCGCTTTTACAAACCACCCAATGTAAGCACCCAAGTTCAAAAACTTCTTTGGAAAAAGTCTTCTGAAAACTTCTTATCTTGGTACGATGACGGAACACTGCTTCATCATTTAAGTTGACCAAATACAAATATGCTTTACTTACTCAGTGTCGATTTAACAGCAATGTCATGTAAATAATATATGATGTGTAAACTAAGTGTCAACAATGCATACTTTTATAGAAATTTTGTTATTATTACGTAGCTTTCTTTTGTAAGAAAAAGTTAGTGCTTTCCTATATATTTTGTTAAATTTTTCCAAAGATCTTTCAATCCAAAGAAGTTTCGAGATGCGCATCCTTTCCTAATATCTTCCTAGGAACCCCTGCCTAATATGTTCTCCAAAGAAGTTTTAAAAATATGCATCCTTTCCCAAGAAAAGATCTTCCAAAGTTTCGAGAATGCGGCCCCAGATACTGGCAGTACATCATGGCATTTACAGCAGTGAGCACACAGTGCCGAGTGTTGTCTGCTCACCAGGACAGATGGACTTGGAACGGAATATTGTTGTAGAGGTACGGGAAAGCAATGCGGTACTCAGTGCGGACCGGCTGTCGGATGATGATCTTGTTGATGTCATTGAACTCGTTCCAGTCCTCATCTCTGCATAGCACACAGCACACACAGCACCAGACAATCAATCCATCCATCAACCAGACAATAAACCACTTACAGAAATGACCAGTGCTTTACAACATAAAACATAAGATAAAACCTAAAATAATGTGCAAATTTATTGACAAAAAAACTCGGCGCTCGCTGAAAAAGGTAAGGTTTTAATGTTTTTCACCATTTACAATATGTACATTTGTAGCACCGTAACAATACCACTGTTCATTACCTGTGAAATCAAAACTATTGATATTGTTATTGTAATCGTGAACACTCAGCCTAGTCTCTGCCATTATGTGCCTCTGTTTCCTTTGGGATTAAGCACATAAGCAGCAGCATTATTAATGCTAGCGCAAATTTTATCTGACAGACCAATAACTGGAATGCTGTATGTTCACATTCACATTGGTTAGTCTGTCAGCAGAATTATTCTGAATAAAACTTACATCTAAATTTTGGAATGCTCATAACTTGAGACATTCTAGACGTAATTACGATGTAGATTCCCCACAATTTTTTATCAGTCTTTTTGACAGGAACTTTGCCCACACTGTTCCACTATTTTTACAACTCGCCATATCTTAAGCAAATTATAAAAACATGTTCACTCATGTAAGAGATTTTGCTAGCATTTTAAATACAATACAAAAAAAAACATGACAGATCACAAAACAAACCAACATCTGACAAAATAAAACTGCTGCAAACAACACAGTTCTATCTTACTGGAGTTCTTTGTCTTTCACGAGAGGTTCAAACTTTGGACCTCCGGGAATTGCGAGGTTCAGAGCCTTGGCTGTGAAGAAGGACTTCATGTCGAAGAGGTAGAAGTAGTTGTCGTCGACGAGGTCTGTCAGCAACTGGTTGGCAAGACGGTAGAGCGTCGACAGCTGCGGCAGACTCAAGTTCCACTTGCGATATGACGTGCCATTCACGAACCTGCCAACCACAGTTGAAGTACATCACACCGTGTAACATTGGAGTCCACTGCAATGCAGCTCGTACACACAGACTGCCACATCAGACACATACACCGTGTCTCAAAAAAAACTGTGCAAAATTGTTTTTGCCATAACTTTGTCAAATTTCCACCGACTTTGATAATTTTTGGCACACTGATAGCAGAAAGGATAAATTTATGTGACGTACACTTATTTTCCACCTCACCTAATTCGTATCAACGCCCTACCGACGCTACCGTGTTAAATGCTGATGTTCCAAATTGCTACATAAAGCTGTAATTGTTAGTATTAGTTTGGTCACATCTGCATCATCGATTCAACAGAGGGCGCCACGCCGCCATGTAATATAATAGTTTCGTGATATTAAATACTCTACACTAAAAATAGCAGACAAAAGCAACGCTGACGCTGATGAACTCAAAACACGTCTGATCGATGAGTGGGCGCAGTTCGACCAGACGATCGCTATCAGCCAGTGGCGTCGTCATCTAAGCGCTTGTGTCCGTGTACAAAGGGCACACTGAGCATAAATTCTGACATTTTTGAAAAATAACTGTTACAAAAACGTATAATTATGCTAAATAAACCACACACATTTTAGTTTATTGTATGCTAATTATGTCGTTGAAAATTTAGGTTTACTGCAGACAAGAACTCAGCATTATGTAACAATTTGGAGCATCTGCGTTTAACACGGTAGGGCATTGACGCTAATTAGGTGAGGTGGAAAATGAGTGCACTTCACATAAACCTATCCTCTGTGCTATATGTGTGCCAAAAATTATCAAATTTGGTAGACATTTGACGAACTTGTGACAAAAACAATTTTGCACGGTTTTTTTTGAGACAGTGTAGATTAAAACGTTCTGTTTTGTTGCCGGAAAAGCTTTGTAATTCTTAACCGGCTCTTTTTTCGACGTTAAAATAAGCAACATGCAGAAAAACAAGGTTGTGCCGGTGCATTTGTGTGCACTGCTGCCTGCTGTGTGTTCTGGGACTGTGATATAACCGTTCATCAAATGTCACTTGAAGCCGGTTACCGATTTCCCAATTTTCAGATAGCTCCCTCCACCCAAATCTCCTTAGCAATCCATCCCATTTTATAACTGTAAGTTCTTCTGCTAGCTACTGACACTTCACCAATCATTCTCCACTACTAGCCAAAAGTGCCACAACAGCTGCAAGTACGTTCACATCAAATTTAGAAAGAATCAGATCAAAGACGTCAAAGAAAACAACATCGTCAAGCCTTACTCAAGGCTAAGTACCATCCGTGGGGTAGCCGCAGTATCACGCACACAGAAAACACCAAAAACCATGTGACCTTGACCTTTGATGATGAGTTCAAACTGTTGGACACAGAAACTTCAATAAGGTTCTAGAGGCTGTCGAGCCACATGTGCATGCAAAATTTCATGAAGCAAAGTGCAGCGGTTCATGAGTTATCAACAGTGCACTAGATTTCGGACAACTCTTAGACTTCAATTGTGAATATCTATCCGGATGAAGACAATTCAATTCTGAATATCTATCAAAGGGTTCAAGCAACTGACAAGCGGAAAACGGCGTTATCAACTATGATTTTTCCCACATACGATAAAAAATTTGGTGAACTCTGGTCCACTAACAAAAAATGACCTTTGACCCTGAAATTCTAAGGGTTTCTAGAGGTTGTCGAGGTACATGTGTTCATGTGAAATTTCATCAAGCTAAGTGCAGTGGTTCACGAGCTATCATGTCCACAAACTTTTTTGCCCTATCTCGCAATGGTGACAAACCCAAAAATGTGGTCCTGTGACCCTGACCTTTGACCCATGACTTTCAAATTCTCTGGCTTTCGAGCGGCTGTCAAGGAACATGTCCACGCAAAATTTCATCGAACTAAGTGCAGCGGTTCATGAGTTATCGTGGTCGCAGAGAACTTAAGACGAAAACAATACTGTCCGTCGCTACCGTGGACAGTGAAAATACATTCAACTCACTTTGAGTTAATCAGCGGCTTGTGGTCATAGAACCATTCACAGACAGGTTTGTCTTCATCCGGATCGAGGTCCATCTGGATTGGTTCCAGCGGCTCGACGTCGAGAATGTTGTCAGCGTAGTCCAGCGGAGGCTCCTCATCATCAAACGGTGGAAAACGCATCCGCTTGAAATGTCTGCGATCTCGCTTCTCACGCCTCATCATTATCCACATTGACCTACGAACGCAATCAACGTAATTTCATGTCATGTTACGATACAATTAGATTTTAAGGTGCCATAATGTAACAATCAATGTAACTCCAAGGACACTTAACAGACCGCAAGTGAAATGGCGGGGCACAGAGTTTTGAACAGTGTTTACGGACAAAATGAGTGTTTGGGAACAGAAAACTGCCAGTCAACAGTTCAGTTTTGAGGCACTGCATAGATGTGTTGAGTGACAGTGCAGCTGCAACACTTACTGGCAGATTGTTCATGCCTACGGTGAAGAGAGAGACAGGTCGGCAAAACAAATGTGAGTCAAGGGCTTCGTTCACAAAGTATGGTGGCACCAGACCATGGAACCAGCGATGGACAAGTATAGCAAGCTTGTACTTGATCCATTGCTCCATGTTCAGCCAGTGTGAGCAGTTCACTGTTTGTCTGTGCAACTCAACTGATACTTTTAAACAACATTTAAAAACTCACCTATTCAACCTGCCTTAGCCTAGTGCCATCAAGTGGCTCTGTATCTTCGGACTCCATGGCGCTATATAAATCTTGTATCATTATTATTATTATTCAACGAGTCGCATCACACAATCGTACTTCTGAGAGTAAGCTCAGAGTAATCACTATGACAATCTGGCTTTAACATTTCTATCATACAAGTTCCTTCCCTATTCACGATTTGCAACAGCAACGGACAACTAGTTTGTATCTAAACATGTCATGCACAAATCTCATACTGAACTATCTTCATTTAAAAATCATTAAAAGATAACCGAAAATTACTTATAATGATACTGAAAAGATTGCCTTAAAATTTCCAGAACAGTCTGGCATGTGCGTACCCCCACTGGGCAATGTAGACAGGCTCGATGACCCATGGAATCTCATTGACGAACGTGATGGCACCGGTGATGTGATAGAGAACGCGGACGTCGCGAATCTGTTCCCACGGCATTGGCATGTTCTCCATCAGCTTCAGCACGGCATGTGGCATGTACTTCAGAGCTCTACGACACGATACGACAGATATGATACGATAGATACACAGCAGAAACAAGTCTGCCAATGACAGCTGGACATTCACACTGTAGCAATCCTCAGTGCACACTTAACTGATCACCAGCGGCCACACTCTCGAAACTTTCCTGAGATCTTCCTGAAAAGTTTCGATGATATGGCTCCAGAGCACCATGTCATGCGGGTATCCACGGAGCCAAACGATGCATCCTAACATTAACCCTATCCCTAACCCTTACCTTTCAACCTGAACATACTCACCGGTTGATCATATCCTGAAAAATGTTTGCAGCAATTTTAGTTTTTTTGTGCGCCTTTTTTGTGCAAATTCATTATAAAAAGACTTCAAGATAAACCAGTCGAAACTATTAGGATGGCCTCATAAAATGTAGCAAGATGGTGTCAGCATGGCCTCCTACACTCCAAGGTTACTGACTGCACCACAGAAATCTTGTTGCCATTAAACTGCACGAACATACATACAGATCTTCAGACTGAGAAGCACAATCTCATGCTAACACACAGTATACCGTTACGACGTACCCAAGATAGACTCGTTTATCATGCCGGAACTTCCGACTACTCATGTCTCCGTGGTCGCGGATGATCTTCCTCACGTGCTCCGGGGGCATATCCTCCTTCATGGCATCGACAAAACCAAACTTCCGCTTTTCCGCGTAACGCTTCGACTGCAGCTGCTGCCATTTGCGAGCTGAAAGACAAAACAACGGCAAAGTTCATCTCATAGAAGACCCTACCAGGTTGAGCATTGAGCAATAAACATAACCAACTGAATACATATAAGTACAACACTACAACAAGTAACTGTTCTGCAACAAAATACCCAACTTAGTGCTGCTGTCTGAAAAAAAGTGAAAGATATCGAATCATCACTTAATGACACCAAAAGACAACGACTGATCAGTGAAATTGTTGAAAATTTGCAGAAGTTGGACATTGTAATTACATCATTTTGCAGCTAAACACATTCTGAACACAGAGGAACCATCCATCAAGAAATACAAAAATAATATTACACTTCGCTGCACTGTAGCAAGTTCCCCACCAGGAAGTCCAAAATAGCAATGGTTAGGGTTACGGATAGGGTCAGACTTAGGGTTAAAGATAGGGTTAGGGTTAGAATTCAAGTGGGAAAATTCTGCAACAGACCCACATTTTGCATTCGAGCAGTTATAAGATGATAAAACTTGCAGTGAACAAACCTTTCTCTTGCAGCTTTTCCTCCGAGAGTGGGTCTGGCTGCTTCTGATAGACGGCTTGTTGCTGAGAACCAAATGACTGTGGAACTATCGGTACCTGGGGGATGACTGGCACGTGGCCTATCAGATATGGCTGCCCCATATAATAAGCCATCGTGCCTTCAACAGCAACTCGATTATCCTCTATTTGACATACTGCAAAACAAACGACACGCAAAATCATTTATATTTTAAAAAAGACACATAACAAACACAAACTGAATCGCACCACATCATAAAAACTGCAAAAAGACTTGGTGCTTGGTGCATTGCAGTGTATTTTGAGTGTAAGTCCTTATCCGTGTAGTGTGCAGTAGTTTAGTATCAGTCGAACGAGTGGTATGACGACGCGTGTTGCAGTGCAAAACGTCACGTGAGGTCGTTGGAGCGCGCTGCACGTCGTGCTGGTCCACTCTCAGATACAACACTGCCGGCTGTAATGGTGTGGCGTACCGAGCGTCAGCGTTACTTCGACATGGTCCAACAGAAACGATCAGAATACTGGACGGCCCGCATCGACTCTGAGCGTCTACAGCCTCATCGGCTGTGGAAGTCGTTTGACCAGATTCTAGGACGCGGCCA
>Ga0056124_1000543_pt1 | contig 12194 bp, 10 predicted proteins | sample WorMetHEROISLAND_2_FD_70069 | JGI IMG/M metagenome (GOLD analysis project Ga0056124, IMG submission 70069) | Marine gutless worms symbiont microbial communities from Max Planck institute for Marine Microbiology, Germany - Olavius sp. 4 HERON ISLAND | ecosystem: Host-associated > Annelida >... | reverse complement strand
AATAATGACAGAAATAAAAATCTGGTACTTTTTTGATGTTTTATTACTGTTCTACGTCAATTGTGGTCCGTTGTGGCCCCGTTGTGGTCCGTTGAGGTCCGTTGTGGCACCGTTGTGGTCCGTTGTGGTTCGTTGTGGTCCGTTGTGGTAATTAGTCATACCGTGTATGTTGTGCTGGTTGTGTATTATTCTGCACTGTATTGTAGTTTATAGTGATTTTTGAAGCATTTTTGGCTTGCTGTTGACCAGTATTTTCATTGAACTTACTTTGCTGTGGCTTGAATCTGTAGCAATCTATCGCATCAGAGGTTATTTTTTTAATTTTATGCACTATATAAGTGTTTTTTGCTTACTTACTTACTTACTTACTTTTACGTACAATCTGTAACTGAAAGTATTGGCTGCCGATGTCACAAACATCATGATTTGTGTTTGGCAGTTAGTTTAGTGTTCATTTGCATTATACAGATGCAGCTGATTGCAGTTGTGTTGGTGCTGTTGTGAAGGCCGAGAGTGTGCTCACCGCTGGAGGTGGATGCAAGGACAACTACTTGACTGAAATGATTAGTCACGTGATTGCTGATGATGGAACTGAAGAAGAAGTCGCTGAAGCTAAAGATTTATTCCGTCTTCCCGTTGTGATGGTATAGTCAAATCTTTTGATTCTCGAATGCACTCAATTCAATAATTGTTTAACAAGAGATTGATTTGCGAGGGTGGTGTTGGGGTTGTGTTTTTAGCTGTGTGACAGTGTTATGTTGTTTCTGTTTGTGGATTTTCTTGTACCTCTGCTCCCAATGAAATGCGTATAATTGACACTGGTAGGCTGGTTGAGCTTCTTGTTGTATGCTGTTGAATACTGGTATTGGTGATGAAGAAGCAACTGATATAGGGATATTATTTGTAAGTTTAGGCCTAGTGAATAAGTATGCTGTTATGTTGACTGATGTGGTTGTGGTACGTTGGCAGAGTTCGTGGATCCTAATGTCAGCTCACTGCCGACGCCTGCTGCCGTATCCTGTTTGACTTATCACTTAGAAGTATAGAAGTCAAGAAGTTTCAAGAGTGTGGCCCCGGAAACTGGCCCTTGATTGAGTGTTGAATGAATGAACATGTTGACTGAAAAGATCATGCTGATTGTGTCAAATGATATCTGGGATGCTGGAGATCAAGTTCATAAGTGTGCATCAAATTCCGTCAATGCAAGACTTGGTGATGGGTTTGTAGAAATTTTTCATGTCTCCCAATCAGATGATCATCAAGATCAGGGAGAGGCAGTTAGCTAACTCACTATCAGCTAGGAAATAACTGAATATTACAAATGTGTGTATGGACTACATATACTAAGAATACTTTTGCTGCATGTACCATGTTGTATTATGTTTTGTCTAGTTTTCATTCTTAACATTTTTCTGTAGAACTTGCACTTTTGATCCTGATCCAAAGAAGATGATATTCTCTGGACTTACCATGTGTCCTTCCAAGGTAATTATAAATTTTATTTGTTGGAAATTGTTATACAGGACCATTGACAAGAATATTATGAGTGTATAGTAATTTTCGTTTTACAGAGTAGTCGATAAGCATATACGATACATGCATGCAAGTTTATTGACCCATAACCATGCCATGTCATGGTTTATATTAGTTGCCGCTACTGTGGTTGCCACAGGAAAACCTCAGCTGGTACTCTGTTCTTAATATTTCTCACAAAGTAGCAAGTGCTGTTAACTGCTGATTCTATAGTGATTCTTTGTGCGAAACATTGTTGGTATTAAGTTAGAATTGTTAGAGTTATTTAACAATGTCACAATGGTCCGGTTTTTTGAGAAACAGTGTAGTGTGAAAAAATTCATCATAATTGAATAGAAATTATGACCGTATGAGCGATGATAGGCAGACTGATGTTGGTGACTTTATGATTGTCCTGTGGTATGCTATGGAAATGGACAGGTGAAAGAAATAAGTAGTCGGATTGTTGTGTGCAATAACAATGTACTGTAAATTGTGCATTTTGAGGGCAGAAGGGCAAAACATCCTGTCTGTTGTCTGTTGTACATGATGCAGTTTCCAGTGTTTTTAATGTTGTTTTACAGTGTGCTAATAAATAACATATTTTATTTTGCAACGAGATAAATGTTTAACGTCTTGACTTTTCGAATTTTGAAGAACTTTGTTGGCTACTTGTAGTTGGAACATTTTGCTTGAAAACTATGCAGCTACGATGTTTTGTCATTCTGGCCTTGATATGCATTTCGCTGTAGCTGAGTAGATCTGATAGCAAGCTCAGTTGGGTACTGGTCACTGTACATGGCGGAAAGTTTCAAACGACACTGGACAAGCGCGTAACACATCTTGTGGCTGCTGATGCATCTGGCGTGAGCAATACACTGTCTTTGTGTGAATATGCTGTAGTTCTACAAACATTTCTAAACGTCTTTTTAATTTTTTTTCATAAAACGCATCTTTGGACAACTTTTTTGCACATTAAACGTTGAACTTTTGGTGTTAGCGTAAAATGATGGTGATTTAAAATATTTATAAACAGAAATTGAAGTGTTACTGATACAATAATGGCATACTTTAATACTTTATTAGGCTGCCTGGACCAGATACTTTTTTGTTTGATGTGCTGGCTGTCAACTGGGGTTGACCCCTGAATTGACTTCCAGTTACCATCGCTGCTGTCGTTGAGTATCGTATACTGCCATTTTGTCAACATGGGGCATCGGGCTTGAACTGCCATTCAGCCTACACTACCTTTGATACAGGTAGTTGCTTACAGTTGCCGTCATTGTACATTGTGTTCCTCTGTGCGTCGGCGTCGTGGGTTAAAAAGATTAGAGGAGCACGAAGTTGCATTTTTCGGACACAGAACTGCAAATTTCTGACAGAGGAGATATGGATGTTCGGATTTCAATTTTGCCCTTAAACGCCGCAAGACAGGGATTTCCAGTGCCAAATAATGTACTTTTGGAAGATAATTTTTCGACAGGATAAAATTTCTGGGTGGGGCAATTGCCCGCCCCCCCCCCTTCCTGCCATGAGGCCACTGGCACTGTGTAAGGTCTGCTGCTGTTGTTGATCAGGCAAAGTACGAGTCAGTGTGTGAAACAGCGAGGTCAGTTCACGTTGTCACACCGGACTGGATACTGGATTGTGTTGAAGCAATGTCTCGTGTCGATGAACTCAGATATCATCCACGTCTGATACTTACCGAGGACGAACTCGCACAGCGTCAGATGACTACAGCACCTCGGACTGTATGTCAGCAGTCTTTGCCGCAGCAGATAAACGTTACAGAGCAATCGGCTCCAGTCTCAGTTATTTCAGACACTTCTGTCGGTGCAAGACCGTCGTATGCTGTTACGACAGCCGTTGAAAAGACTGTTTTTACCAGTGTGCCAGTTTCTGCCGTTCCTACTGTTCTTGTGTCCACAGAACAGCACGCTTATGCCCGGACGCATCTGAAAAGCATAGGAAATGAATACGTGAAGACCGAAGCATGTCAAAGTCCATTGAAGCATTTTGCCTCCACTAAGGTCAGTATGGGTTTTTCTTACTGTTTTTGCGGTGTTCCATCATCGTGAATAATTGCAGTAAACTTCTTACTTGTAGACTGTTAGTCAGTTACGTGCTGTGTGAGTTTACGTTTTACTTGCTTACTTACCTACTTACTCACTTAGTTTGCCTGTTGTTTTGTTTGTTAAGTTGGCCATTTTAGCAATTATTTAAACACAAAAGCAGTGCTGATGTTAGATTGTTAGAGCAGTATCACAAATACTGACTACTTACTGAAAGTCACCTGTTAGCGTTTTCCTATTACTTTAGTTTATTTCACGTCATGGAGTGCTATGTCATAATAACACTGCACTCCTCCTGCATCTCAATAATGCACTAATTGCACTAGTGCTACTGCTGCTGTCACATTTGTGTAGTGTTGTCAGCTGATTTCGATGCTGGAAACAAACAAATTAGCTACTAACAGTTAATATAGTCTGAGCTGTGTGTTTTGCATCTGACTATCGGTACATAGTGCCCTATGTGGATACAAGGAGCTGTAGGATTGGCCAATCTATTTCCTGACCAGATGGCGTAAAAGATGCCTAATCCGGGTTTATAGTTTTGTATTGGTAGAGATACTAGTTGGATTGTGTGTGTGAATCTTTTGTTGGTTACTACTGTGTTTGTGTGTATGTATATGAGGTAGTTCATTATTCTTGTTTACGTTTTTGTGTTAGCTGGTTGATTTTTTGGTGTTGATTTCTGTTGTCTGGACCAGTGCAAGAGATTGCCTGGAATGGTCGTCCCTGAAATGACATTATAATGTGTCGAGCATGACGTGATACTCCATTCACTCATTCACTCATTGTGTACATAATTTGTTTGGTAATCGTAGCCGTCATCTGTGGTGCGGGGTCTGGATGTCACATATTGTGATCCGTCGCTTGCTGCCGGTGGTTCAAATTCTTTTCCCACCAAGATGCCTCGGACGTTGTCTGAATCGTATTATGGTCATGACCCCTGTGAGCATGGTTAGTTCGCTGCTCGTTCATTTGCTCTTGCGCATCATTTACCCCTCATACATCGTGAGTGAGGTTTTATGTAAAATTGGAGTTGCTGCTTGCCATACATCAGGACTTTGTCTAATTTGTCTTCATAAACAGTTAAAGGGGGTTAAAAGGTGTGTATATAGCTCTTCATGGGAACCCATCTCAGAGCTACCAAATATGTCATACAGGATCACACAGTATTACCTACTACAGATGCAGATGAACGCGCTCTGCCTTAACCCCAGCCAAGCAGGCTGGTGCTCGATTTACCTACTGTGGAGGGATGGAAGGCTGAGTTGACCTTGGTGGTTGGTTATACATCGAGATGGTTTAGCTGAACAGAGAGTGGTAACCACTTGATAGCGACCCAACTGGGAGTCGAACCTGTGACTTCTTGATCGTAAGTCCAATGTCCAAACCATTACACAGTCAAGCCATCATCTCTGTATATTATGAATAATTATTATTGCCGCATGTTGATATGTTTTCAGTGCCAAAAGATGTTTGTCTGCTTGGTTGTATCTTCTACATTGCTGACTATCAGAAGTGTCTGGAGTCAACTACTCTTGACATGTGGCGACAGGTTGTCAGTATGCTTTATACTTCAGGCAATACACGTTCTTATCACTGCACCTTTCACATAATGGATACAACTTTGACTGTGCGTAAGTCGAGTTTGCAATGACCAATCTTCATGAAATCTTCACCAAATGTTCAGATGTCTTTGCTAAGTTGTTAAATTAGGGGGTCTGTGAAATAGGAGGTAGAGGGAGAGCCTACACCCTCCAAAATGTTTTCACAAAAGTGATTTTTTTCCGAATATATGATAGAATATACAACTCTTGACAAAAGCAGTAATTCTTAGGGAGTGCCTTCGGGACTACCTTCCCCAAAATGGGAGTCAGCATGCACCCCCTCAACTCCATTCATGATGCTACTTTTATAGTCATCAGTCCTTCTCTCTCTCTCTCATTCCCGGTCGGGGAGGGGGGCGGGTCACCGCCCCAATCCGCTCCAGGAACTCCCAGAGGCGTCGTGGATCCGTGTTGAATAGTCCTCCCAGGAAGATGTCTCTTCAGTCCTTCACGGTGGTGCTGACTGCAAATTACCTTCTCAGTCATACATGTTTCTTAAGCCACTGTTGTTCTCCCCAGTTTTATGTCATAACACATTTACCAAAACTCCAGTCATGCTAAGAGTCCGAATTATTCAGACACGTTGAAGCAGTGTGTGCAGTGAGACAGCGTGGGACATTTTAACTGCAGGCTCGGTAGGAAATAGGCCGATTGTTGTGTCCTTTGGATTACTTATTTACATTAGGAATAGAAATATGTTGGAATGCTGAAGACCCTTTTGGTTTATTTGAGCTGTTTTTTTGCAGTTGATGTTTTGTTTTGTGTAGTACGTCAGCGGAAATTAACGATTAGTCACAAGAGTAATCATTAAAATTTTTTAACAATTACTAAAAATTTTAATAATTAGAATGTTGATCAAGTCACATCACTAAAACATGAAGTAGATACCAGTACAGTGACGTCATGACAAGCATCTGTAATCATCTCAGTCATCTTTTTTTACAGAAAAAGTGAACATTTTAGTCTATATACAAGATGAGTTAAGAAAACACTCAATAATTTTGTCTCAGTGTGTCTGTGAGAGCTTTCAGCTCAGCAACTGAAACATTTACTAAACAAGAAAATGCATTTTGTTTGGCAGTTAGTACTGTTAGCTTTTGATAAAAAAATAATGATTAATTAATCATTAATTTTGTAAAGTTAACTATTAAATTTTTTTTTGATTATTACCAGCTCTGCCTTTGTGCTATTCTATGTTTGTATTTGGCACATAGGTGATATGTAACTATGGCGGCCAAGTGGACGATTCGTATTCTAACCGCATCACACACGTGTTGTGTGAACATCAGAAGAGTGACGTCTTTCAACTGGTGGGTGGTAGTATTGTCGTCTCTGATACAGCATAGAATGACAAATGTTGCAGTTGCTGTGAGTTACTTGATAAATGTACAGAGTGATGAAAATGAACTGAACTGTAAGTAAGTAAGATAGCTCAAGATGTGCAATTTAACAGTTAGCCACGATGTAACACGATCTCAACACCTGAACAAAAATGTCTTCGGCAGCTGCTTAGACTGTTCACAGTTAATGTTAAGTTATGTTTCTCAGACGAGCTGGAAGACTGTTCCACTGTTGGACATGCAGCAGCAAAACATTTCTGCAGAGCTGCTGTAGGTGCTGGTCCATCTGCCAGTTTGTTCGAGCATCGCCACAGTGGGGGGGCACCTGCCCCCCCCCCAACCCTACCACAATTGGGTCCTGAGATTTGAGTAAATGTGACAAGTTTGATAAAGACAGTTGGGTGGTAGGGGTGACAGGCTGGCCAAGTCTTCTGGTTTCAATGTGCAACGCTGTGTTACAGCATAATGTAGCTCTTACAGCAATAAATTATTTAGTTGTATCATCACGAAAAGGATGTCAGTGAATTTTCAGCACCAAAAAATTGATATTACAGTTCAGCTTGTGGGCGTTTCGCCCTGCACTCGCACCATGGCTCTGCCCATGGACCCAGTTGTTGGGGGACTTTCGTCCCCAAAACTCACTAGGCTTTGCCCCAACTTCAATACCCTAGCGATGCCAATGCTGAAGTCATCTGAAGCAGATGTCCATGCGGAATAAAAATCCAGTGACTGCACTGGTGGTAGCAGAAGTTGTCTTGTAATGAGACATACTGGAACATGCATATACACTGTGTCCCAAAAACGTAGTACACCATGCTTAGTCGATAACTTTGTCAGTTCTCAACAGATTTTCAAAGCTCTTTCACTGGCAGACTCTCTGGAAAATTTGTGATAAAACTATCACTAAAGATCCCACCACACCCAAAACCCTTGCATTTTGCACTCCACACAATCATCAGCAATGTTTCCACTCCCGCATTTTCATTTGCTGTACTAGATGCTGTTTCTAATGTCTTTGAACCTACAGTCTAGAAGCACTTAAGATAGTACATGTGCATAACATGGCTGACTAGAATGACTACCTAAAGGTTAAAAATGTTAAAGATTGTCTATAGCTCTTAATGATAACCAGCGATGCAGAGCGTCACTTGCCATATGGGTTTACCTACCCTGGAGTGATGGAAGGCTGAGGTGACCTTGGTGGTTGGTTATATACCGAGATGATTTACCTGTCCGTAGACAGTCACTCATCCAATCCATGTAGTAGCCACTTGATAGTAACCCTACAGGGAGTCGAACCCATGACCTCTTGATCTTGATTAATAGCTAGTAAGTAGTTGTTGTTGCACTGCCAGGCATTGCGTGATGGGAAGCGACTGATCACAGCGTATTGGTTGAATGACTGCTTATTGTCACGCAAATTGTCCGTGCCATCGATTGCACTTCACTTTCCTTATGTTTTCGGAAAAGAACGACCTTGCTCTAACCAGGTATGTTTTCATGTGCTATGAACGTCAGTCAGTCAATTAGAACTGCCTTGGTGGCAGGGCCACTTGAGACTTAATAGTACTATGAGCCGATTAGAACATGATGTGGAGCATGGCTGCAGTCATCTTTGAATAAGTGTCAGAAGAACATTGATTGTACATTAACAAAGCTGTTGTGCTGGAACCTTTATTTTTGGAGTAATTAATGTTCTTTAAATGCTAATAAGATTGACCTTGTTGTGTTTTCTTGAAAGTACAGTAATATTTCAGTTTTTATTTACTAGTTCCAAAGTTTGCATTTCTAAAATTTCAGCCTAGAGTGACATGTTTTGCAATTATTATGGGGTCATTTTTACACCCAGTGTAGAACAACAAACTGTTAAGATGGAATTAATGCTGGAGTAGTGACGGATGATGTGTATGAACGGCTAGTGACGGTATGTTTGACAGATAATCTGTGTGACCAACTTTGCTGGGAAGGAGCGTGATCTTGTGAAGCAGATGATTACACTGATTGGAGCTAAATACACTGGCTACATGACTTGTGCTAACTCATTGCTTATTGCTAAGTGGTAAGTTTAACGTCATTTCAGTCAGCATCGTCACATAGTCTCTGTTTATTTGTGTATTAGTGTACAGTCTTTTAACAGCACTGCTCTGTTGCTAATAAATGCTTATATCCAGTGATATAGTTCTTGAGACCAAGGGCTTGGTGAACGGTGCCTCAAGGACAGAAAATAAAGTATTGTTCTTATTCTTGGCTCAGCGGTTAGGGCGTTGTATTTGTGACCGAGTTTGAGTCCCGGCCGGTCTGCTACCAAGTTATGACTCTGGGCAAGTTGTTCACACCTACGCGCCTGTGTAGGTGCACGTGGTCTAGTGGTTAGTGTCGACTCGTAACTTTCAGGTTACAGTTCCATTCTCACTGCAGGTCATTTGCAAGCAACCTTGAGCACCTTGCTAACCTACTGCATGCTCAGGTCAACTCAACCTCTTACCCTCAGTGGGATGGGAAATGAGTAGTAGCTTTTGGGCTATGGGGTGAAGACCTAGTGTGGCTGACTTGGGTGGTGGTATATCTGCTGGTTGCAGACCGTGGGTCCAACTGTTCGCTGGCGCGGGCAATGGATGGCCGCATAGTGCACTGCAGTATCGTTAGCTCATGCCAATAACCTGCCACTTTCGAGATTGTAAAGGGCTTCTGGTCACGAGTCCGACTCATGTAGCATTTGTTGAGGCCTGAGAGACCACGTCACAGATTACTGATGCAGGATGTCAGTGATTTATGTAGCATTTGCGATAGTGCTTTGGTTTGTTTGCAGGGTTTGCCAAAACCCGGTTTTTTAAAAAGGCCCAACCCTTTGGGTTTTTTGGGGGCTAAACCTGGGTCGTTAAAATGGCCCCGCTTCATTGGTGTTGGTATTTTCGTGGGTTTTAAATACTTAGAATGAGCACTGCTAGATTCTGCCCACGTCAAATACTTCACTCCCTGTTACTGTAGAATATCCAAAAAATTGCAGATTTATAGTTTTAAAGGTTGAAAAAAACTTAACCGTAATAAAATATTTCCTCATTATTAGTGCACCACAAAAGTGAGATAGGATTAACTTTGTGTGGGTTTTTAGAGGTGGGTTTAACCAATAAAAACCGCTGTGTTTCTGGGGGTATGTGCTTGGGTCTCTCAACCCTGTTTGTTTGTAGCATGGGTAGCATGAAATGTGAGAAGGCTCGTTACTGGAAGATCCCAGTAGTTTCAGTCAAGTGGCTGACGGATATCATTCTTGGAGATCTGTCCACTCTGAAACTTCCGATCAGTCCGTGCTATACAAGTGTCAGTGGGCATGAGAGCTTTGATGTTGATTTGAGCAAGGTTTATCATTTGCTTGGTACGTACGCCCATTAGTCTAAATCTCACAGTCTAGTGCTGTAGCCAAGGCAGGGTGGACATGGGTGGGTGCATGTCCCCCATCGAGACAGATTTTTTTTCAAAGTATAATCTCACTGAACAGAACGGAATTTGTGATGATGTGGCAAGACGTTTTGGCTATTAAGCTTTCCATTTCAGGCATCGTTTATCAGTTTCCTGCCATATCACTTTTTCTTCCTTCTCAGCGCTGTGCACAGCACTGTTCTGATTTGCTTCTCGTTTGATGTTTCTAATGTGGCTTACGTAATTTTCACATTAATTGTCTTCATTTGCTATGATGTTATTAAGTTCATAGTGCTGTCTTTTTTGGGTTAATCAATAATCAGTAAAACACAAAACGTTTATATTTTTGAGCTATTTCATCAATCATATATTCACCATGTTTCCAGCTTCTAGGGGCTTCACCCCCAGAGTCCCACTGGAACTCTGCCTGCCTCTGGGCTCCGCTGGGGACCCCATCCACTGGGCCGGGGGACTATGTTGTTTCGCCCATAGCAAATTCCTGGCTACGTTCCTGGTTACTTACTACATTAGTTCATTGGTGACACTGACACCATGTGAACTTTGGCAGCTGAATACAGTTTTGCGGAGATGATAAGACGTCTTCTGTCTTCAGCATTCTGAAGTAATTTGTTATCAGAAGGAACAAACTAGAGGGGCTGCCTTAAGTAAGTAAGTAAGTAAGTAAGTAACTTTGTATAATGCACAATGTCAACGGGAAACCCGCTGAATCTGAGGCACAAGGGGTGGTGTAGGGACTAAGATGTCCTAAAAGCTGGGTTGTAGAAAAATGTTTTGCGTTGATAACGGAAACTTCATATAGAAGAGGAATTGCAAATGTCTGAAGGAAGGGTGTTAAGCATTGCAAATTGACATTTTTGATTTGCTGTGCATTGTTCATATTGTGCTTTATATTGTGCAGAAATGCTATAAAATAATAAAAGTCAGCAGTACCCGCTATTATTATTCTCTCATGTGAGAAGAAGTATGATAGTTACAATTTAATGACTTTTTACTGTTCCATAGATCTTTAACAATTATATGATGCATACATATTGTTTGTACAACTGTGTATGATTTATTTTGCAGAGGGGTGGAAAACACCTGTGAAAATATCAAAAGAAATGTGGAAGGTAACACTACATACTTACAGCATTAAGTCTCATAACACGTTAACTGGCTTTGAATCAGAGAGAGTGCTAATCTCCATGATGGCTGCTGTGTAGACATTTGTTGATGCTAATCGACATCAAAAGCATTTCCACAAACAAGTAGAATGTTGAACCACGAAATGTCGTTCAGCTGTCTTAATTCACTTCTGCTCTGTTATTATTTAAACTTTTTAAAGATGGCATCTTTTTGCATTTGTAAGGAGCAGTGTCCATTTCTGTGCAAAATTTGGTTGAAATATCTCAATGTTTTTTTGCAGAAATTGCGATAAAACAAATTTTGAAAGGTGGCTGGCAGATAATTTTGAATCTTGTCTGAAGTCACAGTTTATGTTGAAACGCATCACATGTTATCATGTTTTTTTTGCTTTGTAATGCACTATTGTGTATGAAAATAAATGACAATAATGCTAGCAGTCCGCCCACTAGAGCAGTGTCTGACCATGTGCCAAATTTGGTGAAGGTATCTCAAACTGCAGCCGGGCTATTACCATTTGAAGTTTTCAAATACAGTGGCTGTCTACCATTACCTAGATATGTGAGCTTGTTCTCCAAGATATTACCCTCTTGTGGAATGGTATAATACTTTGAGGCGCCTATTCACACTTTCTTGTAAATTTTGCCACATTCCCATTTTGACTCAACCCTGACATCTGTAAAGTTACTTGTGTCTTACTTTTGTGATTCTGAACGTTTCTGCTTTTTGTCGGTAATCTTAATCACAGTAAAACAAGCCAATAAATGCGTGGAATCAAAATCTTTGCCAGTTTACTTGGCTGAGGCAATAATGTGTTGAGATATTTTACGTTTATGGTTTATAGTCTGTGGTTGATCTGCATATCTTTCAGTGACAGTAGGCATACGGGGTATTTGAGTCAGCTAATAAACTCTTTCTCAGACCTAGACTTTGCCGATGATGTCGCTCTATTAGCCGAGCTAATTGATCTCCTCGTACCTGCACTCGAGATGATGGCATCAGAGGCTTCATCTCTAGGGCTCGAGGTGAACTGGCAGAAGACAAAAGTCCAAGCTCTGGGCAGCAGGGAGGACGAGCCATTGACAATCACAGCCCAAGGGCAGGAA
>Ga0056124_1000542_pt1 | contig 12197 bp, 6 predicted proteins | sample WorMetHEROISLAND_2_FD_70069 | JGI IMG/M metagenome (GOLD analysis project Ga0056124, IMG submission 70069) | Marine gutless worms symbiont microbial communities from Max Planck institute for Marine Microbiology, Germany - Olavius sp. 4 HERON ISLAND | ecosystem: Host-associated > Annelida >... | reverse complement strand
GTGACATTGAATATGATATGTTTGTGTGGAATGATGCCGTGAAAGATGATTTGCGTGCTGATGTTGGGCTGTTGTAGTTGCGTACAAGGGTGAGCTGTACATTGTGAGTGGTTACAACAGCATTCACGACTTGCACTTTGATGACATGTACAGGTTTAACCCAGGTAAGTGCTGAGTTGCAGTCTCTACGTATTGTTCTCAAGTGTTGCACTGGGCCTCAGTGTTAGCCTTTCATTTGCGGATTAGTTCTGTCATAGGCTGTGTTATAGAAGATGTTCGGAGATATATTTGCACCTCATTTGTGTAGATTCTTATGTAATTTCGTTGTCGTGAAAATGATGCAATGTTTTCGTGTGTACAGCTGACAGTCGTTGGACTGTTATTACGCCAAAAGGTCAAGGCCCGTGCGCACGCCGACGACAGTGCTGCTGCCTCGTCAATGATCGGCTCTATCTCTTTGGTGGCACAAGGTATTTTGTTATTTGTCATTTGGTTGCATTTCTCTTTTCAGAGAAGATAGCTGTTGAAAGACATCCATCAACCGTTGAAATGATATGATGCAGTACTTTGATCAGTTGCTATTAACAAACACATGCTAACATTCTGCGATATTTTTGAACACAAGACTGATAATGTTTCGTTGTTTTACGCTGGAGTCAGATTGTTTAATAATTTATCTTGTTGTAAACGAAGCCCAAATTATTTTCGTTTTTGGTGTCTTTTAGTTACTAGAACATCTCCGGCTGAGTGTTGTTGTGTTGATGACTCTGTAGGCCGTGTCAGAGTGAGACTGATGACGCTGAGTTCAACCTCATTGATCTTGCCGACCTTCATGTTCTTGACTTCGGTAAATCTCGTCTCTGTTCTGCTGTCATCATCTTCATTGCTTGCACGTTGTCTCTGTTTGTGTGTAGTTGGGTGAAGCTTCACCAATGATTCGTAGTATTTGTGGTGTCAGTAATATTTGGAATTTAGTTAATGAATATCAGAATAAAGTGCCTGCTTTTGTGACTTTTTGTGTATGGTAAATTGTCATTTTTTCCCTTGATTCAGTTGTGCACTGAGAAAAGCTTCCAGCTCCAGCTGTAGTAGTAATCTGCAGTAGTCACAAAGATCTCCTAGGAGACCTGTGGTGACTGCTGTGTAATTTACACTGACCTGAATTCTTTGGCTTGTTACGTTCACTTTTCAACCCAACCCAACCTGTTTAACAATGCGCGCTGTAACCTAGGCCAGACTGGCCCAGCCCATGTCACTGACTTCACGCCAGCACGATTTCTCCTACCGTTTTCAAATATCGAATTACAGACTTGACAGTTAGCCTATGGAACAAGCCTGTGTTATATGAAGCTGGTCAGATGGTGGTTGTTTAAAGCTAAAATGTTGCATGCATGTTTTAGTACCTACACTGAAGACTCTGTCGATGCTATCCGTCCTTGATGCTGGTCTAGATCCAAGCTGTTTGCCACAAGATGTTCGGTAAGTTGTTGATTTGGAGACTGAGTTTCTTGAGCTAGTTACACTTTTGGAACCAGTGTGGCTGTGATGTCTGGGCTCTTTAGGGATGCTTTTCCCCCTGTGTTATAAATTTTTGTATATTTTTTAATATCGTGTCAAAATATAGAAATGTACAAAAAATTCATACTACCTCTACCAGCAGAAGCACAATAACTTGGGGAAAAGGCATCCCTAAAGAGGTCAGACATCACAGCCCTACAGGTTTGACACTTTTGGCAAAGTTACGGATTTTAACTACAGATTTTAGACAAATTTTTAGAGAACTCAATGTTACTGCAGAAGAAAATAATGGTTTGCGATGCTTTTGTCTGTAATTTTACATCATTTTTTTTCATTTCTGTGCACTTTATATTTTTGGCCATTTGCTATATTTACGGTAAAGAATATATTATCATAATTTTTGGCTGTGATTGATAGTTTTGTTTCATGTTCAGTTTTGCATAATTTACTTTCCCCTATAGGCCACAGCCACTTAACTATCACGTGTCATTGCATGGCTGCTGTTCAGTAACCTTGACCATTAGCTGAGATCTCTGGGCCACTCTGCCAGATTGTCAGTTTACATGCTGACGCTGCAGCCCTAGAGTCAGTACTGTAATTTACAATATGCAATAAATCTCTATCTGTCAACGTAATGACCATCTCTTTTAGCATCAGCTGTGTTACTTATTTATTGGTGTGGTGGCATGGTGACACTAGTGGTTAACAGGTGTTTGATTAACGTACTTTCCGTATGCCAGGCCCGGTTTATACTCGGATAAGTGACGTCTGTAGCTGGTAAACTACATGTATATCAGTCTACCAACCTGTGTCAACTCAGCCTTCCATCCCTCTTGGGTAGGTAAATCGAGTACCAACCTGTCTCTCCGGGGTTAAGGTGGTGTGCGTTCACCTGTTGAGTAATAGGTAACACTGTGTGATCCCACATGGCAGGTGACGCTCTGTAGCTATGAGATGGGTTTCTTATGAAGAGCTATACTCACCCTTTAACGTTTTATTGCTCGGAACAGTCGACACTTCTCATGCGAGTGATGCCGTTGTGTGAGTGTAGAGCGGAGTTGATAGCGATGACGACAAACAGCAACATCAGTCGCACGCTTAACATGTCTGGGTAAATGCACTGCAGTCGGACAGTCTGCCATTGCAGCAAGTTTGTCTCTGCAGAGTCTAGTTTAATCGCAAGGAAACACTGCTATTTGTTACTTAACAGTCGTGATATTGCATCTGACGTGTGTTTATAAGAAGTATATTCTTTGCAGATTAATTGTTTTCATTTTGATGTTGTTATTGATCTGTGTGGTAGTCCTGTCCTAATTTGCCATCATATAATGATACTGAAAAGCCGTAAGTGGTGCGTGTTGCTTCAGCAAATGAACAATTGTTTTTGCTTTTATGCTGTGTACATTACTGTAAATTGGTCTCATAGAAGTTCCCAGTTTGTTTTCGCCCATACATTTCAACTTGTATAATTTGTATATTTTTCATTTTTGCACAATACACTACAGGAAATTTGCCTCAAGGTTGTATGTAATTAACTGATGTAACGTGGTTCGTGTGCTTGCACTGCCTTGTAAATCTACATGACAGTTTCAAAATTGACATGCTCTCTGCTGTCTTAATACATTGTGTGAACATTTTTCAACTTTGTGCAAGTAAGTGAATTAACAAAACAGCTCAGTTGCAGCAGATGTTTGAAATGTCATTCTCTTAGGTGACTGTAGTCCACATCATTGGCTGATTGCCGACCTCAACTAGGCCAGTGTGTCACTTATGTGTCAAGCACGATACTAAACTTGTGAAATTTGAATAAAAAATGACAAAGATGTCACTGACATGAGTGACATTCGTAAAATGAATGTGCCAGTAAACGTGACAAGTTGTGAGCAAGATTTTACAAGGTAGTGTTACGTCACAAACCGTGATAGGTTGAGTTAATTTTATTTTTAAATGCGATTGTTGCAAATTCCTTGTAGTGTGTATCTGCCAAAATTTGTTACTGTCAATTGCCACAAGTCAAAATTATGGGACAATACAGTGGTAACTTTTTGGGGGCACTATGTAGTTATTGCTTCAGGTAATGCATGTGTCTGCCAGGTAACATTGCATATAACAGATCTATCGATCCATTTTATATGACAGAGATCATAGTAATGGCGTTTGGTTTGTGTAGATTCTGCAGTTTACATATTTGGGTTCATCTTGGCATCTTGTAGACAGTATTGTTGACTCAGTCTGATCCTGTCCTGTAACAGTCTTGCTTATGCTATTTTCATTTATTTGTTCATTTTTTTTCAGTTACAGGCACATCCAGATGCCATGAGCGCCGATGGATAAGCGCCAATCCGATCGGATCCAATTTCAGTTACTTTTGTTGATTCCGAAGCAGTAGATTTCACTTTTTGTTTGAGGCACTGTATTTAAAACTGTGGTTAATGCGTGTAACAACATTGTGGCTGGAAATTGCGATCCCTCACCCTGCATCAATAATATACAGGACGTCTAACCCGTGGTTATTGAGGCAACTTGTTGTGATGGCTATGTCTGTGACATGCCTCAGATGATAACTATATTGTTAATTTTAGTTGTTTTTTTTACAGAATTGTGCATGTGTGTGTTGTTGTCTTTATATTTGTCTTTCATCCATGTGATCTGTACCTGTGACGTATATTGCCATGGATCTACTGTGAAGCCTCTAGTGCAAGCCTCCCGCTTCTATTGAACATGTGACCTAGAACCCCCACCTTGTTGTAACAGAGACCCGGCTAGTATTGAAACGTTGTCGTATTGAATTTTTTTTCTGTAGCCAGTATTCATAATTCCAAATACCCTACAAAACTCTCACTACAAAACGCCTCTGTATTTTAGGACGTTATGGCACTATAGAAATTGTATTATTATTATTAAAACACGTTTCATTTTCATTTTGTCGCAACTGCACATGCCGAGCTACTTCTACGTTGACTAACCGCTGACTTGGAAAACACAATGTCACTAACAGCATCGTATCTGGTTAGTAGCAGTTGCAGACCCGGCTTCTATTAAAACTAGTTACCTAGATCCCCTGACCCCCGGCTTGTATTAGATATCTGGCTTCTATTTAGCACCCAGCTTGTATTATAAGTTTTGCGGTATAGCTTATTTCTATACCAGCATTCATTTCATTTGTAAAATAACTTTGATGTAAGTGTAATTAACAAGCATTCATTCGTTGCATACCCTTTGCTTGCATCCGAGAATGATTTTAATTTCATATTCAGACTGTTGATGCTATGTTTTTTATGTTTGAGCATGTATCATCACCATCTTCTATATCCCCTGGAAAGTCACAATTTACTGCCTTCTGTGATGTCGTTACTGCAAGAGTCATATAGTAACCGTAATTTTCATGACCTTCCCAGCATGTTTTCTCAACACAAATCTACAGTGTGAACTTGACTTGCATTTTTAATATTAGTGAACTAATTGAATAAACCTGTTTCATTGTCTCGACCAGCCGTATCAGTAATAATATAAAAAATGTTAACAGTAAAAACATTTGATCATTTAACCTTAGTCAACGGCAGATCACTTGTTCTTTGTGACGGTATAAATTAAATTTGCTATTTAAAAGATGTGAATTTTCTATAATTTGCCCGAATTTTTCCCCGGGAAGTAATCCCCATACTCACTATGTGCTACCGTTTCATGAGAATGTTAGTATTCAGTGTCTGAATATGCCTTTGATGAGTTTTGAATTGAAACAGTATCTGCAGTCATAGCACTCGAATACATCATTATTTCAACTGCTTGTGAAACAAAGATCAGCTGAATTGGTCACCGAAACAGACATTGTTTCTGGGTATAATTATGGTATGTTGAGTAATATAGCAACATAAACTAGTCATTTAAAGCACTGAATGCTGTTACCTGCAGTGAAGCCAAGTGATACATAAATGACATTACTGTACGTTTCCCAGGTTGAAAAATAGCCGTTTGTCACCACAATTCTAGTTTTTTTACTGTTTATCTTGTTGAAATTCACTGATCTATGGTACTTGCAAGCAATGGAAGGAAAACCTGCAAACACAGATGTTCTTTTTCAGAATACATCAGTGCCAGATATGCCAAAGCTGGTTATAATCTACCTGCTTGCTTGCCATGAGTCTGCCTAGGAATAGTCAAGTATTTCACTAAATTGCAAGTTTGTGATTAATTATAGGACCACTGTCAGAGTAGGCATATGTGCAAGAAAGCAGAAAATGCGCTAGCAGTGTTCATTTAAGTTACATGGTCACTGCATCACATAGCCAACCAGCAGGCACAGTTTCAATGTGCATTGAATCAGATTCATAATTACAGTCTCCGAAGTAAAATTTGTTCTATACTGAAGCAAATAACATCGTATTCAATGTCACTAAAATAACATACAGAATATCGAATGCCACTATCCACAGCGAGTGTAGATAACTGAATCAATGTCATTCAATCAACAAATGCAGGTGAATCCATCGAGTATTAAGCACATAATATGTCTCAAATATGCCTTTTGCTGGCATACTGGCAATCAATCCCACATCACGTGCAAAGTAAAGCATTTTCTAAACTAAATGCATGTTAAAACAAATCATGAAGTAAGTGCAAAGCATCAACAACAGCATATACGTCGTGTCCAATTAAAAAGGCATCTCGATTTGCCATCTAACTTGGGTAACAACAAAGATATATTGGCAATTATCTGCCACACCTACTTCTAAAAAAATAACATTAAAAATTTCAGATGCAGGCCTACTACAATGCAAACATAAGGAACCAAACTATTACCGTCAAAATGATGTCATCATGAAGCTAAATTAATCAATCTTTAATTATGTCAAGAGGCAGTAGAGACTTACAATCCACACAATTTTACAATTATTGAACAAAAACTAAGCTAAGAACAGTAAAACAGCAAAAAAGAAATATACCGTACTCATATATACACAAGAACACATACACTGTACGACATAAAAGAACCACTGGTGTATGTAATGCAAGGGAAGGGCTTGAGGGTTTAAACTCCACTGATTATAAAATTGTTCATTACACAAATACATTTTTATTTGTTAATATCATGACAAAAATTCACAATCCACACAATTACAATTACTGAACAAAGCTAAGCAGAGAACAAAAAAGCAGCAAAAAAGAAATATACTGTATACATAAACACAAAAATTTACAGACACTCGATTGCATAAAAGAAGCACTTGTGTGCATAGGAGGAAGATGGCTTTGGGGTTCAACCCCACCGAATATAAAATTTTTCACTACACAAATATATTTTTATTCTTTACTCTTGTGACAAAACGATTAGATGCTTCACTTACTTGGACAACGTGTATTACAATTAGCATACAGAACAGAATTAAACTGCTCTCACAGCAGTTGGAATTATTCAAGTTTACACACAAGCTAATACACACAAACAAAAAAACACCGAACAGACGTGAATATTTTACAACTAACGGAAATGGCCAGTCCGTATAACAAATGCCACTATAAGAATAACACACTGCAAATTATACACACAACTGCGACGAGAGATTCACATTAGTTTCAAGAGTTGCTGAGTAATGGAGCAATAGCAAATTAAAAGTAATCCAAAACATCATGCTGTCACCGGTAGGGCACAAATACAGAAAACAGGAATCATTCACCATGCAAAAGCAATAGTAAGGCATACGTGGTGGTTCTAAATGATTGCATGTATGATAAACATTGCACTGTACTGGTAGACTGCTGCAAGGATGCTGCGGCAATGGCTTCAAGAGAACACAGGTTCTTCATCTGATGAGTTTTCGTACACTGAAGTAGTAGCGGTATTCAGTGGCTTAGTATCATCCGATCTGATGCTCATGTAATGATAGGAGTGGCTGAACAAACGACGCTTTCTGGCATAGATGGTCACAGCAACGGCCACTGCAATGACGCAGCATATCACAACAACAGCAACAATTACTGAACCAGCATACGGCTTTTTCTCATGCACCTGCTGCTTTGTATCTGCTGACAGATCCGAGTGCAAATCGCCATTCTGACAAACCTCCAACAGATTGATGCTCGGAGCATCATCCGGAAAGTATCCACCTTTGCATTTGTCGCCTGGTATTTTATGATAGCCGACTGCCACGATATTCTCCTCGTGGTTTCGCCGGCAGATATGAATCTGCTTATCTTTCAACGACGGATCTTCGACGCATTTGTCGACGTTTTCCTGGCGCATGTAGCCAAAGTCACAATCAAAATCATCGACAGTGCACGGACATGGCTTTTCAGTTTTAGACACAGCATACGCCCTGCCGTTGTAACACCACGAATCTTGTTTCAGTCGTCTGAAAGTTTCGTTGAAACCGAGCATGCAACCGCCTTCTTGGTGACTATGTGCAACCCAGTCCTCATAGTCACTATCACCACAGCGTCTGTCAATCAGTGCCGTGAAGTTGACGAAGATCGTGTGCCATATGCGCTCTTCTGTGTATCCCCAGATGGCTACCATCATAGCCTTGTTACCAGGCTCAATAAGAAGGCCAGTGACCCGTATCGGATCTGTGTCTTTGGTAAAGTTGTAACTAATCCAGCAACGACCTTCATCAGTTGAGAACTTGATTATAGATGGTTTACTGGTGTCGGCAGGTATGGCAACAAGTAGCCCACCATGATCGCCAATCACGTAGTGATGTGGTCCCTTCAGAGCAAATCTCCAGCTGTATCCACCATCACTGGACACAAACACATCAGCAGCTGAAGTCTGCAGCGAGGCAGCGATGTGACCATGGACAAGAATAATGCCGACAGCGTTTGATACGCTCAACGGCGGATTGGCTGGAATACCTCGCGACCTGCTGTAAGCATTGTGGATATGAAGATAGCACTCTTGAGTTTCATCTTCGCATCTGACACCCTTTGGTCGTTCAATAGGCTGCCAATCACCTCCACGATTGTATGAGATTACCGTGTGAATGCTGCTGTCAGACTCCAGCTGGTTGGCTATGTAAACACCACGCATTGACTGTACAGGATAGAAGTCTGTCAGGTCTTCAAAATTGGGGTAAAGGTGATTTTCTAAGGATTTTGTGAATTCAACTCCAGTTGCGTCCGATAAGAACAAAGTTCCTTTGCCAGTGTCACCAGGCTCATCGACGTGTAGAAAGATCTGTCCCTCACTAGCATCAAGAATTGAGAAGAAGCGATCTGGAGTAATAGTCGGCAAAAGAACGTGATTCCAGTTCAAGCCAGCATCTGTAGAAACGACCAGCCTGCGTTCGCTGGAACTTAAGGACACAAAAGCAGATGCATACAGAAACTTTCCACCGATTCCAAAAGAGTAAACACTATTATACAACAAGGTCCAACTTTGACCAAAGTCTGTGGATTTCTCCAGAACATTTGACTTAGAGTCAGTAAATATAAAGTTGTCTCCAGTCATGACATATATGTCGAATGAATCCGGGAGAGAACTCCACTTGAAATTGATGACACGGGTCTTAATTTTTGACCACACAAACCCCTTATCCTTGCTCAAGTAAAGTTCATGTGATCCTTTTTCAATAACCAGAATATAGTTAGGATTGTGTGGATGAAAAACAAGACTGCTTGACACCTGGAATGGCAACACTACATTATTGAATGTGTTTCCAGCATTATCTGAAATATACAGAGATGAAGTTTCTAGAAGCAAATGGTTAGCCATGATATACACTATCTGGGGAACAAGTGGGTGCTTCTGCAATGACAACATACAGTCGACAGTAGCACCCTGTACACGAGAGCTGATGTTTTCAAACTTCTTGCCCGTCTCATCGGTCAAATAAACAGATGACCTGCCACGATCCGACGTAACAACAATTACTCGTTCGGTTTCATTACCAGTCCATGACATCTGCAAGCTGAATTTGTTGTCTCCTGTAAACTCATGGACATCAGCAAATAATTTCTGGCTCACATTGTTCATGTTATCAAGACGTTTGTCGACCAGTTTCTGTACATCAGGGCAGGTTGTTGGATATGAAATGCTCGCACGTTTCCATCTTCCCGGCTCCTGCACACTTCGCCGAAACCGGTGAACGGTACCATGGTCAGTGGCCTGTGTCTTCAGTGCACTCAACAGCGGAGGCACATATGTAGTTAAAATGGCAACAACAACATTGAGGCAAACGATCACACGCATTTCTGTAATTCACAGTGTTGGAACAATACACCTACAACACATACACAGTGCGGCATATTTAAGCCCATGTACAAGTTACAAGTGCATTATTTCTCAGACTATAAAAATAAGGCAGTGGCTAGGTAACAAACTGCCTCTGCACCCAGAGTAGACAGCTGCTCAATTAGGCAGCTCATTGGTCATGACTGGTGTGATGTCATTTTGGATTATTCAGTGGATGAATTAAAATGGTTGTGGCAGATAGACTTAAAATAAGGTCTAGCATTGGTGTCTATTATGTATTACTCTGTATGCAATGGGTGCAGAGTGGCTGTGCACTAGGGGTGTTAACGAGACTCGTGAGAATCAAGACTCGAGAAAAAATCTCGATCTGGAGAACTAAATTTCTTGCCCTTGTCGAGAATTTGAGAATAATACGACACAATTCTATGTTCACCAGTGAGTCGCAATTGCCGAGTAACAGCTGATGGCTGTAATTCAGTCCGGCAAAGCGAAGTGGGCTGAAGTTTCTGATTTGTCTGAGCTGAGATAAGCGGTCCACCCATTGTTGGCCACGGTAAAGAATGCAATAGGTAATTGACATCAGAGAACTAATAGTTCACGGGTGCCTTGACACTGGCCACACCCATACTTCCATCTCTGCAGCAGGTGACCCCCGGCATGTGCATCTGTCCATTGCCATTATATAGGAGGCAGTGATCTGTCACATTTAGTGTATGTCTCCCTGCACCGCATGTAGGCAGTGTGCATGACAGTGGGTGGGCAGACACCTGTGAAGTTGTGCCTTGGGCATTATTGTGCAGCAGATGCAGCAGTGTCCCCTCTGCAGCATGCAATTGGGTTGGGCATCACCCATAGTGCATTGTCAAATTTCAGTACTCGACAAGTCCTGGAAATTGAAGTTCTCATATCGAGAATAAAATTCTTAAAAATTAACATCCCTTCTGTGTACAAAGCAGTTGCAAACCAGTCACATATATGATCAGCCAACAGTAAAATGTGACTGGCTAGAAACCATGTTACACTGCACTTATCAAATATTGTCACAAAATAACGGCAATATAATATAATACTTACAGTTTTGCTGAATATTAATAAATCACGTCATTTAGTTAGTGTTTAAAATCAATTTTCACTGAAACAGTGGCTAAATCGTAATTAATTTGTTGCCTTTAGCATAATATTAAAAAAAGGTGTATTTCGATTCATGAACAGGCGAAAAAAAATGCAATCACAGTTAACGGATTAACAGTTGCTGTCACTTGCAGACTAAGCCAGGCCGGTTTCTGTCAAGTGCATAAGGTTCGGGTCATATGTTCTGCAGTCGTCATGGTGATAATCGGCGCTATCGCAAAACTTCCCCACCCGAATCCTAAGCTAGCCCTAAGCCTAACTCTATCCGTAACCATAAGCCTAGATCGCTACTTTTGCGACAACCTGTACGGGTTGGTGTACTTTGCGGAATGCGGAATTTCGAATAGGTTTAATTTGCGGAATATCAGATGTACAGGTGAAGCATACAAGGAAGTGAGTATGCAGATTGTTACATTAAACACAAGTTAAACACATTTGTCACAAGTTCAATATATCACGTCATAAACGTCGATACATATAAACTACGATAAACGAATTACCAAACTCCCTGTAAGCGTTCGCAGCTTACAATAATGTAGTATATCACTCAAATATTCGTCACAAACCTTTCGTTTACGAATGTAAACACATGACGTCATCACATGATCACGTAACGTAACGTATTTATACATGTGAGTGATGTGACCAGCAACGGGATGCGGCCAAGAACATTGGTTTCAAAAAAACGTAAAAAACGGAGGTTTTTAAAAACCTAAAGTTTAAATTCCAAATTCTAGGTTCGCTAGTTTATTTATTTGTTGTTTAATCTGAATTTCATATTTTAATCGTGATTCTTGAATATTGCTTATTACAACTTTTAATCTATATGCATTAGCATTGCTAGTTGCTACTGTAAACTTGTTTACAAAATTTGTCAAATTTCATTTTATTGCTGTGTTTTGTGCTACGGATGAGAGGCGACATAGCAAATATATTATATGATTTGATTGTCACTCATGAAATTAGAAAACTATGTAGCACAGAGAAGGTGCATATGATGTTATTCCGCGATCGCAATTTTCTGACTGGTCTTCTTTGTGCAATAAAACCTTTTAAAAACTTTTTGTAAATAACCTAGGCTTTTTCCAGCGCTGCTTACGACAAAAAAAACCCAGCCCTTAGCCAAAACAAAAAAGAAGATAAAAACTCATACAGGTCTAACACAAGAAATCTGGGATTGTTGACAGTCAGTGATGGTAGTTACCAACATTCAGCAGACAAAATAAATGGAGATGGAGACATTCAACCGCATCAATGTTGCTAAATCTGGGATTGTTGACAGTCAGTGATGGTAGTTACCAACATTCAGCAGACAAAATAAATGGAGATGGAGACATTCAACCGCATCAATGTTGCTAAA
>Ga0056124_1000541_pt1 | contig 12205 bp, 6 predicted proteins | sample WorMetHEROISLAND_2_FD_70069 | JGI IMG/M metagenome (GOLD analysis project Ga0056124, IMG submission 70069) | Marine gutless worms symbiont microbial communities from Max Planck institute for Marine Microbiology, Germany - Olavius sp. 4 HERON ISLAND | ecosystem: Host-associated > Annelida >... | reverse complement strand
AGGGCCAAGGTTACAATTAATCACTAATAGGAAGTCATACACGGGTTTCGATTGACACCGAAAGCAATGACCTTGAATGACCTTGAGCACTAAAATAGAGCTTTTACGGATTTTACATTTCTTCGCAGTGGGCCTTCATACATGCACTGCTGTTGCGCGTTCCCTTTGCGTTAGCTGGGCTTTCTTGTTTTCACTGTATTTAAGTGTACAACATGACCACCCTTCAGTCCTTCACGGCCGTGATCAAGATTAATCATTTCTGAAAGTTCCAAAAACGTCCTTTATTTCTCAATCTACATAAAGCACACATGCTCCACTTTTTATGGGCCACCCTCTAGATTTATGTATTGTTAATTTTTTTGGTTAGAATATGTTTTCAAAAAATACTAATCTGCTGTCTACTGCTACTTTCGATTTTAGTTTAAGGTGCAAATTTTTTTTTGAAGCGATAATGATCGCAGTTTATTTATAATCAAAATTAATGATCAGTTAATCCTTAATTTATGGGAAGTTAACTATTAAAATTCTTTTAATCGTCTCTATAAATTATATTGCCCATTTTTGTGTAATTTTAGTTGTATTTTTAGTCGGTGTGTTTATAATAAAACCAGTATGGTTATACTGTGCAATATTCTGTGTTATAGTGGCATATATGCTGCTGTGCTGTTGTATAGTTGGATCTCCAAGCTTGTCTTCACTGGAAGCTGCACAGTTTGCTGGTGAAGGTTAGATGACTGTTGTATGCATTTTACTGAGATATGGTTAGGACGAGATGTAATTTAGGCTCAGTTGCTGGTTCTTGGCCATTCGGTAAACCTAGCTCCTTAATATTTTCGATGTCTGTGCTTTGTGCTGAGTAATGTACCACGTGGTCATCATTGTCCAGTAACAGCTGTTGTCATTAGTCAGCAGATGTATGTAAACTGGTAATTAGCTAACAAAATAGTTAACTAAAAGAACAAGAAACCATCCGTTAAGTGTTAACGTGAGAGTCATGATGGTCTATTTCTAGGCAGTAAATTACTTGGCTGGTTGATGCAGTGGTTAGTGCTGGGGTGCAATGATCATCTGGCAAGGACCCCACAAGGTGTTGTCAGTTTATGGATTTATGCTGAGATTCATTTCTCAGACATGCTTACAGGCTGTGGTACAAGATTTTGACTTATTTTAGAACACAGGTGTGGATATATTGTAACTTTCAAGATGTTATTTTTATGGTGGAAAGTTGGTATGACATCTCTCTTGCCTGTCCAGTTTTGTCCACTGAATCCTTTTTCCTGAAGCAGTGGATTTAGTCAATATGTCAGATAATAAGAGGGTTACGTTTTTTCATTAAAAGTTTACAAATGTTTTATAATGCACTTTTTTAATCTTTCTCCTTGGCATTTATTACACGTTGTGGTGATCTCCATTACAAGGACAGACTCGTCTTGTTAAACCCACATAGTCTTGAACTACGTCGTCTTCACCTTGACTTGATATGGTGCTACAAAATCATTTTTGGTCTTACCTGTACTGACCCCTCTGCCCTATTTGAAGTCAGACAGACTATTGCCACTAGAGGTCATCCTTACAAACTGTTTAAGCCGCAATGTACTAGTAATGTTAGATCTTCTTTCTTCACACAGCGTGTTATAAATGTATGGAATGATCTACCCACCAACATCGTCAATTTTTCTTCACTGGTCTGCTTCAGACGATCTTTACTCAACGTTAACTTTTCAGATTACTTAGTTGTCAGTCACTTTTCCTGGTTTCACCTTATTATTAGGCTCTATTAATATTCCGTTAATATTCATTCATTTTTGTGTGTCTGTTATTTTTTTCGTTCTCCATTGCTGCATTGTATTGCACTATTCTGTTTCTGGGCACATGTTAGTGTGGTTTTTTATACCTTTGTGCCCGTCACTGTTTTTGTGTTAAATAAAATCATCATCATGTGTGATCTGATAAGGCGGCGGTGGGACTGGGTCAGCTCTGGAGTCTGAGTTGGAATCTCTGCGACCGACGTCGGCTGGTGAGGAGGAGCTGCAGCTGCAGCTGGCGCTGGCAATGAGCAAAGAGGAACATGATGAAGAGTTGAGGCGGAAGAAAGGTGACGAGGCCAAGCTGCAGATGGCTTTAGATGAGAGCCGGCGACAGTCAACAGCAGCAGCCTCGGTCTCTCCAGTACATGATGCTGAGGTTAGTAGCACTGTGCTGTCTGCCGAGCCGAGCCATTTTTTTGTCCAAATACTTGCCGACTAGCTGAATGAGTAGTTGAGTACTCGGCACGGCCCTACGGGTTAGTCTTATCCGTGTTGAGCTTCTGTATGCTCGGTATTCTTCTGTAATCATATCATCATTATTATCATCATAGAGTGGTTTACAGTGGCCTAAGTAATAAGCATTACTGCTGGGACCTCATCAGTAAAGTGTCACAGTCAGATAAGTAGGTCCATATGTTAATGGCAGAGCAGGACGGTCTTCACACCAAAGATGGGAAATGTTTGCTTGCTGATTGTTAGCATTACTGGAATGCATTTCATCCAGGTGTCATATCACCTGCTTGATGTTGTGTGCTGGAGCACTGTAGATACAATCTGCTGGCACGTTAACTTACATATCTCACTTCATTCACGACTCCCTGCCAGCATACAGATTTTGGTCACTTCACATATTGTTAGTTTCAGTACCTCCGATAGTGATAATGTCGTCACGTCAACAAAAGCTTTCAGAGTTAGCACTGCTTCAGTCTGGAACTTACTCTCTGTCATATAGCTGTAGGTCTGCTGAGCTGTTCAGTGCTAAGTGTTATTTAAACAGAAAATGGTTTGATATTGCCTATCTCAAACGTGAACTTCCTGCCTAGTCTGCACCGTTATGCGCCTCTATTCACTCACATGGCGCTTATATGAGCGTGTTTTAATCGATTCTTCATTGAGCGGTGGTTTTTGACAAAGAGTACATTTCTGTCATCATAATAGTGCAGTTGAATAACAAAAGATCTCGTCTTTAGCACACACTTAGAGTCTTCTCAAAAACATTCATTGAGTACTCTGTGTACTAGAAGACGATGCAGACATCAGTGATGGTTGTGTGCTGCAGCTTGGTCTGGATCCCTTACTTGACGTACAAGATGTGGATGGTACGAAAGCAGATCCGTGGAACTCGTCGCCATTATTGACTCAACGCATGGCTGCTGCGACGTCAAAGTTATCTTGGTCAGAAAGTGCGTGGATGAACAGTCCGACAGTGCTGCCTCCACCTCCACCTGCCAAGCTGTCAGTGTCCGCAGCACATGGACAAGGCGCAGCCGTGACAGTAGATCCATGGCAGTCATCTGCGGAGTCCAGTCAGCGTATGTACTGTATTGTATCACTGTGGGCCAGTTTCTCATTCTTTTAACCCACGAGCATGTTAACAAGTATGAAGTATGAAGTCAGTAGCAAAGCAATGGACATTGAACAATGGACACACATGATAATTGTAAATTTAAGGCTTAGGCTGAAATGCCAGGGCTGTATCCATCAGCGGTATTACATCTTCTACTACCGGCAGTAGTATCACTATCAATTTTCATTAAACCAGCCTACTTTTGAGAGTCACTTGAAGTTACTGCACATTTCCCAGCGGAATTTTTCCACATTGTGCAGATATGCATGTTATTTTGGACAGGGGGAATAAGTAGGTGTTACTGTCTGAGGGTGCGTTGCACCAACCAAACTTAAATTTAAGTTCATACTTCATACTTAACCACCGTACTTAAGAGAAAATGCATTGCACCAACACATTTAAGCGGGCCAGCCTGCTTAAATGTCACTTAAAAATAAGTGACCAAAATTGCCCACTTATCTTTAAGTGACCGGCAAAAATGAGAGAGGCGCCATCTTTAATCGTGTTTTAAGTTTATAAGTAAAACTGAAGAAAACTGGTAAATGCACATGGATAATGCTGTTTATCGTTGAGTATTTGCAGTTGAGACGGATGTAAGCAAAAACGAATCACTTTTACGTGGCAGACATCCGTTCGATGTAAACATGAACACCGACCCACTGTTTACATGGAAATGTTGTCGTCACGTGATCGAAGTTAGCCAATGGCTGGCGTCGTTACAATTAAGTATGCAACTTAGCAAAGTGAGGCTCGGATTGTGTTGGTGCAACGTAATCAAATTAAGTAGCCAGATAAGTAAGTACCACTTAAGTTTAAGTTGTACTTAACTAAGTATGTACTTAAAATTCGTTGGTGCAACCGGCCCTGAATCTACATCCAGTCAAGAGCTCTAATGAATGATTGTTTTCATTGAGGCTGGCTTTGGGAATACATCCACTCTCTTCCTCACCCGAGTGTACTTTATTGTGTGCCGTGTGCGGCTGTCCTAGTAGGCCACAATACGGTCTTGTCCATCCATGTGTCCATCTGTGCTGTACGAACTCCTAACTCTAAAACAAAAAGGTGTGGAAGAATGAAAATAGATGTGAATGTTTCAAAGGGCAGGAGTGACTGGTGTGCCAATTTTCAGCTCAGGCGCAATGTGGACGGCCGGACAGTATGTCAGCACTAGGCTGACGTATTTTTCAAGCTACTTGCATATCTGTGGCCGAGTCAAAATTGACCAACTGTTACTGTCGTGAGGTGGTATTTTGATGTTTGATTGAGACTTGTTATTACTGCAGCAATGTGGAGTGCTGCAACGACAGTGTCACTGCCAGCAACTAGTGATCAAACTGTGTCAACATCTTGGCATGCTTCCACTCATCACTATCCCGATAGCAGTAACAGTACGGTTGATAATGAGTTTGACATGCTTGGCACGAGATCCCGCAGTCCCATGACGTCTTCTACTAACCCACCTTCACACAACCAGCTCTCTATGGGTATGTTAACGTCAAGGTTCTCGTATATAATGTGAAATATCTTCCAAATTTTCGTTGTATGTCATCATTATCATCGTGTTTGTTTATTAACAACTTGTCAAAATGCAAGAACGTGTACAATAACGTAAACTGACTTCAGTGTAAAAAATTAAAAAGTTAATTATGTACTACAACTGAAGAGTTAAATGCTTAGTAACAGTGTTGGTACAGCATCCAAGTATTCTGTTAGTATATAGTAGATTGGTGTAGAAGACCTGTACTGTAAGTAAGTAAGTAATTTATATAGCGCGTTTCTGTAATAACCTCGTAATGTAATAACTAGCTGGGAGTGCTAGTATGATGAGAAAAGAAAATGTTTGAGCTGGTTTCTGAAGACAGACAGAGAAAGAGTACTGTTAACTCCAAATTGTTTACTGGCTTTCTCTAAGCCTGTGAGCTCTTTGTTCACTGAGAGATATAAACTGACTTAAGTTTAAAATGGTTGTTGGTAACACTTGAATCCACTTAGCGTAGTTTTAAAGCAATAAAGCTGTGATTTCTGCTCATGATAGACAGTTGTCAGTGATTATAATGACAAAGGACAATGAGTGTTGGTCGCTGAGGTCCTCCGATGCAGCTCATCTCTTCATTCCGAGGACATGCACCGAAATTGCCAAATGGTGGTTTGGTGTGGCAGCTCTAAACATCTAAAACGTTAGGGGTGGCTAACATCCACGACACTGCCGAACTTTAGAAAGAAGTCAAAAACTTGCTGTTTCACAGGAGTGTATACTCATACAGCCATACACGCCTCTCCACCAGCACTTCTGGATCGTTAGTTACATTTTGACACAAATGGCGCTGTACATATCTGTGTTTATGTAACGTTACAGAGCCAGCAGCTGATAGTGTCATGAGGCATGACACGTGGAACTTCAGTGGCATGCAGCAGTTTGTCAGCATTGATAATGCGGCGTCTCCAGAGACATCAGTCAGAGCTGACACTGTTGGATCAGTTGGCCAATCACCGGCCACTCTGTCTCAGAAAAAGTCGGCTCAGTCATTTCTCGGAGACAACGCTAATCTTGTTAATCTGGATAATCTCATCTCTTTTCCAGCTTCAAGCCCTTCACGTGAGTTGTGCTGCAGTTTGTATTCGCATTCATTGGCATGTCCCCAGTCTTTATATATACTACTTTGAATTAACCAATTTTGCTTGATTTTATATGTCAGCTGAGGACAGTCAGTATAGCGATTAGTCTTATTGCAGAGTTTTGAGTAGTTTGGAGTGAACTGTGTGTAACGATTTGCTGCTGTTGGGTGTAATGTCGGTTGTGACTTTGCTAATAGTCTAGATACTTGCACAAATGCTGTACTTACTGTAGTTGTTTACAAATGCAAGTCTCATTAATTACAATTAGTTCTTGGATATGTTTCATCAACTTCTGTCTTGTGACGTATGAAGTCATCTCAGCGGGAGTGGATCAAACCATGTGAATGAACTTTGCTGCAGTAAGTCATGCAGTTGTATGGCATTAATAATAATGATGATGCTGATGATGATGAAGTCACATTTCTATAGCGCCATTAGATTGCGACTTGAGAAGTAAACGACGAGATTTCCACTGCTATAAACTGTATTTCCATGTGTTACTCCTCTCATACCATTATCATGATCATCATTTTACCAATGTATATATCTTTTTTTTATCTTTTTATGCTGTACTCTGTGTAGGATTTTAATAATAATAATAATATTGTGTGCTGGCTACAGGAGCGGGAAACCCATTCACATCTCCCAATCGTCATCCTTCACCGTCTGTGACGCCGACGCCAAATCCATTTAGTCAGCCACCGGCGCCGCCGCCACCAGCCCCCAGTCACCCTGTCTCCAACAGTCCGGCAGCTATGGCTGTTAGTGCTGGCTCCAACCTTAACCAACCGTCGTATCCTCCTTCATTTAATCCATTCCTGTGATCAGACATGCTGTGTGCTGTACACCCTGTGACACCATAACCGTTGTGTTTTTGTTTTGATTGCTATTATTTGTCTGGATTTCTTTGTGCATGCCCGTCTTGTCTCAAGATACCGGCTCTTAGTGTTAAGTCTTTGGTAATAAGTTGTGACTTGTAACTGGTCATGGTTGTATTGCTCTGCAGTAAGAAATAATGTGATTTATTCGTAAAATTGTGTGGATTTTACGTCAGATACTAGCCACCATTACATCTGTTGTTATTTTGACATTGGTAATGGGACAGGGTATGGTGTCAATGTTGACAGTGTACAGAGTATTAAATAGCTAGTCATCCTCTAGTAAGTACAGTGTTATGTTATAGCTATCGCGACTGAACTGACCATCAGCATTTTGTGCTGTTAACTGAAATGATCCAGGATGGTGCAGTATGAGGAGTCTGTATTATTAAATCGTTACATTAATGTTTTGAGATGACAGTGGTTTGACATGTGTTGTTGATGTGATCTGGTATCGTGCATGCCGTGCAACGTCGCGTGAATAGTTGTGGAAAAACAGACTGTTGCATTCAGACAAAAGTGCGGCAGTGTTAAGTGACGTGTACAATGATTTCCATGACACTGGATGTGTGCAGGCCCGGTGGTGTTCATTTACAAAGTTAGAATCTGTTGCAGCTCATTTTGACCGGAATTGATTCACCTGTCGTGTGGCCGTCCCATTATTATTATATTATTGCTCGTCTGTCTGCGGTCTGGGCTTGTACCTCTGCAACGAAATGACTTAGGAAGTTGTGATTTACAACGCGGGCTGTACATACATAAAGTGTATGTTATCAGTGTTAATTTCAAGAGATGAAACAAAGGTCATCATATGCAGTCAACATTGTGTACCTGTCAAATGCACTAGAATAACGGACGGTAAGCCACGTCAATGTCAGACTTGATCAGTGCATGTACACTGTGGGCCATAAAAAATGCACCACCAAACTTTTATCCATTTCTTTGCCAAATACTGACCGATTTTAATACTTGTTTTACTGGCATACTCTGCCGAAAATTTACTATTATTGTTATTATTATTATCAGTTTTTCTCACACTTAGATTTCACAAGGTAGTGTAGCTATGCAGTTAAGGTGTGGTGGGATATTTAATAATCACAGGATTGAAAATTGTTCACAGAGTGTGACAGTGAAAATTTAAAAAGGAATCCATTAATAATTGGTGAAGGTATGGACAGAAGTTTGGTGGCACGTTTTTATGGCTCACGGTGTACATTGAATTTCTTCTGCAGTAGTGCTAGGTTGAACATAGTAACGTAGGCAGTCTTGAAATTGCAGGAGGCCACATATTGTATTGTCATAAGGTACACCCTTCTTTCATTTCAACAAAGAACATTCCATTATGCTGGAAGGTTTTTATTCTGGTGCATTGAGATGGTACTAAAGATGCTGAAGTTGGCTGTGAGAAATGTGTACAGTAGAATGTTACAAGTTAACAGCTCAGTGAAATAGTACAGGTTGTAAGTGACATGTCGCTGACCAATCTCTCACTTGTGCAAAAGTAACAGTATTAAGCAATTGGATTTTATTTAACACATGAATTAAATGCTTTTAATCATTTATGACAGACACTGTATGGCCTGTTTATCATTATTTTGTTCAGTCGTATGTCAGTCAGGTAAGTTGTAAAATGCTTCTTAATGGTTGTACACAGATTACCAGTCGCCAGTTAAAGTCTAAAAATAGTTCTGAAGTGTATATATCATTTTATTATTTGTTATATCGTGCAATGCTGATCAATTTTCTGTCTTTTATTGTTTTGTCTAATGTGTTATCATATCATCATTTGTTTGTAAAATGCATCAAGTTGATAGTTTACATGTTAACACCGATTGTTTGAAATTATCTCATTGTTTAGTGTGTCATTTGTTTGCTATAATTGTTTTTATCTAACAGTTACGAAACTAGTCTTATGTGTGCATAGTACGTGTATGCGTGTTTTCATTTTGAGTTATATTGTGTAGTGCGTATCTTAAGACTTGCTGGAATTAATAGAATTATGTGTGTCATCTGGTAATTGTATGCTTTTTTGTGTTAAACATACGTTGATATTGCAGAATAATGCCAGTTAATGTTGTGGTATTTATATATTATACGTTTTTTTATTTTATTGTTGTATAGTCACCGATCATATGATGTTGTCGTCGCAATTTACAACCTTTCTATTGCATTTTTTTATTGAATTTAATTCTTTATAACCGATAACTTATGTAATTTTTAGATTATGCTTTCACTGGGATTTTGTGATATCTACCATAATAATGGGTTTCACTTGTTACGGCTTATTTCTGTACTGCATTGTGATTGTGTCAGCACAGTCTGAAACTGGTTTGGTGGGGTTATGCAGTTTGCATTGAAGTTTTTGACATAGTACAGTATTATTACTCCAGTTGCACAAGTCTGTAAGTTTTAGTTAAAGATATGTATCACCTGTCTTATAATTTCTGGTATGTGATCAACATTTCTGTGGGCAATAATTTCTATCCATTCAACCCAGTATGTGTGTCATTTTGGAGATGGGTTTGTATTATTTCTTGAAAGTCCGGTCTGTACCATTACAGTGATGCTATATTGGTAATTATGTTCATCGTAAACCATGTTTTGTGGATGTTTACAGCCGATTTCACCGATCTTGCATGCAGTGATGTTATGCTTTAATGTCACAGGCCCGTATTCAAGGGGGGGGACGAACATTTGATGGGCTCATTGAACTCCCCCCCCAACCCCTTGTCAGCTGGAACCAGGAAATGTTGCATATAGATACCAAAAACGTCATGATTTTTGAGCTTGAAATGCATAAAAATGCATTTGCAGTTGAGACTTTGCCCCAGATCCCACTGGGGGAGATTACAGTGCTCCCCCAGACTTCCTAGAAGGCTGCTTTGCAACTCATGGGTGGAATCAACCACCCCATTGGAAAAGTCTGTCTACGGGCCTGTGGTGGCGTACATTTCTCATTGAAGTCCTAGCTGTAGCTGTTGTCGTTCTGCTCCTATGCTCTACCAGTCATCTTGCAGTCATTCATCATAAAACGTTTCAGTCTGTTACTTCTACGTCTTTGTCATCACTGAGTGTGACTTACTAGTATTTGTGTCAAAGTTAACGGCAGCCAGAAAGAAGTCATAACTAAACGGCTTGTAGTATATGGCAGTGTACGTAATTTATTACTGTCCACTGACAATAAATACTCCTAAAATATAATTATTCTGCATTCTTGTGTGCATTGAGAGTACGTAATGGATTAGCTAATAACTACTTTCATGATCTTTGGCAATCCTAGTCTCTGAATTCTCAGTTTTAGTAGTAGTAGTTTAATGACATGACAGCCACACAGGTGCACAATGAACAATACAGTCATAATGTACATGCAACGGAATACAGTTTCTCTGACAGTTGTTGTAGTGGTACGCTAGAACTTTCTGTCAGTTTATGTCAGTCACACTGTATCTTGCTGTGACGTTTGGATGCAATGACTGACAGTGGAACACACACACAACATGCTGCGAGCATTAGCTGTGGTTTTAAGTCAATCTGATATAGCCAGTCTCATGCTCATCCATCCACATTTTCAAAGTCCATCGCCTACACCATTTACGAAAGGAGTTGGCGAGTGACACTCATTCTTAGCACAACATATCAATTTGATCAGGACGGATATGTGATATTTGTCCCAGTTTACGTATCACGTGACGTTGAACTTAGTAGAAAATTAGGAGTCGAGCATCAGTCCCGCATGGGGCTAGTTTTCCACGTCGACGTCACAAACAACCGATCATCGGTGAAGTTAGTATGCTGAGAGCTTGACTGAACTGCTGATGATGATGTGTCCAGACCATACAGAGCCTAGCAAGGTGTTGGAGGGTGCTTGCTCCACTCTTCATTGTTACAGCTACTGACTGTTGCCCATCCTTGCTCATGTTCACTCGCATACTTTGTTGGGACCTGACTTCGTCATTACTCCTGCGACAAGATGCATCATCATCTACTCAGTAACATTCTAGCCAGTCACAAGCACATCAAAGACAGTGTAGAATACCAATATCAATCGGACAGTTTCTGAAATGGTTAGCCACTGCACCGTTCACTGCAAACGATCGAGACTGTTTCTGAAACTGTCCGATAGCTCGATCTATGCAAAGCTTATACGTCCTACTTTTTATGTGCCACTCTGTAAATTAATCTTAGGCAGTAGGTTGAGACAACGTTATATGAGATTTCCGTGTCCTGAGATGTTGGCAGTAAAATTACCTTAGCTAAACAGCACCAATTTCCCAGAGGCAGACTTAGGCGTAGCCAGGGGGCAATGCCCCCGCCCCAAGATTCCAAGACTGACAGAGCACCAAAAACGAATCGAATCGGATTTGTCTTTAACTTATCGCCCAGCTCTAAAACACACCTAACAAGTCATTTACAGTGCACACAAATGATTAAAAATGCTGCCGTGAGATGCGTCTTAAGATCCCAAAATACGAAAAGCTGCATTTGCGGCTGGGGCTCTGCCCCAGGCCCCCAATGGGGAAGCTTACAGCGCTCCATCAGACCCCATAGCTGGATTTAGAGGGAGGAGTGGGGAAGGGGGAGGCAGGTGGAGGGATGGGAGGGGCCTCAGGAATGCGCACTGAAAGACAAATTCCTGGCTACGCCTATGGAGGCAGGATGACTGATAGGCAGCCAATGGCATCTTTGTCACAGACTGAAGTCAAACTAACGACAATTAAGTGACTGTGAGTAGGGTTGTGACAAACAGTGACACACAGATCTGCACTGCAAACCATTGTTGCCGGTACAGGTGGCTGTCACAAGCGGTTTAATTCTTACCTGAGAGCAAGTCATACGACACGCCAGACGAGAGACGGTCTACAGGCGACCACCAGTTTAACACTGAACCAAGTACTGGCACCTTCCTCAGCGGACTAGTCTGCAATTTGCATTGTAACAGTGCAAATAATACTGACCGTGACAAATCCATCAACAACAAAAATAATGCCACCAAATCTAAGCCGTTTAATTCTCACCAAATCATACGCCTTATGTGTCTCTAATTCGTCTGCTTCATATGGCGCTATATAAAAGTGTTTTGATCTATAATAAATTCAATTATTCAGTCAATAAATCAGTCAAGAGATCATCTGTGGATTGATTTATTGACTGAATGATTGAATCTACACTAAAGGCACAAAACTGAAAACGTTTTCGTTGCTATATATATCACGCACAGTACTTTTTGAAATTGGACTTAGTTGTGGTAACTTTTAGCGTCCGAGGACGATATTTGTATATTTAAGTTTTACTTACCACGGTGTGTTGAGTTTGAAGTTCACTGGAAGCTCGTTGTA
>Ga0056124_1000540_pt1 | contig 12209 bp, 8 predicted proteins | sample WorMetHEROISLAND_2_FD_70069 | JGI IMG/M metagenome (GOLD analysis project Ga0056124, IMG submission 70069) | Marine gutless worms symbiont microbial communities from Max Planck institute for Marine Microbiology, Germany - Olavius sp. 4 HERON ISLAND | ecosystem: Host-associated > Annelida >... | reverse complement strand
ATAATGCGTTAATAAATTTATCGAATATTGCTGAATTGTGTCTCAACTATTCGTATTCTATTCGTATTTGGCCGAATAATAAAATGAATTATTCTTATTCGGCCGAATAGTAAAATCTGCTATTCGGTACAGCCCTAGTTTTTATAGTTAATTAAGTTATGACACAGCACGATGTTGTACAACTACATGATTAACACTTGCCTGTCAGCTCAGCAGTTTGTAAGGCAGACATACTGGGAATGTTCTGAGCAGATTGGACCTGCTATGTTGCACGGCACTATAATATTGTGTGCTTACAAACTGCCATGCTCCAAAGACAGATGACTGTCTTCACGGCTGGAACATTGGTTTGAAAAACCTAGATTTTTTATTTGTTGTGCAAGTTATAATATACATCACATTTTTTCATATTTTAATTTTTTTTGTTGTATTCTGCCATTACATCGCCCACTGAACAAAAACAATATGACAGGGAAAATGGTGAATAGGCTGTTCTTCCTGGGTTGTAATTTTGTGTCTGAACTTTGGACATCTAACTTAAAAACCTAAAAAACTTAAAAACGTTTCCCCAAAACGTAGTTTTTTTGCCAGCCCTGCAAAACTCCCAAGTCTTCAAGCACCAAACAATCGAGAGATGCTATAATTCTGACCAGTTTTCACGCACCCTTGCTCTGATCAGTAAACTGTGCAACATTGTCATAGTCCAATATGACCTTCATCTGGCAGTTTCTGCAGTGAAAACTGACACAAATCAAATATCAAATAAGCAGAATACAGTCCAGATGCCTACTGCAAATTCTAACTGATGTAAAGATGTAAATGGCAGTCACTATTCGTAGTATTTCACAAACAAAGTACTACAAACTGCAATCCAATCACAAATGTACCAGCAGACAAAGCTAAAACGGCAGAATGACATAAAGTGATGCTACGATGATCCATAAGAGCGTAGCGAGTTTGTGAAAAGTCGCACTCTAAAGTTAAAGGTATGTGCAAAATAGAAGAACTGAACTCACTTAGTACAATTTGCGAAATAAACTGAACTGAACTGAATTGAACTGCCAGTTTGTTCGCTTTCTACAGTCTGTGCAACACAACTGAAGTGAACTCAACGGCACTGACATATTTCAGTTCAGTTCAGTTTGTTCGCTTAGCACACTCCTGTAGATGCCACTGAACTGGCATTTCAGTTCAGACCAGTTCTGTCACTTAGCACACAGAACTAAGATTTCAGTTCAGTTCATTTAGTTCGCTCTGTGCGCACCTTCATGCACAACTGTCAACAGTTGCTATGGACAGCAATGCATCCACCATAAAAAAATCAATCTTCGTCGGAATCCCAGAGAGTGTCTCGACCACGTCCCGACCCCGTCTGATTCTTCCAATACGAACTGGCACTGAACCTCTGACTGTAACCCGCCGAGGGGTTCTGATGGCGACTGGACGTGGGAGATGTCTGGTACCGATAGCCTCCACCATAGCCTCCACCGCGTCCAAACGGTCTCCGCTGTCTGTCGTCGAATGATCGCGGTCGCTGCGGTCGATCATCAAAACGTCGTCTGTCATAGGGCAAGTCAATGTCTTCTAGGTCTGGCAGTTCGGTGACTGCACTGAAGACCGGCGTGCTGCCAATTTCAGCGTCCAGTTCAGACGGAACATCAAACACGCAGCCCTACACAGCACAAGCATGCCAGAGCTACAGTTCCACGCATTACGTGGCCATCCATGCAGCTTCACGGCTTGCTCCAGTTCCGGTCCAGTCCACGACACCTGCGCTCCATCGAACACAGTTTACTCCATCCCCGGAGCCAGGACCGTGTTCGGGAGCCGAGCTTTCTGCCACGCCGCCCCAACTGTCTGGAACTCGTTACTGCTGGACTTGACGAACGATTTTAACACTGTGTTTTATCAACTTTGAAAAAGGACCCCAGACACAACACTCTAAATAGGTGTAAAATGGACAAAATCCCGCGGGACATAATCCCCCTGGATTCACGAAATGTTGCACACCACTTGGCCTTTAGCTGTTCAAGTGTTGAACATGACCACACTACGCTGCAAGGATCGAGGCTAATCGCTTCCGAAGCTGTCCGATTGCTCGATCAAGGTAACGAGTGTACGTTCTACTGTTCACGTGCCAAGTAGTACATTTTATTCCATATTTACTGCAGTCTACTACGCCAAAAAAACCCAGCTCAAACACAATCACAATCTGTTGTACCTAAAGCACGACAGTTTCAGCGACAACGGATGCACAGAAAAAACTGAATGTGCACAGATGCGGATTCAGGCATGTTCATTCAAACACCTGACAGGCCAGAGGATGTCAGACCGCCGCTGTATTGCAAAATCTCAACTTTACGAATTATTTACTTGTTTTCTGAACAAAAAAAATGCACGTGAGGGCCCCCACATTTTCACTGGACAGGGCCTAATCTGGTTTAAACCCGGCCGTAAACGTACAAGTAGGAGTCTACGACTCACCCTGTGGTCAGCACACAACTGAAGCCCGGTTATTTGGTTCTTGACTTCAGCAGAAACATGTTCTTCAAGAGACTGCCATGCGTGGAATCGCTTGTGCAGTCTCACGTTCGGACGAAACAAATATGTCGTGAAGCCCTGAAAACAACGAAAAAATCCCGCCATGATATCATGAGCAACAATCAGCAGCAACTAACATAAAAGCACACGAAACGCAGACAATACACAGCATCTGTGAACACAAAACATGATAATATACAGGGTGGCTCAAAAAAGAGGCCACTTTGTTTTACAGTTTGTAACCTTAGAAGTAGTGACCAGATCGGCACCAGATTTGGTATAAATCGTTATTTCATTCATCACATTACCTCGTAATTTATTAGAAACAACTTTGAATAATAAAGTGGCCCCACATATCGAGTGACAGTAACCATGACCTATGCTCTAAATTTTCAGCCTAAGATCATGCTTTGCAATGTGCCAAACAGACGACCGTGAAATGCCCGCCTTCCTTTCAGTTTCGTACAAATGTTTGTAGACGTGCACAGCACTTTCATGACTGCAGATGAGCTATTCCACATGTTCAATGTTTTCCGAAATTCTGACGTGCAAACTGATCGCAGGCGGCCAGTGCCTTTCGGACGTTCTGTCACGCCAGTGGAATTAATTTTCTTCAGCAGCCGGTCCACGTTTGTCCAAGCCTAATTCTTACCGGAAAACTTTCTCAACAAACGTTGTGAGCTCCAGTTCTTCTCCTGACGTAAAACATAAATCAGTGCATGATGATCTCTACTGATCTTTCTTATACTGAACAAAACCATTAAAAAATCTGCCACTTATTACGGCTATCGTCATTCGCTAGATGGCGCCACTTTTTTCCAAGGTTGATTGAAATAAATTACGAGGTCACGTTAAGAATGAAATAGCGTTGATTTGTGCCAAATTTGATGCTGATCTGCTCAATACAGCTAAAGTTACAAGCCATAAACGAGTGGCCTCATTATCGGTGAGCCACCCTGTATACAGATCATCAACATTCGGTCACCGACTTTCTCTTAGTGTATTATTGCGAGTGCACGACAACCGAATATTAACAAACTGCTTTTATGGACTAATGCAAAACTTCCGACTTCTCATAATTATTTTATAGGGATGTACATTGTAAGTCTCGGCCAAAGTCTCGGGAACTGCAAAGTCTCGTCTAAGAGACATGCGGCTCGGGTCTCGTCTCAGTTTTGGCATAAAAATGTTTCGTGCAGATCCATGTGTACATCCGTAGTGCAAATAAGCACAGCTCGTCACAGCAGAAGTCTCACCGGAGTTGCAGTTAATAGGGACCTCGGCTTGTCGTTGCCTGAGATGACCGCAATGGCCGCTGCAAGAGCTTGAATGGCACCGCGGCTTGCAGCGACATCTTCAGCCATCTTCACGAACTTCTCAGCAGCCGCACTCGGCACAGCGTCCAGAGACCTAACAGCCGCGAAGCACAACTGATGCGCTGACAAGACTAAAAGATTAAAACTAGTCTATGTAGCTCTTAACAGGGTGACCACTCTCCAGACACTGTGAAATTCCCTGACATTTCCCTGACAATGTGCGGTACTCATGCCCATGTTAAGTGCTACTCATAGCATGCCTGTAGTACTAGTTGTAATGTAAATGATCAGACTATCAAGTTCACAATTATCTTATAATTAATGATTATGAAGGATGAAATCACTATGCATATATGTAGCTATGCACTGTTTTTGAAGGAAATGCTAATATTAATCTAGCAATGAACAGTTTTGGGACACTTTTCCATGACAAGATTTTTTCCCTGACATTTCCCTGACTGTTAACAACATCCCTGATATTACCCTGACATGTTCCAAATTCCCTGACATTTCCAGGTTTTCCAGACAAGTGGTCACCCTGTCTTAATGGTAACCCATCGCAGAGCTACGAAGCATCACCGGCCTTATGAGATAAGACCGTGTTACATGCCACCTGACACAGGTGAATGCACCCCACCTTAACCCCAGCCAAACAGGCCGGTACTCAATTTACCTACCCAGAACTTGGTACTGAGTTAGCCTTCGTGGTTGGTAATATACTGATATGGTTTAGGCCTACCTGTACGCAGACAGCCATCCATCCAGGTAGTAACTACCTGACAGCGACCCATCCGGAAGTCAAACTCATGACCTCTTGAGTCTTGATCGTGAGGCTAATGTCCTAACTGTTATGCCACCAAGTCACCTACGGGTGTGTGGAATGGTTTGGTTCTAGAATAACCGTGGTTTTCCATGTGGAATCATCGTCGGTTTGTCCTATTTGCCACTATATAAAACGCCACACTACATTAAGCTGGTTCTCAAACAGCATCGGCATACACAAACATCAAGAATAATTACTTTATGGCATCTTCTGCTGCTGAAATGACCAAACGTTCGGCATTCGGAGGTGCAATTTTCTTGAACCGTACACCCTGCAACATCGACAAAGATACATGGTGGATAAAAACTGACCACAAGAAGGAAACATACTGGTACATGCAACTGACTGCCATATTTGGCCATGACACACCACAGAATTGTAAAATATATAAAAATAGTGACGAAACTTAGTGCAACCTTAACTATACGTGAACAAAGTCATTACAAAAGTAATGATCAGTTAGAAATGACAAACAAAATTCTGATAAATACACAGATTTTTGGAACTCTATGATGGACATGATTCATTGATATACGCGAGTTACATTACAAGGCAGAAGAAGATCATCACGGACTTATAGACACAGACATCAGCATAGGTTTATATGCAAAAGACTTATAGACACAGACATCAGCATAGGTTTACGTACAACTATTTACAAGCAACAGCAACTCTTTCAACAGTGCCAGCAGCATCGTGGGACAAAAAAAACGCAGCGGGGCAGAAAGTTGCTATTTTCCGAGAGATGGCTGCAAATTTCCAACAGAGGAGATTATGGGTCATAAAATTTTATTTTTGCTCCTGAATTTCTCCATAATGGGGGATTTCCAGCCCCAAATTTCGTATTTTTGGAAGAACATTTTCCAATTGGCTAAAACTAAGATGGGGACAATTGTCCCCCCCCCATGCCTCCTGCAGAGCCCACAGACTAGTGCCGAAATCAACATAGCCATCAATATTTGCAACTCAGTGACAGAGAATTGCTAATGCATGTAAAACACATCAGCATGCGATATGCATTGCAAGCATCACAACCAGGCTTGAGACACCTGGCTCACACCCAGAGAATCCCAGTGGGTTTAGTCGGGTAAAATCCACCCCAAAGTTAATCCAATTTTAGTTTCGTATTCCACTAATATGTTTCAGTTCTTAAAACTTTAAACCTATGAATTTGCATATTTTTGGATACTCTTACTTACTTGATGTGGACAGTATCTAGCAGTGCTCATTCTAATAACATAAAACCAATGAAAACCCCCAAAACTATCAAGCTGGGACTTTTCAAAAACGTGGGTTTAACCCAAAGCACAATAAAATGCACCAGACTGGGCTTTCGTTTCAGAAAAAATTTTTTTAACCCAAACATCATGACGACGGACTTATGCAGTAGAAGCAGATGTATACAATACTCACAGCAACTCTTTCAACTGTGCCGAGGTCTTCCATCTCAGACGACTGATAGAGAACCACGGAGATACCGGGTCGACCCGCGCGGCCAGTCCGACCTGACCGATGAATGTAAGAATCAACGTCCTACACCACACACGATGCACACTAACTACTCTGTCACGTGTTAAACGTTGTCTGTAGCTTATAATGGTGACCCATCTCAGAGCCACGGAGCGTCTCCTGCCACATGGGATCACAGTGTTACCTGCCACCCGACACAAGTAAATGTGCCCGAATTAACTCCAGCCAGAGAGGCAGGTACTCCATTTACCTGAGAGATGGAAGGCTGCGTTGACCTTGGTGGTGGCTATACACTGAGATGGTTTCCCAGTTGGCAGACAGTCACACAATCCAAGTAGTCATTCAGATTCGGCCACTGGCTGACACTGTGCACTCTAAATATTCATTCGTATTCATTTACTCGACAGCAACCCGACCAGAAGTCAAATTTATGAGATCTTGATCATAACTGCTTTGAGTCCAACGTCCTAACTGTTACGCTAGCAAGCCACCGAATCACACAGAAGCACATTAAGTACCCACAGACTTGCGACCAGAGGCAGTTGTTGATACTAAAAATTACCATAACAGAGTGGTAGTATTTGCATTATAAAATATGCAGACTAACATACCCAGTATGAGAATACACATGCACAATAGGCTTTTGAACCATGAATGCACTATCAGCTAAGACAAAAAGTAAGATAAACAAGACTTGACGTAATAATAACCAGAAGAACCAGAACACAGCAGACAGCAAAAGCATCTCCACCAACATCCATTCACATCACAGTGCTGTCACCTGGCAAATAATAGTCAAGTATTCCTATCCCATTCAAATACATTATGAGAGAAAAAACAGGAAAATGCGTTATCAGTTACCACTTGTTCTTAGTTTTTTGGCCCCTAAAGACTGTGCAAATAAAATCCCGTCATAACTGCCAAGCAATCAGGCGAAAAGCAAACAGAAAGACAGAATAAGGTGGAAACATTAACTTCCTGCTTCCGTGGACGATAGCGATTCTATACGATGGTATAGATAGAATATGAATACTGGTCATTAAATCAACACTGTTCAGCCTACTTTCCATCCAACGCAACGCATGCAAGGCCCTTGCATACTTTTTGGACGCAAATGACGCATGAAAAGTACACAACAAACGCAACGGATGCAGCTGATGCAATGGTCAAATGCAAGGATAGAAACGGTATCTACTCTTGTGCTGCGTCCATTGCATTGGATGGAAACTAGGCTATAATAGCTTCTAACAACAGACTAGCCCTTGGAGGTGAGCACTGGATCCACCTCTGAAGCTAGGCTCTAATTGTTCCTAACCTTTGGAGGTGAGCACTGGATCACAAGATCAACCTCTGGAATATCAAGTCCGCGAGCTGCAACGTCAGTTGCTATAAGCACCTGGTAGCGGCCTTCGCGGAATCCCTGACACAATCCAGCCAAACAGACATCTATCATTTCGACATACGTCAAACAAAGACTTCATAATTTACAGAGCAGCAGAATTAACAATTAATCACTCGATCAATCATTAAAAATTTTTAACGATTAATACAATTTTAATAGTTAAATTTTCGACTACAACATGTCAGCAAAAACGCTTCTGATAAGCGGCAATCACTTTATCCAGAGATGGTGATTGATGAAGCAAATACTTAGGCCCTACTAATGATAATAATATAGACCTATTGTTATCTCAGTGCATTTGTGACAGCTGTCAGCTGAATAACTTGCAAAGTTGATAAAAACATGCATCTTTCTCGCACAATAACCACTGTTAGTTTTAATCAAAATTACTGACTAATTAAAGGTTAATGTTTGAAAAGCTAAATATTAAAACTTCTTCAATCATTGCCAGCTCTAATGTTCAACCGTAAAAAGTGACATGCCACAACAGCCTGCATGTTGATTCCTATCCAATTCTTTGCATGTAAGCCATATTTTCCTGCCAGAGTGGTCCTGCAAAAAATTCTAGCAGTGACAATCAAGAATGAGATATTATATGACACATCCTATCATTCCTATGACTGCCTAGAACTGTTCTAAAAGACTGAGACCTGTGCAACGTAACTTTGCACTTTTTATTGTTTTGCATGCTGCTTGATTTTCGCATTTTTAGTGTTCTACAGACACTAGGACTCAAGTTTATATATTTTTTTTTCATTCTTTGCACTTTGTTGCGAATAAACGCAATTTTAGTATTATTATCACTCAAGGAACTCCGGATATAGTGCAACCATGTCACTCCGAATGAGTATTTTTGGTATACACATCCTCCCACTAGAGGAACTTCACAATAGCCATTGGTCAATACTCTTAATATTCATCAGAGCCTCTAAGGAGTTTACAATCTTAAGGTCTGTTGGGAAGCGCACTGGGCCCATGCTGTGGCCTCAGGGCTGGAAGGTTGTTTGTGGCTTCCCGCCCTGCAGCTAAAGGTAAAGGTAAGAAACTCCCAATACACACACCTTCAGCACCATTTCTCGCTTGTCCTGAGGAATGTCGCCGTGGAGCACATGGGCGTCAGCAGTCATAGCATTTGACGTGGCAAGAAGGTCGGTTTCCTTCTTTGTTTCACAGAAGACAATCGCCCGGCCATGTGAGCCACTGTAGACCTGCAGTGTGTTGACAATCACCGACGTACGAGAGCGCTGCGGACAAATCACCGCCAGGTGCTACAACCAGACAACATTTGCAATCAGTCGATCAATACATCAATCAATCAACCAGTCGATTCATCAGCGTGATGACAATGACTGACGTATCCACGTGCTGTGGACTACTGTGTCTACAACGAGACAAGCTGCGGTCTCTTAGTCTCATCGATTGAGTCGTCAATCAGTCGCTTGGTCAGTCCATGGGTCGGTCAGCCAGTCCATTGAAAAACACTGTTGAAGTGCTGCACAAGCTTAACTAGCTAATGGAAAAAGACAAGCAGATTGCTTTTACTGAGCTAAGCTGACAACCCTTTTCGGAAAAATTTTTAACAATTATTCAGTATCCAAAACCAATTTCGTGGAATGTATGAATCTGCATTTTGTCTTCGTAGGATTATTTACCCATGACCAAATCTTTAATTCCAACTGCAGTTATGACTAAAAATATTTAAAAAGTCATTATTTTTTTCAAAGTAACCAAATAATTATGCCTACGTCACAATGACATCACAACACAGATGCTATTGGGCACTCGATTACTTTAATGATAAAATTAGCTTTTTACACAGTCTGTACAGTTGCAAAATGTGTATTTAAATTTTGCGTTTCCGTCAATCTGGCATTTGTTAAGTAGATACAGCCCAAAGAAGCACACTTTTGCACAGTTGTCTTTTAAACAAATGAACAAAATTTAGTACAAAAATAATTGCGCATTTCTGAGATATGTTAGTTTTCGTGTTGGGATATTTTTTAGGGTAACCGCGCAAACTACAGTCAGAAAGACATACATGTACAAGACGCAGGACACTGCACCTGAACACTGGTTGCTGTGCGTACAGTTCCTTCACCGACCAGGTCCAGCTTAACAATGTCACTACGCAGGTACTTGCGAGCCGTTCTCTGAACCCAGCGTGGAACGGTCGCCGAGAACAACAGCGTCTGGGGCTTGTTGTCTGCATCATCTGAGACCCACAAACACTGAGTGATAACAGCACATTAGCACATACGAGACTACCAGTCGCATCACGGCAGTGGGGGAGCAATTGCCCCTACCCCAAATTTTACCCCGTCTGAGTATTCTTCTTGTCCGAGAACCGAAACATATGCAATGCCAATTTTAAAGTTACCTTCCACTCTAACTGCAGGTAGATGTCTGTAAGACGTCGTCTATCGAAATTTATGAAACGAGGAGTGAAAAAAAAGGCAAGAATGATAAAAGAAATAAGTAGGGTTGTAAGTTGGGACATTTCCTAAAATTTCATCCGGAATTCCCCCCCTCAAAAAAATTGCCGGAATTAAAATTTTTCTGAACATTGTGCATAAGAAGAACACTTCGAAAACTCGAAAGTGTTTAAGAAATAATTCCGTTATTAATTGTTGCAAGTTTGCCGAATTGCACACTGCAAAGAGTAAGGACCAAACAGATCATTTTGATGTATTCGCATGTTGCTGATCTTTTGTATCGTCAGAGCACAGACAATCACTACTAATAGTCTAAGGTTGTGACGTTTGCAGTAATTTCCCCAAAAAAATTCGGAAATGTTATTTTTCTGGAAAGGTTACGAGCCTACAAAGTTGAGAAGAAACAATGCTGCATACTGCGCCTGTATCTGTGCTGTAGAATCTCATCGACGGAGTCGGCAAAGCCCATGTCCAGCATGCGATCGACCTCATCAAGAACCACATGCTTGAGCTGACCCAGGTCCAGAGTCCTTCGCTGCAGGAAGTCCGTTATACGACCCGGAGTGCCGACGACGACGTCAACTCCCGACCTCAGCTGCGATTCTGTGTCCACCACAGCGAACACAGATGTCACCATATCAGTGCATAAACAACCGACACACGAGGCATAGAGAAATGCCTGTGCTTCCAAATGCAGCTGGCCAAAAAGTTGGGATGGGGGGAGATTTCTATTTCATGACATGTCATGTAATATTACACAACAACTCATAAAAAACAAATTGACACACTGAATAGTACCCACGAGAACTAAAGTAAAGATAATGCAGCATAACAGACTAGATGCAGTCGTTTTAAATAAAACTTTGAAAGCAAACTAAAAACTACAAAAAATGTTTTTGAGTGTCCAACAATAACAATTATAGGGATGCAGGTTTTTTAGCGATGGACGGAAACCGGAAACACAAGAATTTTTTAAGCCTAAGCAAACTAAGCAATATAAACACAAAGGGACTGCAAAAGTTTGTGAAGTTATGACACAATGGGAGCACCAGTGTAGACACAAACTGTTGAATAGCATTTAGTGCTTGAACGATATCAGTAATGACTTCATGGGTATTGCCCAATATTCGCCAGTATTGGGTAGTATCAGGTGTTGGCAGATACTTTCATTAGCTGCAAGGTCCAATATGGATACCACTCAGACAGCAATGGGCATTGTGTAACGAATGCTAATCATTGATCGAAAGCAATAGTCCTACGCTGGCCAGGTGTGGAAAGTGAAGCGTTATTGTTGTATAATTCACGTTAGTTTAGCAACTAATAACGAAAGACAACGAACAATATTATTGGCTGCAGTGACATACATGGCCATTTTAACAGCCAGAGTACATGTAGGCTAGTGCTGTGTAGTAGAAAATCAACACACTGCTTCACTATGCATCCAGTGTTACTGGGTATTGGTATCTCCAGGACCCAATAATATTGGGTATTGGGTAGCTTGCTTGGTATCGTACCAACCTTCAATGGGAGCACCACCATAGATATGACATACCTTGTGCAGCAATGGGAGCACCACCATAGACAGCGACTGTCGACAAGCTATCGGTGAGAGATGAAATGACGTCAGCAACTTGGCGCGCCAGCTCGCGTGTCGGTGTCAGTACCAGCAGCTGATCAACAGACACACCACATCCACAGAACTCACTCGCTGAGTAACTCGAGACAGTATCTTAAATCGTGGAATTGCAGTAATGCTTTGTGACATACCAACAGGGTTGGCATTTTACCCGGGTTAAACTGGTTTTGCACAGCCCAGTGGGTTTAACCCGGTTTAAAGCGGATAAAACTGGGCAAAACTGGGTAAAATATACACTACTTGGTTTCAGGTCTTGGCTATACCAGTAGTACATTAGCCTATATGGTGCATTATTTTATACTGTTTCATAGTGTCAAGTATCTATAAACAGATAAATAAATATGCAGTGAATTAACTAATCACAATGCAGAAACAGACCTGTAAACACCGTACTGAAAATACTTAATCTGCCATCGAGTTCCGTTGCAATTGAACGAGTATTTTCCAACTTTGGTCTTGTGCAAACCAAACTACGAAATCAGCTTGGCTTGGAAAATGCAGCAAAACTAGTGACATGCTACAGCTAGCTGCGAGGAAATGTTCAACTGGATTGGAAAATGAAATGAACATTCGATTGGCAGATTGGACC
>Ga0056124_1000538_pt1 | contig 12239 bp, 10 predicted proteins | sample WorMetHEROISLAND_2_FD_70069 | JGI IMG/M metagenome (GOLD analysis project Ga0056124, IMG submission 70069) | Marine gutless worms symbiont microbial communities from Max Planck institute for Marine Microbiology, Germany - Olavius sp. 4 HERON ISLAND | ecosystem: Host-associated > Annelida >... | reverse complement strand
CAGAGCAAAGGATGACAAATTTTTTTCACCCCTTTTCCTTAAAAGGCCCATAAAAAGTTAAGCATTGATTGAAGGGACGATGCTTGTCGGGCTCCACACGACATGGTCTGCCCCCAAGCCAAAAATCCCAGCTACGCCCCTGGTTAGGCTACGTTACGTATTACGTTCAGAGATTTCTGACTGGGTGAAGTGACGTATGTTGATAGAGATTGACCCTCGAAGGAACACTTGCTGGGATGTGTTCAAGAGGACAGTGAGAGTTTTGGTCATGTCCTGTGACGATGCCAGTGGACGGTGGTGTTAACTAACTTAACTGGGACTTGAATGCCAAATACCAAGGCCACAGGAGAACTTTTCCTCAATGACCAGTTTTGTCTGTCTGTCTGCTATGCGCATTGCGATAGTTATATCGTCAAGACGACAAACTGTTGGATCACGAAATTTTTTATGTCGGCTTCGTGAAGGACTGCTTTCATGTTTCAGTAGCCTATCTATGAATTTCATCCAGAAGTTCGAACTGTTCACTCCGGGTGGCGTTAAGAGTGGGGTAAAAAATCGGCATTTTTCGGCCAATCGCCGTAGGTACTGTACGGCGTATGAAAGTTATATACCTATGCTGTGGTGCTGACGTACGTACAGCAGCTGACATGACATGAGATCTGATCTGAGATAGAGACACGATCAAGTGGCCAAATGAGTCCTAAAACACACATGAAGCATGAACGAAGAAAGAAACTAGTTACTTAGCTATGTTACAATATACGAGTGAGCGACTGAGTGACGATGAGCCAGTGTCTATGTATAGTATTATCATGGTTAGAACTTAGAAGCAGGGGTGAATGATATCATGTATTTCTGTTCCCCGGTTAGAAGATAGGCTTTAGGGGCCTAGTCCTTGTCGCGTCACACTCACTTCAGTCACTTGTCTATGGGTCTGCAACTATGCGTTATCTATGGTTTTACCTGTGGTTACCTGCAATTGATTGCTTCCGGTATTTTGTTTATATTTCGTAGAAGTTATTGAGTCATGCATTAGTGGTGATTTTTCGGTCAAAACAATTAACAGTTATGCAGTCAAAGTACAGAACTAATGGGTAATACAATTCCATCAAATTTAAATGACACAGGTGAGTTGTCAGTCAGGCAAAACTCTCTGCAAACACTACGAAACTTACCTGTCCAGTTCATTTGTTGTTGTTGTTTTTTTAAATTTTTGGTTGAACCCTGCTGTTTCTAGGACTTTTGACGCGTCAACGTTAGAAATAAATACAGTCTTTAGCGAACAGTACCTGTCACGAGAAATCGCTATTGGATATAGTTTCATTGTATTTGACCTAACGTGTCGTGAGAGTCACCAATTAACTCCCTGGACGGCCAGGCCATCCGTAGTAGGTCATCAGTTGGCAGTAGATAGATCTATACCCTGTCACTGTCTGGATTTCTTTTGAATGTATCAGAACTGTCAACTCTGACGCATTCCACGTGAGACTCGCGCATTCAGGCCACATCTCACGCAGAGGACGACCAATCTACCGCATTGGAAGCATGATGGCATTATAATTTTTGGTCGATTGTTATAGGTGAACCAAAGCTGGGGCTTTGTTCCACGATACCCCAAGCTGATCATCCAGCTATGGGACACTGGGCATGACGAGCTTGTGCAAATTGCAATTGCACGTTGCAGCACCGTATATTATGACATTTTTCAAACGTGCCACCGGACGCCAGAAAACTAAAAATTGTTGCCGCCATTGGCCATATTCAGCTCATTCATCACGTAAAAATCAAGTTGCACTGGGGCTCCACCCTGGACCTGCAGGGGGAGCTTTCAGTGCTCACTAACTGGATTCAAAGTGCCCCACTTCTAAGGAGAGCGGAGAGTAGGGGAGGGAGTCTCACGCATTTTTATTTTTGACAGTTGACAGTTCTGATGTATTCTGTGTTCCATGTTGATGACTGTTCTGTCAACAAGATGGTTGCAGGTGTTTGTCACTTCTTCTGTAAAGAAGAGATGCCTCAATACTGTCACAAACCAGATGTCCACTTCCAGTTGCCAGGCAGTGAAATGGACACTAAAATGTTTGACTTTTTTTCGAAAAAAAAACTGCATATTAATTAATTATTTCTCCTGCAAATATTGTAATTTAATAATTTGCAAAACATGGTGGGATCTTTAGTGATCGCTGAAGATATGGAGAGGAAGGAATACAGTGTTTCATTTTTTATGTCTCGTGGGTGGCTTCATGATACAACGTGTGAATGGATGGCTTACTAGTGCGACTTGTTTGCAGTGGTGAATGGCGGTCCGCTGCAGTTCCACGAGACACACGCAAGCAATGTGGAGCTGTCCCATGCAGGACGACGTGCCAAGCGACTCACCGGCCAACGTGGACTCTGTTTCTCACAGCGACCTATTCTGCCCGGTGAACGAGTCTGCCTCAAAGTGACGGGACTGTCACATGGACATAACAACAAGGGCATTGGTTTGTGTTATGGTTACACGGCCGTCGACCCGGCGTCTGATGACACAACGCTGCATTCTGGTCGCCAGGAGCTTGTTGCCACGGAGCATGGTTACTGGCTGAAGACTGTCAGCGAGCATGTTGTCAAGCGAGGCAGTGTGCTCGTGTTCTATCTGTGTATCGGTGGTGAAGTCTATTATGGACGCAACGATGAGGAATATGGCATACTGTTTGCGGGTGTTCGCACCGATCTGCCGCTGTGGGTTGTTGTCGACTTGTCTGGTAGCGCCACATCACTGGAATTTGTTGGCAAGTTTCTCTTATTGCTTCATTTATTCAGTCAGTCAGTAGTTGTGACTTTTACGTCATGCACTGGACTTGAATGCGCAATGTTGTATCAATCAATTAATCAATCAGCAGAAGCACAGTTCTGTAGCGAGCAAGACGTGTGTTGTGTAGTTGTCAAGGGAATGAATACTTCATCTGTGAGCAGATCTTGTCTGTTTTTCCGACAGTTTGATATTTAGTGTGTTGCAGTGCCTCCAAGGGTTAGAGATAGCGTTGAGTCTGTTGCAGCATGTGCACTTAGTGTTTAGCATCAGTTTATCATTGCGCTTTGTTGCAGTTTTTTGTTTATTTCTGGAGATGTTAATTTTGCTGTAATTAATGTCCTGTGTGGTTAGCAGATGTCGGTCATTTTTCAAAGACTGCAGCGTCGGATATGACCAAAGCTGCTCGTGCAAAGTTTGAGTCTCGGAGAACGAGTCAGTTGAGTCGGTCGACCGAAGCACTGCCAACCAGCGCCGCTGAAGCAAGTTCAAGTGACTTTGCATCTCGACGTCGGCGCAGTTCGCTGCCGCAACGGCTGTTTCATTCTGCCAGACATTCAGCGCGTGGTCAGCAGCCCGATGTGGCAGCACAGACTCAGGACACGGCGGGGGCAGGTGGTGACGGTCGGCGTCGGTCAAAGCGACGTGCTCGATCACATCACTCCGTCTTACAGCGAGACGTGCCGGCCGATGACCACTCAGCCAGCTCCGACACGGCGTCCAGTGCCACAGCAGAGTCACTCCAGTCAACAGCCACTGCTGGTACCGGTACTGCTAGCACTGGTACTGGTACTCATGGTGGTACTGGAAGCAGTACGTCACACAGACCAGCCCAGCAGTCGTCACGTGCAGCCACTGTATCAGAAAGTGACAACACTCGCAGACAGTCTGCGACACGTAGGTTGACTCACACGTCGTCACTGGACGAGCCGCTGCAACGAGAGGCACACTCAGCTAGGGACATTGTAACACATGACGGCAGGCCGACCGGTGATGAGCCTGTGATACGTCGATACCGATGGTCCGATGTCACGATGCAGATGCCTTTCAGTTCAACCACAGGACGTAACGTCCACATCTCTGCCGACGGTCGCACGGCATCTAGGCAGCTCGGTGACTTCTGTAACGGATACGTCTTCACGCAGCAGCCACTAATGCCTGGTGAAGAACTGGTCGTTCGAATCACCGGTACAAACGTGGAATACAGGGGCGGTCTAACGGTCGGTCTCACGTCCTGTGATCCGACCAAACTGAAAGTAACCGACTTACCTGACGACGCAGATAAGCTGCTGGACCGGCCTGAGTATTGGGTTGTCCATAAAAACATCTGTTCCCATCCGAAAGTGAATGACGAGCTGGCATTTCTCAGGACTTTGTCGGGCAAGTTTTGTTTTCTCATCACACACAACATTATAACATCTAATCTTACGTGATATATTTTTTGAAGTTTAGTTTGCTGGGCACATCATGAGTAAAAAGGCAATATTTATTGATTTTTGTAGTTCTTTTACTGCCACATTCAGTGGGAAATTTGCAATAAAACAGTCGTTGCAGTTCGATCTTGCCAAACCTTGTTAAATATTATGTAAGAAAACTAGCACAATCGGTACCCTGGAGTGACCAGAGCACTGTTTGCTCAAGTTGCTGATGGTTTTGAAAGAAATTTGCTCATCACTGACACGTGTTGGCTTCGTGTAGTGGTTAACATATTGTGCCCAATCATCAAAACTAATCGATACCAGGCCTGGTTTATACTTGGATGTGTGACTGTCAGCAGATGGGTAAAGCATCTCGGTATATAACCAGCCACCCCGGTCAACTCAGCCTGGCCATCCCTCCATGTGTAGATGCAATGAGTATCAGCAAAAGATGGGGTATTGGGGAATAAACAGACACACCGGAAGCAAGTCCTACTGGAGCTATGGTTTGGCAGTGTAAACTGGTGTCTGGCTGAGGGCGGAAGAAACGGCGATCAGCGCCGCCCTATGGGCCTTATGTCTCAGGGATCGTTTTGGGATATATCTACATGACTGAGCTGAGCTAAAGTTGTTCACAGATTGTGTGCACGTGTGTGTATGTGAAGGTGAGTTCAAGTATTGTAGAAACGGTCGGCGAGCTGGAACTCTGATGCATGTCGACTGTTCACTGCCACTTTGGGCCTTCTTTGATATTTATGGATCCACAAATAAACTGGAAAGTTTAGGTACGACGAGTGTCCCTTGTACTAGATACTATGATTTAGCATTTTTTGCTTTATTGTTTTTGTTAGCTGCTGTAAAGCCTGTAAAAGTTCCGCCACCACAGTTGCCAAAAATCTACTTTTGAGGACCGGCCTAATTTGGAGTAACCTAGTATGGAGTGATTCTGCTACTATAACATTAGGCCTGCGTAGCTAAAATGTGTACAGTTCTAATAACTGTACACGGATTTGTTCTATCACTCTGTGAGTTCAAGTACTGTAGAATTACATATGTCTACATAAATTTGATTCAAACAGTTTTGTCCAGTTCACCTTCATCTTGCACTTTAAGGTAGAAGTCCCAAGCTCTGTTTTTGCATCTGTAAAAATTCTCATCCAGAGTTGGTTTAAGCCATTTTGTGAATTTCTTGAATAGGACGGACACAAGGCACAGGCAGCAGACTTTGTATAGTTGATTGGCGCATTAGGCATGAGCGTCAAACACACGGGAATTATTTCAAAACTGACCTTGTTTTATGCTCATACTTACTTATACTTACAAGTGTCTCTGAAGAATTAGTCAAAAGTTTTGAACTTAGCCTACTGGGATAAAAGGTAGACAGATGAGCATATCTTTAATTTGTTCATAGTCACTGTCTTTCACCAGTGCACAATTTGTAACGTTCTCAGATTTTCTATAGCAGTGGAACGAAAGTTTAACATTAGAAGAAGGTTGAAATAGATATTAAGAAATTTCTCCCCGCGTTCACTTTCAGTAGTCATCGATAGACAATTACTGACTCTTAAATGATGGTAACATGAACACCGGTGTTGAAATGTTCTGATACTTGTTGTAGGCATTGTAACAGCAGCCGGGAGTGAAGCTGACAGGAACGCGTCTCATTTGTCACGGTTTATCCAGCACGCAGATGTTGAACCGGCCACCACAGCGTCGGCGGTTAGCAGCACGACGTTGCACCGTAGAAGCACTAGCGCTAGCGTCATAATACAACAGCGGTTAGCAGCAGCTGTCAGCCAGTCCGTCGGTAACACGACTGCCGCCGTGACATCGTCAGCAAACGTCGTCAGCTCGTCCAGGTGTTTACCTGCCACCGTCAGTCCATCGTCACCTGCTAGCACACCTGTGGCGGACGTGTCCGCTCTGCTCTTTGACGACATTCAACTTCTACCCGAGCTTCCGCCGCCGCTCATACCTGTACCGGACAGATACCAGCCGCTCGTCTATGTCGACACCAACAGGACACCACCAGTCCAGCAGCATCCAGACAGGACTGTCCGTGAGGCTGCGCCGTGTTCACCGCGGAGGCCCGGTGGTGAGTGTTCAGTCTGCATGGAATCGGAGCCGAATGCTGCGCTGTATCCGTGCGGTCACATGTGTCTGTGCTACGACTGCGCCGTCGGTGTGCAGAAACTGCACGGCGCCCTCTGTCCTATTTGTCGACAGCCAATTATCGACATTCTTCGAATCTATCGCACCTGATAGCACTGCGTTGTAGTCGAATTATCTGCACCATTCTCTGGGGGTTATTATGTTCATTATACTGTTTAACGAGGGTGGCACGATTAGGCCTATGTGATGTACCCACCCGATCAGTCCTTCGTGTTTACTGCTGTGTATTGCTGTTCTGAAAAATGCATGTCTTGTTTGAAACGTCATCTACGAGCTTTGCATAAACTTGAAGGTGATTATGCTATTAATGGATCAATGGTCTTTAAGGATTCATTGCTGTATAACGGTGCATGTGGGTATCTCATGCGCTTGAAATGCTTGATATCAAGGTGAAATTGTGACAAATTCCACAGGCCAGTTTGTGAAATTGTCCAGCTTGGTGCGGGAAAATCATACGTGTTCCCTGGTTTGCCACGGTCTTCCAACTATAAGTGCCACGAAAAATTGTGTAGACGTTGGGGGAATGTCTGGAGAGTGATCACCCTGTTGTAATCTAGTGGTCTGTGAATTGCAGTTTTAACAAGAGATACTGTGTTTTGTCAACGATCGGCATAATCAAACGATAAACTGATAAACATATTAGCCTAACTTCAAAGTTATTACCAATGAAACGTGAAAAATTATAGTTATGCTGAACCTGACATCTGCAGTATGAATTGTGTAGGTGAAGCAATTGCTGTTCAAATTCTGGTGGTGTGCCGGCATGTAGCCAGGGGCGTCATGACAGGGGACAATTGTCCCCCCCCCTAAATTTTAGCCTGTCGGAAAATTTTGTTTTTGTCAGAAAATGTCCTTCCAAACCCACAGAATTTTGGGCTGGAAATTCCCATTTTGGTCTTTGTGGGGGAGGGGGGAAATATTGGGGCAAAAATGAAATTTTCAACACCAATAATCTCTTCTATCGGAAATTTGGAGCTGCCTGTCGTAAAATTGCAACTTTTTGCTCACCCTATTTTTTTAACCCACGATGCCGCTGCATGTACCACAGCAGTTTCGAGTGATACTTTTTGTCATTGATGTACCCATTACAGATGAAAGCAAACTGTTGTGATGTAATTTTTGATTGTTATAATGTTTAACGACATCAATTTTTTAACTGTGGTTAATTTGTTGCTTCTATCACGGGCAAGTTGATGCATTAACTGCATAGCCCCATTATTTTCTAGTTTAAAATATTAATGCCTGACGTGGAAGTGTACTATCGGCTTTCTCACTGTGGAGAAACTATTGTCTTTGCAGGCTGGTTCATGAAAAGTTTGGTCCCTAACTTTCATACATTCATAACTTCATCAAATATAACCGATTTTCACAATTCTTTTACTAGCCAAATCGCTGCTATACTCGAAAAATACTAACAATTACATATAAGTGCATCGTGAAATATAGTCAGCTTTAGAACACTGAAAGTTACTTTGTTGCTCACTTATTATAAAGCTGACTAGATTTTACAAGGTAGTGTAGCGACACATTCGGGATGTGATGCGATCTTTAATGATCACTTACTGCATAGTATGTTGGTGAAAGAATTTTGACAATAGGTCAATATTTGATGCATTTATGACAACACTTATGGGCTTGGTTTTTTCTTGGGCCACTGTACTTACTGCCTGTTACACGAGAGAACATACGCGCCGAGTTTTCTTTCTTCTTCCCAGGGCAAAGGACGAACTCCCTACTTCCTCTCCCTCCCCTCCTTTCTCCGTAGATGTAAAAAACGTTTTTATGTGTTTTAAATTGTTGTCACGTTTTTTAAACGTTTTTAACGTTTAAAAAATATATTTTAATGTTTTTACATCTATGCCCCTCCCGTCCTTCCCATTTCCTTAGAAATAGGGCCCCTAAACCCAGCTAGAGGGTCTGGGGAGCGCTGTAAGCTCCCCCAGTGGGGTCTGGGGCGGAGCCGCAGCCGACAAACGATTTGGTGCATACTGGAGTCAAAGAGTGCAGCTCTGGTGGCAGCAGTTTTTATTGATTTTCCTGAGAACAAACGTTCGAATTCATGTCTGAGATCCAATTCCTCATAGGGCGACGCCCTATGAGGAGTTATTCTCCTTGGGCACTCGCCACCATTGCCCTATGGAAGTCGGCGCCTATGCTAGAGAACAGTTAGTGTTGTAAAAGACATGAGACGCGGTTGTTTGCTTGAGAAAGTTCTCGTCTCACCGTTGGTTGATTGAGCGCGACTGCGCACGTCATACAGTCATGTAGCATCCAGTGCTGTAGCGGCTACGGTTGTGTTGATAATCTTGTTGATGATTTTTTGTTTGTTAATTCTTCACTGAGGAAATGCAGTCTATGTGGAGACAGAACAGTACTGATGATCGAGTCGGTCCTATTTAACGACACAGTACAGCCGTGTGCTATTTAGTTACATGCTGTGCCTGTTAATATATTTCATTTTCTTGCATATTTTGTTTTTGCTTTATGATGATGACACTCATTGGTGGCTTGTAGGGCTGGTAAGAATTCTTTACAATTACTACAAAAATTGCGATTCGTTAATCACGGGTTTCGATTACAAGTTACCAATGGTAATAGTCCAAGAAAAGAAAATGCATGTTTTGTTATTTAGTTAGGCTTATTTAGTTCACAACTGTCGCAGATGCCCTGAGACTCAGTTATTAGTTTGTGTTCTCTGGAGAAAGTGATTATAATTTTTCAGTTGCTTGTCGTTGTATCTACTTAGGCCTACTGATGTTTTCTCAGTGAGATGACTTTAATCAAAAATTTAACTGTTAAAATTTTATTAATCGTTAGGTATTTTTAATCATTAACTGTGTGATTAGTCGTTAATTTTCGCATCTCTAGTGGCTTGGTGTAGTGTTTAAAGCGTTGTGTTCGATGAACGAAGTTACTGTATTCTGGGCCCGGTTAGCACTTTGATCGTCAGCAGACTCTAAACCCTTTCGATATGTCACCAGCCAGCCAGGTTAACTCAGCCTGGCCATCCCTCCGTGGATAAGCGCAGTGAGTACCAGCGAAAGCTGGGACGTAAACAGGCACAGAGCGCGATGCACTAGCCCCGTATCCGTGATCTCGCAGTGTAAACTGGTGTCTGACTGCGGATTAAGGAAACGGAGATCGGCGCTTCCGTATGAGCCTTATGGCTGTGGAAGAACTTTTCGTTCACGTTTTTTTTGTGATGATGATCAACTCGTCGTCTGCTGTGTAGGCGAATGCACGTCAGTGACTCTGTTCCGTTAGTAACTGACTTCGTAGTCATGTACATTAAATGCCAGCTTCACTTGTATTATCTAGTGTTCTGCTATGTCGAGTTGTCTCGTATTTAACGACGTGCTTCAGTTACGTTTGAAGACATACTGTGATGATTGTAAATTCGGCGTTGAGTGCGTGAATGAAAGTTGATCGACTGCTGACGTCGTCATCATTGTCGAACCGCATCAACTGCTGCAGAGGCGGATCCACGGGGCGTCCAGGGTGTCCGGACACCCGCCCTTTTGATTAGGGTGCCGTTTTGGGAAAGAAAATGTTCGTATTTCTTATATCAAAATGGTGAGTTTTTACTCACAAATATCACCGGTAATGCATAAAAACTCACAATTTTGTTATAAGAAATACAAAATTTTCTGGACAGGAGGCACAGCCCATCCCCAGGCCCCACTCCCCTCGGCGCCTTCGGCGCTCGACCTCCGGTGCCCTTTTCAAATGGATTGGACATCCGCCATTGTAAAATCCTAGATCCGCCCCTGGACTATCAGCCTAGTGTATCAACTACTGCATCAGCCTATTGTAGGCCGACACTAACACAAGCACTAATTGATATAAGGTAAGATAAGTTTTAATGAAATGCAACCGTACGGCTGATGTGATATAGTGCAGTTGCAAAACACTTGACTTAATGCCGTAGGCGACGAATATAAATAAAATAAATAAATATACGCATTTGCAAAGTGCCGTAGAGTGCCGTAGCTTCAGTCGCTAACGGTCACCGGCTATAGAGAACACTGTCACCCCACAAACCATCTTGCCTGTCTAATAAATTAATCTCAAAGTATGCATGACAATCCTGAAACAGAGATCTAGTCACGTGCGCTGACAGTCAACTTCAGTACAGCAAACCTACAATAGTGCTTTAGTCGCGAACAAGACAATCTGTCTGCATCGATTAATCAGTCTTCCTGCTTGTCGATCGTCGATGCAATTTTCTTGGTCTGGTTCTGTCAAACTATTTTTCCATACCATAGCATGTTCGGATATTTTTCTCATGCATCCGTACTACATGACGGGAACGGGACAGCCGTATTTTCTGAATTGTTTCAAATAAGCCGGGATTAGGCCTAATCCAGCTCTTTTGTAATATCGACATCTCTCTGGCTGATACTCCAATATTCTTCGTAGTACAAAACAGTTTGACTTTCTGAAGAAAAAAAATCATCCATGCAGTCTCATAAAATCTTTGGTCGAATAGGGATCGGGTGGCTGAAAACTTCTTTGAGACGAACGAGATCGTGGTTGCTATTTTGCACACGCGCTTTCGATTGCTATTTCGGATGACCTTGTCCTGCAGTCCTACATCTACATCGCGAGTGTGCGATGAATCAGCAATGCTGTAGTGAGTTTTGCTGCACCCTGCTACCAGTCCGCGTGTGTCGAAATAGGAAATCGATGTCAGCTAAACTACATCGGGCACATCACGCGCACCATACAGGATGTGCCAATAAAAACGATCTCCTGGAAAAAATCTATATCTGCGGAATTGTAGCGTATTTTTTCACCAAATTCAGATCGTCTACAGAGGAGGATTCAGGCCACATGTCCTACAAATTTCGTTACAATATTTGCTTTGCATCAAAAATTACAACAATTTGTATGTAAAATGCATTTTTGAAAATTAACAAGTAATTAAACTGCGATTCTGGCCTAAAATAATAGTAAGTATAATAATAACATGCTATTTATTTACTGTTTACATGCTAACATTCTTTTAAAATGTGATGCCATTTTTGACGTTGTTGCTAGTTGTTACAATATTACTGGGAATTGAGGCAATATTGCTTCCGCTTGTCAATGTTTTACGAAGGGTAAACTCAGTAATGAAGAGACAATGTGTATTCAAACACTTTTCGAGCAAAGACTTGTAGCTAAAGCTATAAAAGCAAGTTATTCTGACAAAACTGGTAATAAAGCACGTTAATTACAGAAAAGTCTGAAATTTTTTTACTGTCAGTTATTCTGACAAAACGCATGTTTACTTGAAAAAGTGAACGTTTAAGTTTATGGAACCATGCAAGTTGTTTCAACGAAATTTGGTCGAAAATTATTTAGAAATATCCAAAAGTGTGAACATTGTCTCAGTCAACTCCCTCCACGCAAGGATAATGATATTGCACCGACCCGCTTTCCATTGCCTGTTTGCAATTACGAGTTACATAGGCGTTCTTTTGTTGTACGTTGTCTTTTTAACTGTTTATCTGCTCAACATGCGTGTTCACCTTGATTGTCCACATGTGAAAGTCTATTTGTAATCGCAATCATGTGCGATTGTCACTTGATAATAAAAGATGTGTGGCTGCAATACAATACAATACAATATTCGTTTAATAAGGCTTGACAGAACGCAAGCTACACAATAATATTATGACAATGGATAGACAAAGAATAGTCAGTAATAAGTCAATATGTGTAGGCTATGTGTCTAATATGCATCTTTATACAGTATTCGTGTAATAAATGTAGAGTCCGATAAGAGCGTGGTGTGTGCAGGCAGTTGTAGTGAGTGTGTGCGGTGTCGGAGGTTATAGTTCTGTGATGCGGTGGATGGTGGTGGGAGTAGTGCG
>Ga0056124_1000537_pt1 | contig 12249 bp, 9 predicted proteins | sample WorMetHEROISLAND_2_FD_70069 | JGI IMG/M metagenome (GOLD analysis project Ga0056124, IMG submission 70069) | Marine gutless worms symbiont microbial communities from Max Planck institute for Marine Microbiology, Germany - Olavius sp. 4 HERON ISLAND | ecosystem: Host-associated > Annelida >... | reverse complement strand
GATTTTTAAACATTAAAACATGTTGATGTTTACGATTTACATTCAAAAACTGGTGACTATTACAAATCGACGGGGCCACGCATAAACGTTATTTTTCTGTACGTTGATATTATTGTTTCAATAAAACAATAGGCCTACACTTTTCGTACGCTACACTGAATCATTGAATATCTGCCCCAACCTGTGAGCGGCTGAATAATAGGGTTCTATTTTTTTGTAATTATTGTTCGAAACGATCGAAAAAATTGAATAAATTAAAGAACAGTATTGTATTTGTTGTCGACAAATGGTGCAGGTAATATCCGATTAATAACGTATCGACTTATTCAATGCGTGACAAATACAAGATACGAAATGACAAATTATATAAACACTGACGTGAGTCATAAAAACAACCACACAACTTTTTTGTGACAAGTGCAGACGTGAAACAATTTTAATAATTGAAAAAAAGAAAACTTGAAATAAATACCGCGCCTCACAGAACAGGTGCGTCAACGTCTTATCATTCCTGGCTATATTATTGACATCTGTCAATTCAGTCATTCTTTCGTATATAGAAACCCCGCACGGACATTTTCCCGCTGACTCGAAAGCGAACATTTCCCCGCCGTTGTCGACTTTGTCGTCAAAGCACGGTCTTACCAACAAACGTTCTAGTTTCAAGGTCTTGCACGGACTCGCACCAGCTCTCCCAGTACTGTTGTCACCCACGCATAGGCGCAACTTTGTATGTGACGGTGGTGACTTGACCACCACCTTTGAAAGTGGTGGTGACTGTCACCACTACTTTTTCAAAGCGGAATTTGCAATGCTTCAGGCAAAAAATACAAAATGTTCCTTATGCTTTGGAGTTTTGGCAAGAGAATCGCATTTTTCTTGCTACCAGAAGCGTTCTGTGGCCTAAAACATGCAGAAAATGCGATAGCAAATTACTTTTAAAAAATTCTGTGACTTTTCTTGCACTTTTTTTCTACATGCTTGGCACAGAAAAATGCTATTGAGCCCTCGGCTTGGCTGCATGCAGGCGCGTGGATACGCCGATACGGATCTTTAGAACGATATGCGTCGCGCCAGAAACGCATTTGACTCCATGCTGTGAAAACTAGAACGCACTCAAAGAGTGCAAACCTAACTGGCTGCACCATGTACGCAGTACTGATGTATTCATGAGCAGCGTGCTAGTCGCAACTTAGTATAAACGAGTGTCGCCATTTCGTGTTAGATGTCTGAAGTAATAGACGTGTACGGGTAGCCTAATGTCGTACTTTGCTACGTCAAACCAAAGAGCAAATTTCTCGATTCGCATCCAAATCACGCCTGAAATCTTGATTCTTTTTCGTCTCAAGATCAATCCTTCTATGAAATTTTGTCCACGTCTTCTGGAGCCAACCAGTGCACAGACAAACCAGCTATAGGCCTAGCTAACAAACTAACTGCGCCACAACTAACATTTTTTTTAACTTTTTGCGATGAAAAGATGATCGCCCTAGCTTGGTTTAAAAAAATGACGTTTAACGTTACAGTGAGTCAGAACGATAAGGAAAATCAGTTAAAATCGAGCGAGAGGCTGCACACAGTTGCCAGCAGATTGCCGTGTGTATAGGCTTATAGCTTTGCGTGTCGCATCTGCGTCGTCTGCAGCGCGACGCCGTCTAATAAGCGGGAAGGACCCGACGTGGACCGTAAGCGTCGGCGGAGCAACCTAACGACCGTTATCATCAGCGATGTACGGGCTCAGCTAGCGACCAGGTGACGCCGGCCGTCAGAGACCGTCCAACAGCGAACAGGATTGCGAATAAATCCTGGGCGCTGCCCATACACCCTATAGATATATTCTAAATGTAAAAGAAAGGTAGGATACACGAGGGAGAGGCAATGAGAATAAATCGTGGGTGCCGGCTGGCTGGTCGTCGTCCGGGGATCACGTAATTAGTGCCGTGCGTCGAAATTGCTTCGTCGTCGCGAGTCGCGACGTCGTGAACATGTGGCCGACTGGCCGCTGATATTCGTCGCACGGTCGCATCGTCGTCGTACGTTGTAAGGACTCGATCGTGTGTGTCTACCGATGTGACGGCGTAGGTAGGCCTATAGGTCGTGCCTCACTCGTGCGACGGTACGTGGTAAACAAACAATGACGTCAGCGTTTAGCGCCGACATGCATCCGGCCGTCCTTCCAGTTTCCAGTTGAGTTTAGGCGCCAACAGTAAACTAGGTCTAACAATGATTAGGCTTAGTTTGCAGTCGGCGCTGGAGCCGCCCAACGCTCTTCAGCCGGCCGGCCGGCGCGTGATCCAGCATCCATGAGTAAACATATAGCGTACGCTAAATAGGCTGTGCGTCATCGTCCGAAAGTTGCTGACTTTCGGTGACCTTGATTTTTTGACATTTTGAACTGAAAATTGACACACCGGTTACTGCCCTTGGGAACGTTTACGCCATCTTTGGTTTTCCACCACACGTTTTGTTTTCGAGTTAGAAGTCTGTGAGAAACAGACGGGCAGACAAGACGCGCAATGCGGCCTAGTAGAAAAAAGCAAAAAAAAACAAATACATGTATAAGCATAAATGACCATGGCTTTATGGTGCCTAACGCTACGATGCACATCACGGATCACGTGATTTTGTTGTTTAATGAATTTTCTTCACGAGACCAAATGTTTACTATATGACTATACGGCTTAAGGAGCTGACGTTTAGATCGGTTGGTGCTTATTGTCTCTTATTCCAGAAAATGTGGTGATAATCTGTGTACTTGTATCGACACAATATCCGACAGTGACGAACAGACAGATCAACAGATAGACAGTCAGTCAGTCAGTCAGAGGTACAGCAAGTGCCACGCTTTGGACCAGCAAAGTAATAGGATGAACTTTAAAGCGGGAACGAAAGGCCGAAAGCAAAAATTCGTGATATTCTGCATTTAACGTCGTACCTCAGGCGAGGAGGCTAATAGCACCAACGTCACACTCACACAGCACTAAGACGACTTTGCTGATAGAAGAAGATTCTGCCGCCGCCGCCGCTGCTGCTGCGGCTGCTGCTGCTGCTGGTGGTGGTGGTGGTGCGACTGATAAATTGCTGATTGGATGCGAAGCTCCACTGGAGTAGCAGCTGTCACAAGTCGTCGCCGAAACGACCGTGTTTGCATCCACGTGCTCTATCAACCTGCGCCCAATTATTGAAATCAGCTTATACGTTGCGCCGAAAATAATAACATGACAACGCGCGCGCCGCCTATTTCTGCGGGTTACGATAATTTTCATCGATTTTCTGTTAGACCCAATTATCAAACTACATGAAGCAAAATGACGGTTTAAGGCAGAACAGTGCTGAATGCTGACTTGTCACTTTTTAAAACCAAAAATACTTTTCTGGCCATTATTTACACCATGAGTAGAAGCCGGCCATCCTAATGTTATATGTGGTACATATTTGAGCCAAATATTCACTTACTTTCGGAATTCTATCACATATACACTCGGTGGAAAATATTAAATAAATTCATCAATAAAGATCTCAGACTCCTCTCCTACCTGTGCCAAATTTCGAACATAACTCCGCTTTTGTGTTAGCCTATTTCAGTGATTTGCATAAATCGAATTTAAAATCAAGATCGTTTAGACTTAATATGCACTAATGTGTCACTACTAAACACGCCTTGCACAACCTGGTACAATTATGCAAACCCTGCAGTAAGGTTTGTTAATTACGCATTCCGTTGTTGAAAATTTATCGAAGTAGGCCCCTATATAACTAAGTAAGTAAGTAAGTAAGCAAGCAACCAAGCAAGTAAGTAAGTAAGTAATCCTTTATTTCTCAACGGTCAAACGCCATTGGCAATAAACAGAAAATTACAACACAGCAAATTGCAAAATTGCAGGTTAATACAATGAAAAGAATAATGGAAACATATATTGCGAAACTCGACTAACAATACGTCAGCGTTTGTAATCGTGCCATTTTCCTACAGTATATATACCTATACAGTGTATAGGTTTAAAACTTTATAAAACTCGTCGGCCTGCGACGTAAGCCTACAGCACAGCGATGTACGTATTCCTTGAGATCAAGGTCGTAAAAGGTAAATAAAATTGTATACAAAATCGACTAACTAATCCCATATTACTATCACTCATGTGTACATAGGCTAAAATTTCCCATCCATGCAGCACCGTAACGATAATTTCACTGGCAATTGGCAGATTTTCTGTCCTGCACTTTCCCGTTGTTTCGTTCATGCCGATATTTGCGTTTTCAGTTTCGGCGCTCCCCGCTATACTAGCAAAGCTAAGACGATGCCGCTGTCAAGTTATTTTCAGAGAACTTGTAGTCGTACGGTTTTGCCAGGAACCACTGCCGCCGCCGTGTGTTGGCTGTCACGACAAAAACGACGCGTAAAATGTCAAGTGAAGCGGTGACAGTCGCCCGGGCCGATCCCCGGGGAAGAGCAACAAGTAATGGAGAGCTGCTTCAGATGTCCCTACACCATCGCCTCGGTACAGCGAAGCCAGCGACAGCAGCACTAAAACTACCCGGACGACCGGCGCTTGTGCCGTGTTCTGGGGACCAACTTCCGTGCTTAGGCTAACCGTGACAGTTCGGGAACGATGCACACGGAATAAGTAAGTAAAACATGGATTTGCATAGCGCACTTTGTTAAAAAGAAACTTGCAATAAAACGTTTAAGTAAACGGTAGATAACACAGAAGATATATTAGTAATAAACGGCGTTTGACACATTAACGAATAACGATGCTAAACCATGCCGAGATAAGTTAGTACTAATGTCAGCGTCTTGCTAATTGATCAGCCGCCGAATTCAACTTAGCCTGGCCATCCCTTCGAAGGTAGTTAGGTTTACAATAAGTACTGCTACACTGTAGCAAGAAGAAAGAAACGTCGTGTTCTGCTACATAGTTGTAATGAACGTTTACAAACGTTTTTTTTAAATATTTTAAAAGTTTTTATTTAAAAAAAAGTTGAAATGTCAGTCTGAAAATAAAAAAATAAATAAAAATATGAATTACAAAAATTAAACTGCTGCCGATGAAATAATAGAGTATTTTGTATTCAAAACAGCACCATAACAGCCTATTGCAATCACTTAGTAATTTTAGTTAATGTCAACACCGTACAACACGTCAAAACAAGTAAAACGGGGATAACGTTTTATATTACTATTACAAACGTTTTTTATATTTTTTTCATAAAAACGCGTTTGCAAACTTTTTTTCTAACGTTTTTTACAATTATGTTAAACAACGCGGTATAAGCTTAGTCTGTATAGGTCTATAGACTCTGCCTGTGGCTGCCAGCTTAAACAAATAACGTACGACTGCTCAAGAAGACAACAAAGGTGATGAGTGTTTCACATCATACGAGGGACATCTTTCTCTATATGTCCTTAGCTACCTGCTACTTATTCAGGTCATCGACGCATCACATTTACCACGCAAAATCAGATTTTAACGAATTAATTATCCGAAGAATTATTATAGATCGTGTGTAGCGTCCCTGCAGTTTCGCAGAACGTCAGCCAGCCAGGACGCTCGTCCAGTGGACGTAGTCGCCGGCTTGTCGACAACTCATCGGCGTGTTCATTAGTCTCGCGGGTACTTTCGCTCCGGCCGTGCGCACCCATACACTCAGCCTACCCCCAGCACTGACTACACCCCGGACTGGACCCAATCGACCGGCAGCGGCTAATTACTGCATGAAGACGAGGCGAGGCGCGCATGACTCGAGACGAATGCGTCCGCTTGGAACGTGTCGTTCGTCCGTGCGTTCGTCGGTCTACACGACGCGGAGAAATATAGCCTAGGCCTATGCGACATACACGACGACGACGACGACGACGACAACAACAACTAAAGACATCGGACGTTATATACGGCTGCGTGCTGGTATATGTTGTTGTTGTCGCTGTCGTCGTCGCCATCATGGTCATGCGACGACAACAACGACGACGACAACAACAACAACAACTAAAGAGATCTGACGTTATGTACAGCAGCGTGCTGGTATAAGTTGTTGTTGTTGTCGTCGTCGTCGTCGTTGTTGTCACTGTCGTCGTCGCCATCATGGTCGTGCGACGACAACAACGACGACAACGTAGAAACCGATGCCAGCACGCTTCAACATGATAACATCGCCTCGTGACGGTCCCGGGAGCTGTAGAATTAGCCCGATCCGTTTTCTGGCAGGATGGCGTAAAAGAAGCCTAAATCAGATTTTTACTTTTAAATTTGTATGCGCATAATTATATCGTGCGCACTATTGATTTTTTGCTGTTAGTACCAATGCAAGTGATTGTTTGTCGACCGTCCCCGAAATGACCTATAGAGTGGGACGTAAAACTATACTCACTCACTCACTCACTCACTCAACATGACATCCAGTCGTATTGGCTATTCGCCGAACCTTCTGTCATTTATTCTCGCCAAGGTGGTACTTCTGCCAGCAGGAAAACATCAGTTTTAAGCACACATTCTTAGTCTTGAGTTCAGACAATAACACGCGTAAAGAATACACAAACATAACTATATACAAAACCGTGGCTACAAAAACATTATAAAACGTGGGTCTAACATACACACATATTTGTAAGTCGCAAATTTCCAGACGCTAAATCCCAAAATAGTCATAGCGCGGTATGACACGTCTTAATCGGGTGGGCAAATGCATTTTCTCTCCGTTTCAAACAGAAAACAGAATCACTGTTTTTTTTTGGCTATCAGTGTACGGCAGTGCCTTTATGCTGCTGTACTAAGGCACGTAGATTCATTATATCGGTCTTGCTGTCTGCTTTACCATTTAAGGATATAAAGTTTCGCGTCTCTTTTCGACATCAAAATAAACCGAAATGCGTTCAGCGGCCGGTAATATACCAGGACCGATTGCACAGGGCATAGCTTATACAGCACTCGCAACACTCTGTAGTAAAGCTAAGGAAAAAGACATTGATGAAAAGGTAAAGACGGAAAAGAAAGAACAAGAGAGAGGGGCAAGGAGAAGAAAGTGAAAGTTTAACCATCATCGCGAACTCTTGCATATACCGGTATGCTGTATGCGAAGGCTCGAGTTGAGACTGCAAGCTTATACGCAAGAACCTTTTCGCCGTCTTGCGTCTAAATCACGAAGTTTTCTGGACACGTAAAAGACGACATTTCGTGACACGGCGACGCGTGCGCCGAATGCAAACGGCGTAATGAGAAATATAAAACTCGGCCGGTGAAGATGTGTAATGCGGCCACTGAAAACCGGCCAATTTAGCGCAATCAGCAGCTCGTTGTTAGCCCTTCGCTGTGACCTGAAACCTGCTACTGCTGCGGCTGCTGCTGCTGATGATGATGCTGATGACGCTGATGGAGATGACGTGACTAGAATGCTGCATGACGTCACAAGCACTGACCAATATGTATCGTCAACAACGCAGAAATAATCTGTGTCGAAGAAAACCGACAACCGAAAACATGCTTCCTATAAAATGTAGTAATATAGCCTTGATTTAATTTTAACGTAGACACTTGATTCAAATTAATAATTAATAATTAAGACGACTTTATTCACCGTGTGAAAACGTGTGAAAACGGTACATTGGATATCAATAAACATAAACACAAATAGTGGTTAGGTTATCGTTGTGTGTCTGGTTGACCCCCAAATTAAACTTGCCCTTGCTTCTTACTGCAATGTTCGTGTAACTAATAGGCCAACGTCAGCATAAATTAAAACAAAGATTGCGTATGCTTACGTACAGTATCACAAGACTGGTTTCGCATTTTGCCAACAAAATTGGTTGTTAAGTTATCAACTATTGACTATTTTCGTCGCAAATAGTATACACAACCTGCGTCACGGTCACCTGAGTCGACGACGTGCTTTGCACGACCTCGAGTGATTACCGTCGCGACACGCACCTACACTGAGTCAGTCAGTCAGTCAGACAGACAGACAGACAGAAAAAGAAAGCTGTCCCGGCGGTAAGGTGACGTGAAAGCGGTCGTCAATGGGGTGATCGTGCTGCAGTCCAGCAAGTGTTCCTCCTAGTGGGACCGACGTGGGAACTGCAGCAGCTGTGCTGTGCTTCGACGCATTCTGCAGCGGCGTAGCGTTGTCTTGCCAACCCACGCACTGCTGCAGGCACCCGACAGCCGTGGGCAGCTTCTGCCGACGACGTTCAACGATCGACCGACAAGTGGATGCTGCTGCAAACAATGCAACAAAAACGCGTTCTTCGTCTTTCCCAACAATGCAAGAGAGTTCATAATAGGCCTACCCATACCAAAGGCACCAGCTTGCACATGTAGACACTGTGTTTGCGAACGTTCGCGTTGCAACATTGACTCGACAGTCTAGACCTACTTATTCATATACCGCATCGCCAAACAAATCTCCGTCACCTGAGGCATCCCGCTTTGCCATTGTAACTTTGGCAACAAAAAAATTAAGATACTTCGACGATTTTCACCAAACATAATAACACAGAAACTGCATTCGAGGAGGGAATGTCCGTCACCCTGTCTAGGTGTCTGCTATAGTTCCATGGTTTATAGTCTATTGTGAACCTTTAATCAAGAAGTGGAAAGTTCAAAATGTGTTTATATTTCGAAATTAGTAGACTTTTTATTTAAAGCCCCTTGTTTTACAGCACAGTCACGACGTGGTATCATTTGGGTTTGAAGCACTGTGCAGGACACGTAAATGATCACCGGAAAGCATTGAAAACGCATTGGTTTTTAAATTCTAGTACGTTATAACGGTATACTAGAATAGGAGTGATGTGCGTAAATTTGGAGGCGCCTTGACAACATGAGTACGGTAACTGTCTACAGCATCTGAACGTCCTGGCGACGGCGTTCCAGCGTCTGACGCACCCCTCGCCTCCAGGCACGTATCCCGTGTTTCGGCGTCTGCCCAGGCGTGTGGCATTGTGTCCGTTTTCAGCGATGTGGCCCCGAGTATGGAGAGTCGTCATGCTGTGGTCATTTAGACCTGTGTGTCCTGCGTAGGCTGCGGTCTCCCGGAGTAGTGTCCTGCGGTTTTCAGGCATGCCGATTATTTTGCTTGCTTATTTTGTCTTAAAAGGTCTCTGATTGGCAGTGCACTTCCGGTTGTTTTTTTACTGTATTTGGGGAAATAGCCCTAAAAAGTGATAAAAAACAGTATCTGTTGCACATTTTTATTTTTCGAAACCATGACTTCACGGCGGTATGTACTATTTATCAGTGTCTCGTCCTAATTCAAAGTTAACTGTGTACAGTTTCACAGGTTATTTCACTGTTTTTAGCTCTTGTAGTCAAGTGTCGACTGTCAACTTACAGTTCTAAAGAACTTACAGTTCTAAAGACTTTACTGTTCTTCTTGTACATTTTACCATTACAGTTCTTTTCTGTTTATGGCATCATGACACTAGGTTGGAATTGAGAAAGAATTTCTCCAGCATTAGAGTTGTTAATTAGTGGAATCTACGTGATGAAGATGTTATTGATACCCTAGTCACACGAGTGCCGGAATGCAGTCGGAATGAAAATTCGTGGCACATTCCTTGATTATCGAAGTGCATTCCGAACATTCTGACTGAATTCTGTGTCCATTCCAAATATTCGGACACATTCTTGTGCCTTTTAAGCCCCCGTCACACTAAACCGAATCAGCCGGAATGAACAATTTTCAGAAATTTTCGAAATTCGAGCCGCATTCGGACGAGAATATCATAAAAATAATTTTTTTAAGAATGCTGTTCGAATACTAAGAATTTGCTTTGAACCCGGATCGAATGATTCCTGCACATTCCGAGTGTATTGGGTCTGGAATATAGCTTGAACATTGTTGGAACACCCTAGGAATATTTAGAACACTGTCAGAATTTTAGAGTGCATTTTGATTGCTGACTGAATTACGCCCGAAGTTTGGTTGGAACTTAAGTGCCTCGAATACTATACGAATGCTATACGAATGCAGTCAGAACACTCCTGGAATGGCTGCCGAATACATGTCGAACGTCTCGGAATTAAAAAAATGCAGCTGGAATACCTATAATGTACTTCAAATTTTCTTGGAATGTAAAGGAATGTTCAAAGCGTACAAGGTATAAAATGCTGCAGAATCTAGCATTTTCATCAGTCTCAACTCAACCGCTATACGGACCTCTTGGATGATGTTGCATTGCTTCAGATTGCTGTACTTCAGCAAGACCTGCTTGAAAGAGATGTGGAAGAGGCTATGAGAAGAAAACATAAGAGAACACCCAAAAGATATCAGACCCATCCATGACTGGTAGAGGAGAGGAGGAGGCTGTATGGACATTACTCCAGACTAATGGAGGAGCTCAGAGTAGAAGACCCACAGTCCTTCTTCAACTACCTCAGTATGGAGCCTGCCATGTTTGACGAGTTGGTGCATTCAGGACATTCCAGCAGGATTTGAAGTGGCTTGCGATGTTGATTCTCCCTCGAATGACACCAGAATGGCTCGAATGTTATTGGAATGCCGTAAGAATATTTAGAATACAGTCAGAGTTCGCTTAGAATATACTTGGAATGCCGTTCAATATTTCTCCACTTCGAATACTCAAGTTGCCTAATTGAAGACAAATACTTAATGACAGGCAATTATCCAGCGAAGTACTCAAAAATTGTCTTACGAGTAAATCCATCCATATGGGCGATCGGAGAAGCTGACAACATGGGATGTACATAAGCTTTTAGCTTTTTCCCCATACTATATCATTATAATCTATACTTCATATTGTGTACTTTTTATATCAGCAATGTTTCAAGTTCAAGTTCACTGTAACACAACACCTTTGCAATGTACAGTGCAATATTTCATATTACATTTACAGCATTACTGTGCCAGTTATCACATATTGAATTTGTGCTTCGGTTAAATTTCAAAGACAGCCATGAATGGATGCATTGCTGAGTTAAGTTGGTTGCCGTGTTGCAGTTGGTTTCACTCACACATATCTGGCGTTGAAGCAGTCAACTTGCTCAAGGAACGAGGCTATGATGGCAGCTTTCTGGCACGACCAAGTAAAAGTAATCCCGGTGATTTCACGTTGTCTGTGAGGTACGTGATGTGTTCGTTGTGCTGACTATTGTGGAATCATTTCTTTCGCCATTTTTCCTGTTTGTATGTTGAGTGTGTATGAGAATAATTCACCACATAAATGTATATCGTGTAAAAAGAACTAAAGCACAGTAAAATGGATGGAAAGAAAGTCAAACCTGTCGAATAGTATGATGCTGGTTTGGATGCTCAGTATCGGATCTGGAAAATTGGTCCCAAAAACCTAGCTTTTTCTAGGTTCTTAAAAACCTAAAAACCATCAAAGTCCAAATTTTAGGTTTCTTAAGGCTTTTTTATTTGTTGTGCAATTAATGATACAAATCAAATTTAATTTTATATTTTAATCGTGATTTTTGACTTCTGATGTAGTATCATTTATTCAACGAAAACTCTGATATAGAGAATGGTGTATAGGATGTTCTTCCTGGGTGTGAAAATTTGTGCCCCATCTTCTTTGTACACTAAAACCTAAAAAGCCTCAAAAACCTAAAAACTTAAAAAAATGTTTTTTTTCCAGACCTGCGCAGTATGACTTTCAATTACCTGTAAAGTCATTTTGTCAGTTTCTTAACATAACAGCAACCTACTATTATTTCTGTTGAATTTTCTCTGAATTCTGCACATATCTCAAGGCAGCTACGAATATATCGGTTGGACCATTTCCGGTGATGTCAGTTGTGAATGGTGTGCAGGCGTAATGGTGAGGTGACCCATATCAAAATACAGAACACTGGTGACTATTATGATCTGTATGGTGGAGAGAAGTTTGCAACGTTAGCTGAGCTTGTTCAGCATTACACGGAGCCGGGTCCAAACGGCCAGCATCAGCTGCGTGAGAAGAATGGCAATGTCATTGAGCTGCTCTATCCGCTGTATTCTGCCGATCCTACCACTGAAAGGTTACTGTAGGGTAGTTGCTAACTCATGTCTGTAGTAATGTATTGCAGATATTTTACCCTGTTTTTATGCACTGGTTAGTTCTATGGGTCAGTGAAAATGCAGTGATCACCATTTTTGGGGAGAAGGGGGTGGGCAAATTAAGGGTTATAAGTGTTTCTCTGGTTGGCACCTATAGCAGCCTCCGAGACACATCTTTTGAGCTATTGACTGTCACTATAGGTCAGGAGCTGCAGCTGATACAATACTGGGCACCAGGTCCAGCACACGACACGA
>Ga0056124_1000536_pt1 | contig 12251 bp, 6 predicted proteins | sample WorMetHEROISLAND_2_FD_70069 | JGI IMG/M metagenome (GOLD analysis project Ga0056124, IMG submission 70069) | Marine gutless worms symbiont microbial communities from Max Planck institute for Marine Microbiology, Germany - Olavius sp. 4 HERON ISLAND | ecosystem: Host-associated > Annelida >... | reverse complement strand
ATTCTCTACTGTATTGTCTGATACTGTTATCCTGCCATGCGGTATGGTGCCCATGATCATCATCTTTGTTTTTTCGGCATTCACGTGGAGACCCACTAGTTTTGCTGCCCTTGTACACAATTCATCAAAATCCGTTCGTAACTTTTTAGTATTTAGTGGACAAACAGACAAAAAACAGACCTTAAAGCATCACCTTCTTTGGCAAATAAAAGTATCCTTAAAGTTGCTGAGAAGCTCAGCAGATTTTCCATAATTTACGATACTTCCTGCATATTTGCGTACGATTTTCCCACATCCTTTCTAAGTTCTTACTATGTCAGCATTGTAGGTATGCGTAAGTTTTTTTGTAACTTTTTTGTTAAGCTGTTTTTTTTGATTTTGCGTAAATAACATTCTCTGAAGAGGTTTTTGTGTTAGTTTGTTTCTCCTTCCTTCCTTAGTTGTTCGTAAATTTGACTTACAAATTTCGTAATTTGGCGACCCGTGGTCATCGTGTGTACACGTGACATCATTGACTGTGTGACTATGTGTGTTGCTGTTGTAGATACGTATGATGTCGAGTTCCGTAGAACGCTAGCCAACCGAGCCAATCACATCGCTGACGCTGTTCTACCAGCTGATCACCCTCCCAGTCCTGCTGCCGCCTGGTGCCGACAGTTCTTTAGTGAACTCGAGATATAGCACAGTGACATTTTTGAACCCACTTATAGCTAGCAATATAACACTGCAACATTTTGAACCCACGTATAGCTAGAAATTCCGCAACTGATAGCATTGCTGCTGTTCTGTGTGACTCCTCTGCTTAATTGTCAATGTGATATTTTGCCAATTGTCATCATAGTTTGTGTTTTTGTCGTATTTTCCATGGTTTAAAGTGGACTGTAATGCACAAAGCCGAGTTTCAGGGCTCCAGAAAATTGTCAGCGACCGTTCCGGAGGCAGCCAAATTGACAGATTTTTGCGAAATGTCATGTGATTAAAGATGGGAAGTTTTTGTTTCTCTTGTCGTTTGCTTTACTGCGGTGAAAAACCAGCACTGTTTAGTGTGTGATCGACTTTCATCGTTTCTGTCATTTTTGCTTGTTTTTTTCATTTCCGTTAGACTCGTTCACAATTCTGACGATCACATGATACTTATAGTGCTGTCTGTTGCGTGAGCAGATTCCTGGACTGCATACGGTCCGTAACCCGCAAATGTCCACTTTGACCACTGCGTATTTCTATTGGTGCTTTTTATATCCACTGGCCGATATTGTTGATATTCAATGATTAACATTACTGTATGCTATCATGTGAGTGGCAACGTCGTCGGATGCTGATCGTAGATAATCATTGTGAAAAGTGCGACTTTGCATGTACAATTTGCACTGAAGAAAGGTAATTATGAGGATGTGATTGGTTGGTTGAGCAAGGTTTAACGTCCCACTCGACACAGTTTAGGTCATTTCGGGAGACGATGTTTTTACAGGTCATATGACCCAACCAACAGTGTAAAAGCACTGAAGGAGGGTGGTTAGTTATGCAGATAGCTCTCAATCTCACCAGGCTCATCTCACCATATTACAATAATATGAGGATGTGAGCCATATATTTGTTTGTTTGCGTCATTTTCTCCAATGATTTGATGCTGTCCGTCGTGCAACCTGCTTCAGCAACTTCAGATTGTCCGTCTCATGGTAGGTCTTAATACCTGGATTAACTCAGGGAAAGTAGGCCAGTTATACAACAGAATTATGTAGTAGTAGTAGTGGCAGTAGTAATGGCAGTAGCAGTAGTAGTAGCAGCAGCAAAGTGTAAATTTATATAGTCCATAATCAAAAAAACTCCAATGCGCTTAATCAGTAGCAGCAGCAGTAGGAGCATTTAATACCATTTATCCGTGTTGTTGAGAATGTTGAAAGCATCGTGTGAGCTTATTGTTTGTATTACATGGCATTGTACTAGATTGTATCATCGTTCACTGTGATTGCTTCAATTTGTGTTCAAACGTCAGGAATTTTGTGCTACACACACAGACACTTTCACACCGTTACTTGATTTCGACCTTACCTCACAGTCGTATTGTAGTTTTTTTTGTTTTTAATGATTTTTGCCTAAAATGCTACTTATTCCTAATGATTTAAATTGTATTTGTTCTGCCTCTTGCTTGTGATCGTCATGTGTGCAATAGTGATATCATTTTCACTGCAGTGGTCGCTGATGCAAGTTGAAAACTTACACAAGTGCAATAATTATATTGATATAAGTTTCAGGTAAACATCTTTTATTGGTGTAATTTTGTTTTGTAAATGTCGCTATTTCTCTCATTGTTTTCATCTGTAGTTTTCCCTATTGTCATCTCGTTTATGGTCTTTAGTTTATCAGACTAGTGTTATTCCAATTAATCAGTGAATTTTTGTTACATTTCTCTATAGTTGCTACTGCTGTAATATTGTATCAGTTGCCGATATTTGTTGCCATCAGTTAGTTGTGCATTGTCGACAGTTGTGTTTTGCAGTTCAAACTGTGTCTGGTATTTGTTACTGTGACTCGATCGTTCTGTAATTATTACTAATTATTACTACTGCTTTTGTTGACATTATTGTTTTCACTTAGCATAATTTTCGTGTCAGAAATACATGGTACTGTATTTGTAAATCCGTAATTTGCCATTCATAATTTGGCATTTTTACTGTAGTTAGCCATATATTTGTTTGTTCACATCGTTTTCTTCAGTGATTTCATGCTGTCCATCGGGCAGCCTGAGTCAGCTACTTTTGTCTATTTGTGTTCATCCGATTTTTTTTATCTGTCACCACGATAACTCATGAACCGCTGCACTTAGCTCGGTGAAATTTTGCACGAACATGTATCTTGACCACCGCACGAACCCTACTGATTTTGAAAGCCATAGATCAAAGGTCAAGGTCACAAGACCTGATTTTCGGATTTTTCACCATTGTGAGATAGGGCAAAAAAGCACAAACCCTATTTAATTTCAAGGTCATAGCTAAAAGGTCAAGGTTATTTTTCGTAATTGGACCAAAGTTCACCTAATTGTTTTCATCAAACGTGGAAAAAATCGTAGTTGATAACGCCGTTTTCCGCTTCTCGATTGCTTGATTCGTTCCAGAGATATTCGCGATCAAAGTCGAGATTTGTTCGAAATCTAGTGCACTGTTGATAACTCATGAACCGCTGCACCTAGCTTGCTGCAATTTTGCTTGCACGTGTCTTGACAACTTCTACAACCCTGTTAAATTTCAAGGTCGTCGGTCAACGGTCAAGGTCACGTCGGGTTTTGGGTGTTTTTTGTGTGTGCCTGATGCTGCTGCTAGCCGCGGGCAGTAGCCTACTTAGCCTTGATCAAGTCTTGATGATCTTGTTTATGTTTTTGTGTTTATTGTGATTTGTTAGTGGCATTGGTAATTTGGCCATTTTTTGTAAAAAGATTATGTGGCTAGTGATTGGTGCTTTTTAATTCGTATCATATAAATATGTGTAGAGACAATAGACATCCACTGCTTTATTAGATACCACCTTTAAAGGTGTCTCATTGTCGAATGACTTTGCAGTTTCACATATATGGCAAAGCTATTCGTTGTGGACGTGATTTTGTACCGGTCTGCATGTCCAAGCAGTTTTGAAGTTATTAGTGCATAATATTCATGTGTGTTTGTTTTGAGAGTGAAATATCATTTGGCTGTTATACCGATCATTTTTTGTGCATTTTTCTGCATTTGTGACATCACGTTAATTGTGTTCTGTCATTGTATTGAATGATTTAAGCCTTTTTTAAGGCATTGATTAAACGACGCTGCTTATACGTCAAACTGGAACATTATTGATAAAGCTAGTACGAATATAACCTATGTCAATATACATATATCAAATGTTGGAAATAGTTACTTACTGAGTTACATTTACGCAGTTCGTCAGCGCTCAGTATCACTAGTCGATAGCATTTCATAGCACGGCTGAAAAATCTCTTCTCTCAAGCGTATTCGACTGTCTCTAAGAACGAGGAGAGTACGAGACAAAAACCGATACTTAATTGTGTCGTGTCACTGTAATTCCGGCGGTTTGCATTGTTGGCTTCCAAATTTCTCACACGTCTTCATAACCAGTTATAGGCCTATTTTGCGCTATTTCGCCGTAGTAATAGTACTTGCACTTAGTCAGCCTATACTTATATAATTTTCGTACTTTCGCTTTTGGTGCAATTACTATTACTCATCACGTTCAAGGCGAAACCAAGGTCACTTTTTGCATGTTTCTGTTTCATTTGTTATTATAATGTAGGCCTACTTACGTTTGTGGCTTATTTCTCATTTCACTGATTTTTAAACGAATATTTTTATATCGTATGGTGAAATAGAGATGTTCCGGTAAGCCTATTTGCCTGTGTCGTTCTGCGTTGTTTCGAACTGCAGGGAGTTAATTAATTAACGTTGGTAGTAATTTTACGAAATCAGATAAGCTTAATTGCTAAATTTTTAGCCCGTTCTAGTAAATGTCGCTATTAGTTACGAAGAGTTAGTTGAGTTATTTCTTTTCCTGTTTGCTTCTTCTGCGCTTATATTACGGCGAACGGAAGATTTTCAATCGTTGAAAAAAACGCCTCGCCGCATGTAGCAGCGTCGGTGCAACAAAGCGCTGTGAGATGGCAGCGAGTAGCGCGGCGACATCACAAGACAGTACGACCGTGCAGGTGTTTGTACACAACAGTCAGTGGAGGACACATCGATCTCGAGCACTTACTCGGCGGACCGAAGCCCAACCAGCTGGTGTGGGCTGGTGGTAGGTCTACTGTAACAGTACAGGGGCGGCCGCCACGCCACGGGCTCGGCGACAAGTCGTGCCCCACCTGCTCGAACTCAAGCAGCGGCGCCGGTCCGATCAGTTCGATCACGACTTAATCCTTAACGTTGGGATTTGATGCATCAATCAATGAATGAATCACAACGCATTCGTATAGCGCCATTGTGTCGCGGTCGCGAACGAATCGGAGGCGCAGTGTAGAAATTGCGCTATTTTTTATCGGGCGTGTGTCACGCGGATGCGATTGCACTGGAATGGAAATTTGAAAGCAAACGGTGTCGGTGAAAAATTGTGCAGTTTCTGGGTAGGCCCTTAACTGTAATTTGAAAAATTGTTGCTGGACGTGTATAGCATTGTAAGTTTATGCCTATACGACTCGTATACCCTTCGTGCAAATACAAATTGCAAGCGTCCACTGTGCCTGCTGAAATTGTCGATAACAATTCGATAACTTCTCTGATGAACTGTTTTGTGCACCCCGTAGTACCAGCCTGCGGGCGCCCGCCAGCATTGCTGCCAGCTGAATATCGACCACGTTTGCATGTAACAGATGTTATCTACCACAATGAAGGCAGTATCGTATCCGTTGGACAGACGGCCTGTACTGTCTACACACATTCAGCGTTTGTCCTGTCGATTGATTTCAACCGATCTTGAGCAGCGCCAAGTTCTTTTGACTAATCTTGTTTGATAACAAGAACATCAACACGGTTACACCTGCTGTTTTTGTTGACAAAATTTCGCGATTTTTTCTGTAACCTTGTTCACATTTTCGATAACAGTGCAGTGTCATAACACTCGGGGTTATGAAAATGTGTTTTTGTTGACTGGTGCAGGAAATTTCAAGCTATGTTTCGTCAGGTACATTCCATACCACGAAAGCTATTAACGAAAACAAGTTCATACGCTCTAGCAGATGGCTTCGACTTTTTTCGAAATGTTTTAATAAAAATAATACCATAGGCCTACACATTTTAAAATACTGTTTCAAGTACCTATACGTAAAACCTATACGTAAAACGACATGATCAAAGTTGGCCTACGCTATATGGGTCATGGATGAGTAGGCCTTCGTTTGTCACTGTGACGGACTGAACTGCTTCAAAGGTAGTAAGACAATTTCATGGGTTATTTGCAGAGGTGCAGGCCTATGGCTAGAACGTGCGCTGACGTCGTCGGTGCGAAATGCGAAACAGAAGTCGCAGTGATGCAATCGCGTCTGTATCGGGTGCAGTGTCATAACGCAGCACGCGCCTTCACATCACATCATATCATATCGTCCCTGCTTTGCACCGCACCGGTCATCTTGAAGCTGCGACCTCGCATGCATGCGGCGTGCCAGCACGGCGCTAAACGACGTCCGTGCATAGAGCGACGAACGCAGGCCGCCGGCGACAACACGTTGGACTTGCAGCAATTTCTCGAGCCGCTGGTCTGTTACTAAGCCGACTCAATCCCGTCCACGCGTCATTGCCGCCTGCGGAGCAAATCCTTGCCGCCACGGCGTCCGCCGATGAGTTGCCCGTCCAGCCTCCCGTTATCAGATCCCTGCCGGCCGGGAAGACTTGCACCGGCGCCCGCCAGCTGGCTCGGCCTTCGTGGCCGATGACGACGCCCGCCTACATAATAACGTTATCACATCGCAGTCATCGAGGCTCGCATGCCGCGCAGAATTCTAAGAACGTCGACGACGACCGCCAGCGTGCACCGAGAAACGATACACTGCAGACGACTTCACTCGCCATAGGCCGATATGTGGCTGAAGAAAAGTGCAAATAAACTTAAGTATTTAAACACTTAACAAGGAAGAAGAGAACACGATACTATTACAAAAAAAACAATACGAACAATTTGACTATTTTACTGTTGGTTTTCCTGCATATACTTTTGTTGTAAATGTCTTACTTGCAGAATTTGCATTTTCGTTCAGTCTCTCTGCTGCATGATGCGTATCTTCACCATGGCATTTGTATCTAAGCTTATATCTTTAGCATTCATCAGTGCACTGTGAGCTGCAAGTGTGTCTAATGTCCAGTTCAATTCAATGGCTCAGAAGTACCAAAATGAGAACTATTATTGTTTCCCGTCTCATGATGTACTCGGCCCCAGTCCAAAGATTTGACTAAAAACTTATTTATACTTTTTCAGTATTTTCGGCACTAGACAGGCAGAAGTGAAGCATAGGCTACATCATTCAGCTAAGAACCCGCAACGTTTTATGATGATTAACTCGGAAGATGTCGGCTGACAACCACGTTCAGTTGCAGGACCCATGCTGACCCGGTCGCGTGGCGGTCTTTCATCTCTGACGCCACCTTTTTAAATTCTGCGTAATTCGAAGCAGTCGTCGGTCGGTCTCGCTTCGTTAGCGGAATAAATTGAATCGTCGCCGGCGCCGCTCGCGTGCATAGCAGACTGTGTGTGTATTACAGTGCGTTTAGTTGATCGCACCCGTGCTGAAGGGACATGAAGAGCAAGTGGGCAGTGGGCGGGTGGACGGCTGCATCCCCCCGACGGCTGACCATCAGACGCCCAAGGCGACGAGTTTCGCGGATTCGGCGACCAGCGAAACTCGTTCAAGATGTTTTCGTTCGTCGTCGACGCCGTCGCTGCAGGCGATCGCCCGACTACGGCTAGAGATGCACGGAACGCAAGTATCAACATTTCGATAAATACCGAGTTATACCGCGCGTCCGTCACCGCCAACTGCAATGTGCATTTTTCTCGCTTTTCTGTTTTCCTGTTTTTGCACTTTATTGTACTGCGTCTGTCCAGTCTGTTTGCTGCTGTTATGGCGAATAAAGATTTATGTTATAAGTGTGCACTAATCTATATATCAGTCAACAAGTCAGTTTTATCAGTGCTAACGTAGCTAAAAATATACAAAGTAGAATAATATAGCAGACAAAAATGGTCAACGAAAACAAGCGGATTAAGGCGATTATAGTCAATGTTTTAACTGATAAATCTCTTGTTGTTGCCATTTTTTATGCAGACAAACAATTTGCATTCTCCCTAACGTGGCCAGCATACATTCGCACTATGCGCATCGTTTGTAAATAACAAACTCCAGAAATGTATACGGTGTATACTACCACTGTCTCATACAACAGATGAAACATCCTTGCATGGAACTTTGGAGAAATTGCTTCTTTCATTATACCAAGTTCCCAAATTTCGTGCCAAACGTTACGTACCGTGAAGTCGGTAATTAATCAGTTGTTTCGAGTAGGCCTGCTGCGGGATATTGTTGAGACCGTGCATCCCTAGCCGCGGTGCAGGACGACAGCGTTTGGCTGGGCCGTGTGTCCAGGTAATGGCCGAATGACTCGGCTGCAGGATCTATGCAGCGAACTGGCGATGACTTGTAACAATAATCAGACAGCGAAGTCGTCGTCAGTTGAGTGTGACCGTGTGTGACGCGACACGCTCGAGCTAACGTTCAACTGACTGTGAATACCCGGCCAGATCATCCACATCAGGTCGCTTTAACCCTTTCAACCTCTACATGATTAATACTCCAAGAACCTGGGAAAAGTGTGAATTGTGATAATAATAATCATAAATCATCATGTGTCTTCAGCCAATCTTTTAACTTTGTCATAGTTACTTTTTTCTTTATCCACTCAATGACGTCGTCTGTCCTTGTCGTTTTGGGTCAGCCTGCAGCTTTTCCCGATCATTTTCTTCAGAACAAGCAAGACCATTATTATCAAGTAATTTTTGTTTCACCGCAGTAGCCCTGAGACACTGTGCTACGAAATTACAAATTGCACATTCTGTTGTATCTTCGGCGGTTCTCAGTCGCTGGACACCGGGAAACAAAGACGCGCAGTGAAAAATTTTCGACCAAGGATACATGCTATATACGCAGTATCGCAGTTAGTTAACAATAAATACATTAAATGTCCGATCAAAAATTCTTCTTAATCTTTCTGGAGTTTACAAAGACAATTTCAGAAAGATTTTTGTCAGGCACTATACAGTTATTCAACTTATTAGTCCTACACAACGGCGACAAAACTTCTTGTTAGGCCTGAGATTGCGCAAATGTTTTATTCTACATGTCGAGTAACCGCGGCTTTACTTCTTTTGTTTTTGCTGCGAATACGTTACTCCTATAGAAGTCCGCTAGCTAGAACTAATTTTCCTTTAACGTCACAGAGTACACAAGCGTGGGACCTTCTACAATTCTGAGTATACGTACGGTATCTGACGCCGGCCCGATGACGTGGAGCTCACTATACCGAGACATTTGCGTGATCCTGTTCATACCACATCCGTCTTTGAACATTTTTTCGCAGTATATATGTACAAACAGCACATTAGGAAGCTGTTCCGGCGATAATGCGCTTTATAAATTGACGCATTACTTACTTATTTACTTACTTACAGCTCTGTTACAGTGCGGTATTACAGAGAGTCCGTGAAAACAGTTGCTCAATGCATGCTATATAGTGAAATAATAAAACTACGAAAATTCAGACGTTGCGGCGGAATTGTGTGTTTCATACGTCAGATATAATATCACCGATCAACTGACGTCCAGTTCAATACTCGATAGCTGCGGTTCGTCTGTTTCTACGATTAGCGCGTTGGAATTAATTAGGCCGGTCGTTGAAAACTGTCAGATCTCAGTCGCAGAGCGTGCTACATCAGAGAACCCACGACTCACTAACTGCAGCGTCTCTGCTGGGACGTCGAGAAGACTGCACGCGGGCGTGGCTGATGGGCACACTCTTCGAGGACCGACGCGACGAAGTGGGCGTCACTCACGGCGTTCATTTGAGGTAAATCCTCAGAGTCGCAACACGTGCGCCTTGTTAGCGGCTAAGAACTTTCATCGCAATAGACGTCGGTTATACGACTATTACGGCAATTAGCGGGAAAATGCTCCAGTCGCTGCTTATTTATCCGCAAAGCTCGCCTCAGTGACGCGACCGGCGACCACGCAGACCCGCGCTTCTTGATGACGAATCTTAACAATGTGTAAACGGTTACGCGAATATCAAACGAACCCGCAACCCATACCTTCTACATACACAGAACCCACAGAGTTAACGACTTTTTCATTTACGTCTTGACAAGTTTGCGGCGGACTTCTGTTGTGGCATATTACAACTTTGAAGTAGGTCTAATTAAGAAATCATTCGATCAAAGCGATATTTTATAGCAGGTATCTAGTATTGCTTGCAATAATTGTCTATCCAGTTAATGACGTCATATTATAAAACAAAAAAAACTTCCTATGTGTCTTTTGCTGTGCAAACAAAGGGCCATTCGGCATGGAGAGGATCACTATCCCAATCCATCGGTTTCCCTGCTATATTTGCAATTTTATTTTTGACTGGTTTGAGTTTCGACCCCGCAAATCCCCTTTCCCCGTGATGGCACCGGGGACTCTGTCTAACAGAATGTTGCTTGGGGCCACACGAGTGTCCTTGTCATCTCATTTCGCCGATTTTAGCAGGGTGTACAAATGAGCGGCATAAAAGTTACAATTGTAGGAAGTTAAGCAACACTGAGTGATTTAACTGTATGTCATTCAGCGTGAAAATTCAGTCGCACGCTGGTATGGGGAAGAAATGTGCGCGTGCTGTCCGTAATCCACGTCGGTCGACTTCAACGCATTTTTCAATCGCGTCATCTTGCTATAGCACGCTCGTGGATTTGCCGTGCGTCGCCTGTCGAAGATGTTCTTGTGAATTATAGATGAGCGACTCACGCCAGCATCCGGGAACTGCGCACCAGTGGCGCCGCCACACACGTCACCTCGCTGTCGCTGTATCATGTTCCGTCATCTGCATCAGCGATTATTCACACGCGTCACACTCACGCGTATAAAAAGTGATGCGACGTCAAACCTCAGCTAAAAACACGAATGTACTCCATGTACCGGTATCGTATCGGTTTGCTGATAATGGCTTTGGCAAGTCACCATATATTTTCGCAGTTAAGTCGAGTCGACCCACCGACACATATTAGTCTAGTATTTACTGAACGTATTGCACACTTTGCGTAAACCGTAGACTATTGATTCACGAGCAAACTGTTTCTCTGATAGTGTCTGGAAATACCACGGTATGTAACGATATTACCTGTAACGGCATAAAAATGCACTACAGTTCGTCATTTTTGATATCGCGCATCACTAGTACTCCATAGCGAACAACATGACGTTAACAATAGCCTTTCCACTCATTTCGTCAAGATGACGACAGCATTCGGTCATTCCCGGATTTCCACACGACCGTGAGCAACATTTTCGTGGACGAAATCGAAACTAAAACGAACATTTGTCACTTTCCTGAGCGTCGACTAGAAGTCTGCCGGGAGAAGTATTCCCACAGGCTTGACGCCCAGCCAACATATCACAAAGTAGTTGAAAGTACCTGTAACCGTGACATAAACTGTGTCCAGAAAAAAGTGATGCCCCCAAACATTTTACAATAACAAGCTAAAACCTGCACCGAGTTGAATGAAATGTTACACACAAAACGACATCCATTCTAAACATTGCAGTGTATAGTTTCACAGAAATTTGCCTCGTCTTAGCAGACATATCGAATTGTAAATAACGCTGCCGAATGCTATATATAAGACTTTTCAAACACGTGCAGTTAGGCCTAATGCCGGTCGAAACAGTTCAGCTGTTTAAAACTTTAAATCAGGATGTTCAAAGTGCATGCTACACTATTGCACCGACACAGTTTCTCTCTTGATCTGGCGCAGTTGTGCACTGTGGTGTGGGTTCTTGCCGCAATTGTCTCAAATCAGCGCAAGCTCTTCGAAGTTCGACACAGTTAACGAGCGCGCATGCACTGCCGGTTTTGCGGTGTGCAGATCCAGTCGTATATGAGAAACTTTAATTCACCAAATCATGGTAGCAATATACAGCATCTAAAACATCAAGCAAAAACGAACTTTATTAAATCAGTAGTAACTGGAGAGCCGACAAAGCTTCTCCGTCGACGATCCAATTACACACTCGGCAATACAAAGTCAAAATGTTCGCGAGTCGCGACACATTTTAACAACCTGCATATCTGTTGTTTTAAATAACTTCATGAAAAAAAAAACGATTAACCACAAAGTCTAAAGAGGCCAGCTGTGATTTATTTAAAGGAAGTGCTTCTAGTCCATATAATAAAATTGGTACACATTTAGTTCAAAAAAGATGGATTACAACTTCCTCTGAGGCGATGCGCCGACTTTGCCAAAAATACTATTAGCCGCACAGCAGTAACCCACGCTTAGCAGCATCTAGATGAATCTCGTGTACAGCAAGCGTCTCACAGAAGCAAGAGACCATTTTTATTTCTCGGAAATTTAGCCACTAAACTTTCAACACCGTATTCTTTTTCAACTCTGAGCTGAAAGTTGAAACTCTACATGACGACGGAACAAAATTGAAACCAAAAGTTAACGTATTTTGATGTACAGGGTGGGCC
>Ga0056124_1000535_pt1 | contig 12259 bp, 5 predicted proteins | sample WorMetHEROISLAND_2_FD_70069 | JGI IMG/M metagenome (GOLD analysis project Ga0056124, IMG submission 70069) | Marine gutless worms symbiont microbial communities from Max Planck institute for Marine Microbiology, Germany - Olavius sp. 4 HERON ISLAND | ecosystem: Host-associated > Annelida >... | reverse complement strand
GACGAGACGGTTGACGTGTGTTGTCATACTCATGTCGCGGTCGAAATATGCACCAAGATCGCGGACCGACGCTGACGCTGTAATGTGGCCTCCACCCAGCGGGAACGGTCCGTTGTCAAGCAGGTGTAACCGTCGCGTTGTGGTGCACCAAAGGAACTCCGTCTTGGTCGGGTTTAGCTGTAGACGATTTGAAGCCGTCCAGCGCACCACATCCTCGATATACGCCAGCACAGAAGCTTTCAGAATTGCACTGTCGCCTGGTCGGCAGAAGAAGTACATTTGAGTGTCATCTGCATAGCTTGATCGTTCGTAAATCCATTGATAACAGCGTTTGGTGTTTTTTGCACGGTTACATAACTTTTTGAACACTTAAGTTGTTGTAATATTGACGAAAAATGTTGCGATTTAAAAACTACGAAAATAATTGCATATAAATAAGATATTAAAAATTAGGAATAGAGAGTATGGATATCAAGCAGGCTACTATTTTCGTACGTTGCAGGCCTGCAAATTGTATAAATTCCTAGCAAACGATCTATCGCTGTTTTATGTTTCGTTCTTTTCTTCGACGCTGTTTCTTGAACAATAGGAAAGGCATTCGGTCTTTAAGAATTTATTTTACAGTTCCAAAAGTTTACTTTTGGGGTACATGTACTTGAAGTTACTCCGGAAATTCAGCCTCGAAAATGGTAGTTCGCAGTAGTTATTGAAAGATACGAAATTTGAGTTTCTAGTAAAACGCATAAAACCGAATTCTGTAGTTTTAGTTAGTTAATTTTGTTTGGTAATAGCGCAATGCACTGTGTGTGCGTTAGTCGCATGACATTCAAAGCGCACGATGCATCGATCCTCTCTCTGTCGCAGTCAATTGACCGTGAACTGTTAATGAGACGTTGAGTTGCGTTTATACTGTTGTCGTTTCCGGCGCACCGGCTGACTGCGGCTGTTGATGCCAAGTGTCTTCCACTGCCAGTAGCCTAAATATCGGTTGCAAACAGCGTGATTTCCATGAACGAGAACGGGAACGAAAACGATTGCTTTTTTCGAGCACGAGAACTAAAACTAGAAGTAAAATGATTTTGCGAACAAGAGTACGATACTAGATAAGAATAAGAGTACGAATAAGTACGATACTAAAGACTGATCTCCAACTGAACAGGTGATTAATATCTCACAAACTGAACTGGAACTGAATAAGGATACTAACGTAAAGTCCTTTCTGAACCACAAGGCCCATAGGGCGGCGCTGATCTCCGTTTCTTTGGCTCTCAGCCAGACACCAGTTTACACTGCCAGGCCGCGGATACGGGGCTAGTACATCGCGCGATGTGTCTGTTTACGTCCCAGCTTTTGGTGATACTCGTTGCACCTACCCACGGAGGGATGGCCAGGCTGAGTTGACCTGGATGGCTGGTTACATACGGACATGGTTTACCCGTGACGGTCGCCCGTCCAGTACTAACCGGGCCCGGCGTTGATGAACTTCGTTGATGCGACCAACGACGTTACCAACTATAAGCCAAAGGGCAAGCAAACGAATTTAATAGAGAGAGTTTTCAAACTGAAATAGCACTAGCGGCACTGCAGCGTTGGCGTGTTTCGTTGACATCACTTCATTGATGAAACTGAAAGACTGGAACTAATAGTGCATACCGACGGGTACGACTGGCTGTGACGGCTGTTGTCAATGGCACTATGTAGGACAGCGTGCGGGCGTTGCTTGACGGGGGCAATTGGTGCTGCCTATATGTTTCTATATTCATTTCACTGTGACATGAAAAGCAAAAGACAATGCAGGCTGACGAGTTACGATGTATGAAGAGTTACAAACGTATAGTGCACATCGAATAGACCTAACTAAAAGCACTTAGAACGTTTAAACATACAGTGCCAATAACTTTGTTTCATTTTGTCTTTAAAACACTGGCTCCACAACGCGATCCGGATTGCCTCCAGAACCATTCTTCGCCTTAATTTCATTCCTTCGTATTTTTTTATTAATATGTATATACATCTTTATTCACCATAAATGGTAGCATAAAAATAAGTTGAACTTAACTTAATATTGTTCACAAACAGACAGAGGTGAAAACATGACCTTCTTCCTTCTGCTAAGGTAATTATGGATGCGTGCTTAGGCTTGCCGTGCGCGTGCTCGTTGTCTGTTAATAATTGACAGTTGTCGACCGTGACCGTATTGTGGTCAATATGAAGCCGAAAGTGCACGTGTATGTCATTATAATTTCATCACTGGATGTTGCATTGCCAACTAACAGGCTATTAATTTCGCTGCTCAGTCGTATGCTCGTTGTCGACGTGCGACGTCATTAACAGCAGTGCTTTGACGTTATTGAACTCTGCACGGAAGGGCAATCTCCAGCCTGTAAAAACTCCTCCTCCAACAGTTCGTTTTCAAAAAGTTTAAAAAGTTCATTTTTGGCGACCGGCCTAAGCCGGAGAATAACGCCAGAAATGTAGGCCGGCTGAACAAAAGCCATTAGCAGTAGACGGTAAAAACTGTCTTGCCCGGTCATTGGCCTGTCCGCTGACAAACATCTGACGCCGCCAGTGTATGACATTAACAGAGTATCACGTCGTGATGTACTATGCCGGAGGCCATTATAATATTACAAAAGCTTCACCTTCTTCTTTGTGCCGACAGCCAATGATGAGATGCGACGCGATGCGGTAATTTGATTTCATTTACGGTGCTGCAGCTCAGAGCACTATGACAGGCAGGTAGGATCTTTACCCCGAGGTTACACTAGCACGTCTGAGAACAAATTGTGAAATTAACAACGTTCCGTTGGTCGGTCTAAGTGAGTGCAACAGCCAAGTGTGCAAACTTGAGTTTGAAAGTAAATTATAACTGAAAATTTGGGGCAGAGCCCAACGTCAGGCCGCCCGGCGCCCTCAGTCTGATTGGGGAGACAACTTAAGGGGCCTATAACGTTTTTGTTAGTGGACCAAAGTTCACCAGATTTTTTATTGCCTAACATGGGACGGGTTCTGGTTGATCACTCGCTTTTCCGATTTTTAATATTTCCCCGAAAATGTGTACCCAAATTGTCACGCTTGCCTTGCGTCACGTCACGGAGAAGTTTCGCGAGGTTAGTTCCTTTAGCCGCAAAGTTATAGGCGCGAATACGCTGAATTTTGGGCGAATTTTTTAATTTTTATTGTAAAAAATGTATAGGACCCCTGTCCCTGACGTCATATGCGCTAGCAAGCTTTGGAATGTGTAAAAATTTGAGGGGGCAGCACCCCGTGAGGACGAAAATATGGTCTCAGGAAAAATGTGATATTGGATGGGTCAACATGCGCACCTATAACTTTTTTGTTGGTGGATCAAAGTTCAGAGGAATTTTTTCGCCGAACGCGGGAGGAATCGACACTTTAGTTTTCCTATTTTGGATGTCTCCATCCGTTCCGGAGATATTCGCGATCAAAATCTGAAGTTGTCCGAAATCCCCCGAAAATAGCACGTTTTTGGTCCCAGATTTTTTGGGGGAGGGCCCCCAAATTTTGGAATCTAGATTATAAAATAGAACGTACTTCCGATCACGTGGCAAAGTTTCACGGCGATCGGCCGAGGAGATGTCGCGGTGAAAGAAAGAGAAGAAACATCAGAAACACAAGACCTCGCGTTATTTACATACGAGAGCCCTAATATTAACTGCAGCTTGCCGATCACAGCCAGAATATGCGGTCGTCCGCCTTCTCCATCATAAGCGTGAAAGCGTCCAGCAAATAGCCAGTAATGGAAGTGCATGCATTGAATGTCTGCATTGTTTCTTGCTGAACGTTTAGCGCGCGGCTATTGCAGATGCAGCAGACGCGATTACATCATTTTCTTGTGGTTTTTTGACCTCCGGTGACCTTGAAAAACTTTTGAACTGAAAATTGGCATAACGGTTACACCTGTCCCCGGAAATGTTTACGCCAGCTTTAGTTTTCGTACGCCTTGAGTTAGCCCGTGCGGAACAGTCTAAGAGCAGACGGGCAGACTGCAGACGGACGGACGGCCGGGCAAGCCTCATAATACAGCCTATACACGCCGTATATTCATGACTATATTGCTAATAAGTAGTAGAGGTATTTTCTGTAACGCTTTGAATGTTTGCTAAATGCTGAGTGTGTTTGTCGTGAGTTTCTAGCATGCTGTTGTGAAGGTAGGTTCTGCTGAGTCGTTATTCACTGTGGTGACTTGCTATCTATTTCTGTCGCTGCTGACGTCAGAGTTGCTGGTCGCTCAACTGCAATAAGTGCTCGAGAACGATTGACAACGTCTCGCGTCGCGTCGTCCTCTCCCCGCCCCTTGCCACCTTCACGCCCTTTCGCTCTCGTCTCACTGTGCAGTGCGAGCGCTTCTATTTCTCGCAGTTACAGTTACGCTTTTGACGCAGTTGCGATTCATTGTCGCCTGGCGCCGCTCGATCTGCACTATACAGGTATGCATCACTCGACAGTGCTGAGCTAACCGGCGTACAGATAGCTCGCCCGTAGCTGGCCGGCTTCTTGCTGACAGTCGCCTGTTTGCTTGACACTTTAGTTTCAGGACGTGCATGTATGTGTGACGAGATGATAACACACGAATGACTAGGAACGCCATGGCTACACTTACCGGTAGTTACTGTATTCGTTCTCACGCACGCCACGGACGTTATTGTACATGGCGGCAGCTTTATCCGCGTATTATTTCCGGGATCTGGATTTTAACGATTTATTGCGCAATTAAACGTTCAACGATTGAAAATGTTTTAGCGGTACATATATTTTAAATTTGCTTGTCTATTCCGGCAGTTTTAGGCCTGCGCTACATCAGTGTTATTGTCGATTATCACACAAAAGCTAACGGACTGTTTCGGTTTATTTTTATACGTTACTCATTTTAGTTACTCCGTGTGTCGTACTTGTGGTGAGTAAACGTTTTGCATTACTTGTTTTGACTACGACTGTAACTTCATTAACGATTGATTAATCGTTGCGGTTCTTAAAATTATCTGTAAAAGACTGCAAGAATTGTTAATCGTCACCAGCCATAATTACTTGCATCACATGCATCATTATTATGAAACGCCAACATTATTTTAGTCGCAGTAATTTGTAAGTGTTGTTTACGTGCAGATGCGAAGCCGTGATTCATGCGGTCTGTAGTTAGCTCGGTGTTCACGCGACGATTGCTAGTGCTAAATATATCGCTACGCGCGCTGAATTCGTCGTGCGCGGACGAGATTAGAATGGCGAGGAAACGAATCAGTGTGTTGTGCCCACGCTTAAAAAGTGGCGACGATGTAGACGACGGTAGCGAGACACATCTCCCCACGTGAGCAGTAGCATCATCATCATCATCATCATCAGCAGCAGCAGCAACTGGTGCTCAGTGGCCGTCGCAGCGCTGATAACCCTTTTGACGCCGACGACCGGTGGCAGTGGCGTAACTAGCGTGAAGCCTTCCTCACTCCAGACTAGGGCTATATGCGAATTCGTGGAAACCGTGAATTTTGACGCTTGCCATGATTTGTCGTGATTTTTCACAAATGCTGCACTTTTGTGTCAAAATTCGTAAATTTCTCGCGTTAAACACTACAAATTGCACCTTAAACGGCCGTCTTCAGTTACTGGTAGAAGAAGCCTGGTCATAGGATGACTCCCATTTTTTATGTGGAACACCATTTCGTGTACATACATGACAGACGTTTGGCTGATTGATGTTCGTTGCTAAGAACGATATCATAGACTGGACAAGTGATTACTGATTACGGAGTGAAAAGAATGTTTCCAGTGAGACTTTTATGAACACCGTATAACCGAAAAGTGGTGCCGTGAATTTAGCAATTTTTGATATAGCATGCCGTGATATTTTCACTTTTCACTGTGACTTTCGTACATAGCCTTCCCTGGCCTCTGCAGCCACTTTGCTAATGGTGCCGATAGCTGGCCAGCCGTTGTTTGGAAGGAAGGACGGAAAGGGTAGTCGTACTGGATGTATTCACCACAACCATTTTTGCGCACATCAGCTTTCTAGGGCTTTTTGTTTTCGATGACAGACGGACAGACAGACGGACAGGCAAGACGCGTAATGCGGCTTATAATAACGCTTCCCAGACCCGCAAATGACCGGGGAGGGAAGTAACACGTACCCGTTCCCGACGTTTTCATCAGACTTATTTTCGATTTTTATGAGCTTGGAATTTATTTCTGGCTATGCCATTGGCTGCCATCAGACTTCGCGTGACATTTAGCGCTGTGGAAACATGGACGTGGCGTATGCTGCACGTGGTAATGGTTGATAGACGTGCTTGGACCGATGGTGAATGTCACGCCCATCATAGAGATTACGTGCGACTGCATGTGTGTCGTCTCTGTCGCGTCCCGAGTCCAGCTTGCTAACGACGAACCTGACGCTGAGACTTACGGCGTAAACAGAACCGCAGAATGACCGTCGTGCACCGAGCAAGACCATCGGTTTGGCAGATTTGCGTAGTTCGTTTTTGCGCGCGACAGCTGTACCGGCAGGTATTGCTGAGAGCGCGTATTAGATATGGGAATTCTGTCTGTCTGTCCGTCCGTCTGTCTGCCCGTCAGTCACGACCCGGTACCGAATCAAGCCCAGATGATATAGAGACTCCGGGTCGTCACCATATGATAGCCTAGAGTCTCTAGTTTCTTATGAGGTAATTCGGTGCCACTGGGTGAAGAGATTCTCCTCGAACGAGGGCATCAAAGAGGGGTACCCCCCTAGAAATCGTTATTTTACCACTATTATTGGCTCATCTAGCGTGAAAACGGTTGCAGATAGACACAGACTTGCGGCCTGTCATAACAAGCACTGCCGACGAGCATTCCAGTGGTACCAACATCGATGACCTTGAACGACCTCGAACCCCAAAAATAGGGGTTTAAGTAAATTTTTCGCTATTTTAGGCTGCGGCGCACACTTAAAAACGAGTAAACTTTCGCTGAAATATACTGGAGATAGACCAAAACAACCTGCATACGATATTAAACTGATGCTGTCGTGCGTCCCATGAGCATCAGCGCAGATTTCTTGTTAGTTGGTTTTTACCGTGCGATGCACATACTGCAAAAGGGCTGTATTGCTGTACCATAAGTTGCCTGTCCGTCATTTCGTCTGTCCGTCTGTAACGTTGTTGTAGCATTGTCGTATTGGTTCGATTACTCTGAAAGTAATTACTTAGGATCATCACTCCTCTGAACCCCAACATCGGTGACCTAGTCTATAAGGGATCATCCCCAAATTTCGAGTGGAAGAAATCGCTGCTGGCGTGATGCGGTTGTATATCGCCAGCGTAACGTGTCACGTAACGTAAACATAAGCAGCGCGCGGTGTACTGCGACAGCAGGGCTTGGTTGGTTGAGCAAGGTTTAACGTCCCACTCGACACAGTTTAGATCATTTCGGAGACGATGTTTTTACAGGTCAGATGACCCAACCAACAGTGTCAAAGCACTGAAGTAGGGTGGCTAGTTATGCAGATAGCTCTCAATGTCACTAGGCTCATCTCACCACGTTACAATAATACAACATGCATGCACATACAAGACAATGACACAGGAAGAAATCTAAGCACAGTGAGTGAACCCAGTGAGATGAAGCAAAATGTGGTAGACTAAACCTGTGAGCTGCTCCAATGATCGTTCTTGTCTACAGCGATCACTTTACTGCGAAGTGTGCCAGTGCTCTGAGTGCAAGGAAGAATTTTGGAAATCTCAGATCTGTCGCTGTTGAATGAATTTAGTTACGACAAAAACTGGGTGACTCGTTGGACCGTAGAGACTTACTTCGAGTACTGTAGCACATACGGTTAGAAATATAGAGAGAAGATTCTGTATACTGGCAGTGGCAGTCGAGTGAACACGCTAGTTGACGACGCTTCAAGCTAGGAGCGGTTGTTTAACGTTAGTGTCGCGAAGTAATGGCGCTGCATGCCAGACTGAAGTGACAGGTCGTCGCTGAACCTGGAACGCCAGGCACGCGCGCGTTTCTACTGAACGCACGAACTCGTCTGCCGAGAAATGAACGACACAATGCAAGGTGCATGACCAACGTTTGTCGACGCGACGGAAGACAGCGTCTGGACGACGTCCGTTGATATGACGAGCCAGACACGGCGCGATGTGAAAATAGCAGAGTTTAGTCGAGTTAAATCGAGTTGTTCTCTGTAACTCTTTATAGCTGTGGATGTGCGTATACAGACGGTAGTCATTTCTTCTTAGTTCTTCATTCGCAGTCGCCTCATCGCAGTTCGTCGTGACCAGGTACATCTTGTTTAGTTTTATCGCAGATGTATAGGCAGCGCCTTGAAAAGTCCGTTACTGGGTGGGCTGAATTCTGTGCTACTCCTGTGTTGCTCAAAACTTGCTAAGAACCACCAGGTCTGCGACAATGTTTTGAGCAGACTGCTGGCATCGCAGTTTCCGCATTCATTTAATTTTATCTTCCGCTGGTCGATGCGTGCGTGAGACGAGCGCCTCTGACTCGTTCGCCACATATGACAAGTGTGTTTTGATCGATTGACTGAGTGAACAACGGAAACCGAAACTGAATGAAAGTCGCTGCACCCAGACGTTATGCGTGTCGTTTCCGCTATAGGGAATTCCCATTTAATATCCGCGCGTGTCCGCATTATCGGTTTCTTTTTCCGCTACCGTACACCGAGACAGGAACGCTGCGGCGGCTCGTAAGGCCACAGTTCTCAGCAGTGCGGAAGAGCAGAGCAGAGCAGTAATATTGTTAAGTGATCGGTCACAACTCAACTGCAGTTGCTATAGATTACGGTACCAGAGTTCATTTGTTTCGGTCTGGTCTGAAGTCTCAGACTACATCGCTGACTTCACGACGTAAAAGTTTGTCCTGTAACAAAATTCCGTCAAAACTTGGTAGTATTTCATGTTTTCGTCTAGCACGTGTCGGCGTTGTCTTTGACCGTGGATACAAATACGATATGCAATTATGACACGAACAATGAGTGATTTTGCTGCGTGGCTACAAGCACAGTACGAGCACGCTTGATCTGTGCAGGGGACCAGACTACAAAGGCGTGAAATTGAGGCAACGAAGGCGACGAAAGGGTGAGGCACCGAAGATGATGGAGTGTTGGGAGGGGCTAGACACTCTCCGTGGTTTGCAGAAATTTTCTCAGGATTTCGATCATGAAATGTCAGAGTTTGATGCTTTCTGTGGCCTTTTGTAGGCGGTTTTATAATACATCGCCGATTGCTTGTTTTGTGTAAGGTTACCGAAAGCTTACCAGGTCAGAGTTTCTGTGGTCACGCCCTTTTGCACTCCAACGATCTAGCTCAACCCGTTCCGAGAAGTTGAAACTAAAATAAATTTTGCATATTAAAGTCACACAAAGCACGTTAATTTAGAAATATTAGTTTCTTGATATCTTCTCAGTCCACGCACCAACTGACACAACATCTACGGTGTTGCGGCCACAACTTTGCTAACATGGGATTCACTTTGTTTGAGGCATATGAACCAGGCATAACTGTTCAAGGCCGTCTACTTTTTTTCTGATTTGCTGGATACGATTAATAATGAAACGCAGTTTATATTGAGAAGAGTAAAGTCTTTCGTGTTCCTTGTGTATGCGAGAGGAATTTTGTTCGCGTCAGCACAGCTTTAAGCTTTGAGTTATTTCACACATAACCTGTCTTGGAAGCGTTGAACACGAAAAACTATGGCCTGATTCAAAGAAGGCCACAGTTGTTCAAGGCCGAATACGCTTTTACGATATATCTCTACTTAACTCAGCCTCATTCAGTGATGAATATTGACTATTTGCATTACGTACGAGTACTGTAAATCAGTCCGCACAAGGACTAAACCATTTCCTGTATACACGATTTGCTGCAATTCAACTTTTGTGTAATCCGTAACATCTGGTATCTCTAGTGCCGGGTTCGATTTTTGTGTTTATGTTTTGGTGAGTTTTGATGAGCGTTTGAGCTATAGTTAGTACGCCGCTAGTGATAAAAGTCAGCTGCGCGATGGCTGACTAACGTTTGCTGCAGTCACTGACAGCTTCACACGTTCAAGTAGAGAATTTTCAAGCCATGATGTCGTTTACGTTATAAGTGTGTGAAAGTGTTTGACACTGCATTCGTGCAGCTAAAATAAGATTGGGCACGCCGTGCCCGTGGACACGAGTTGGCTGTAGGATAATCACGTGCAAAGATAAGCGGAACGAAAAGTGTCGATTCTCGTGCATATCGTGTTTACGGTCGCACCGTGCCGTTGACAGTCCCTGGTTACGTGCAAAATAAGAAAATGCTGCAAAATGTTAGAAAATGTTTGAGAGTTTTAGACGTTTATTTTGCACGTAACCACAAGCTAACACGAAACAAACGTTACCACTACAGCAACGACTAAAACGACTTATTTTAAAAATTATTAACTTTCAAATATATTCAGGTGATCCTGTGCCGCCTTTATACGCTTTCTAGCACGACCGCATCGCCCTGTGATCAAAAAGGTAAAAAAAAGTTTTAAAAAGCTAAAAGGTGCGTATAGCTCTTCACATGAAACCCATCTGAGACTACGGAGCGTCACCTGCCATATGGAGTCACACAGTGTTTACCTGCCACCCGGCACAGAGAGGTGAACACGCCCCGCGTTAACCTCAGCCACGGAGGCCGCGGTATACGCGATGTACATACGGTACCCGGAGGGATGGAAGACTTAAGTGCTTCAACAATACCTGACTGATCGAACTAGCACACAGTACAATATAAGAACAAGAGCGCCCAATAAAACCTTAATTTCCAAAACATCGCAATTAGACGATCGAGATTTTCTCATACGAATGTTACACAAAGACAGTTATTAACCCACGGACATATCACGAGACTATTTGCATAATGTTTAAGCTGTTTTTAAATGTTGTTATAGTTGCTTTTAATCTTTTTTAGAGGTTGCGTATGTCAACTGTATTAAACGAATATATGATGATGATGATGATATGATGATGATAAGTTGACCTTGGTGGTTGGTTATATACCGAGATGGTTTACCTGTCCGAAGACAGTCACCCATCCAGGACTCATCGGGCCCGGCGTATGGCAGCTGTGTTGATCGGACACAACGTGAAAACCACCATAGAGTACAGATGAAGCCACCGTCCTGTTGAGAGCGCGTTTGTGACGCGACGTGTCTGTGTATGTCAGACGTGGAGGGTTGGTGACGCGCTGCAATGATGGAGACTGTGGATGCGGTAGCAGCAGCAGCTGCTGCAGCCGTGATGATGCATGACCGTGCCGCCGCCGCCGTCAGTGATGCAGGACTTGGCGAGGTCATCGCGGAGCGTCGCGAGCGCGTACTTCTGCGTCCGTGGCTTGAGAACCTCATCGACAGCGGCCTCGTCGCAGGCCTCGAGTGGATCGACGCCAACAAAACCATGTTCAAGGTGCCGTGGAAACATCGCAGCAAGAAGAACTGGTCGCTTCGACACAGCAGCGTCTTCTTGGTGCGTATATCTGTTCATCAGTCCTTCATCTATCTTAAAACTATCTTAAAGCCAGCACACAGTCACACACTCTCTGACTATTTTTAGATGCCGTCTCAAACGTTTTTGCTTCTTCTTTTTTTTACTAGCACACCTAGCGCGTTCGAGTTTTTTTTCAGTTATCGCGCTACTTAAATTACCTACTTACTCACTGTCTTTCCTTGTTGCTTACTTCATGTCAGTAAACTAACCCATAAGAAGATGCGGCGTGCTTAGTTGGAAGAAAAAAAAGAAGTGACTTGGGCTATTCGCCGTATTAATCCAGTTAGTGTGACTGTCAGAGTTAGTACAGTGTTGGCCCATGTCTAAACGCAGTCTCTACTTGTAGAGCACGTCGTTTTAAACGTCAAAATATTGAACACATTATACGCGTGCAGTTTCTGAGCTTTTGCTGCTAGTTTTGAGCCAAACGCACGCAACGTATTTCAGAAGACTATGCACGGCATTTTCACTGGTTGAAAAACATGGTTGACTATGATGCTGAAAGGAGAGTAGATTTTACCAGGTTGATTGGGGTCGACTGTGTGGATGGCGTCGCAAGAGAAGAAGAAGAACAAGAAGAAAAATTATTTCACCAAACCAATACAACATAATACATGACAATAATGTATAACGATATGGCAGGCTACCAGAGGAGGCATAAGCCCATCAAGCTGGCCACCTATTGTAATCATAAAATAATTTTTAACATCAACATCTTAACTAAAAAACACCAAAAAGAACACA
>Ga0056124_1000534_pt1 | contig 12271 bp, 16 predicted proteins | sample WorMetHEROISLAND_2_FD_70069 | JGI IMG/M metagenome (GOLD analysis project Ga0056124, IMG submission 70069) | Marine gutless worms symbiont microbial communities from Max Planck institute for Marine Microbiology, Germany - Olavius sp. 4 HERON ISLAND | ecosystem: Host-associated > Annelida >... | reverse complement strand
CAGTATATATCTAGTAAGTAATCGAGTTAATAAGTAAGTACCTAAATAACTAAGTAAATATGTCACTAATACGTAAGCATGGAGCGGTGTTGCAAGCCTGGGCTTGCTTAGATCTTGTATTAAGTGGTGCTGCTCTTTATTTTGTTGCAGGCAGAACCTTTGGATGAAGTTTCATTGAAAAAACTGTTGCTTCAGTTTGAAAAACGTCTCTACCGCAATCAAGAGTTGCGCGTAAAGTTTCCCGATATGCCAGAGAAGTATGTTTTTGTTGCAGTAATAGGGTCATTGAACTTACTGAACACAGTCAACATGACGTGTGAAAAAAACAGTGTGTAAATATGCACTACATGTTATATCTTTGACTTCTCACTTGTTTTCACTGTTCTGCTTCTTAACTTTTAGATGGGTCATCTATTCACATTATTTATAGTACCATATATACAATTTTTATAGCACTTTGTATTGTGTCTTTAATGTGATTTGTATGTGCTGCCCAGTGGTATAGTAAATGGTTGATTTATTAGTGATTACTGTATTGTAATTTTGGATTCTGTGTAGATATTTAGTGGCACTATTATGAGTGTTAACTGTGTGAAGCCACGTTACCAGTAGACATGTTGTGCAGGTTTTTGGAGTCGGAAGTTGAACTGAATGATAATATACAAGAGATGCACATTATTGCCACGGCTCCCGAGCTCTATCACATTGTTGTTGAGCTCAATACAGTTCAGTCTCTGCTGCAGCTTCTCAGTCATGATAATACAGGTCTTTGGAGATGTTTTTATGCCATGAAAATATTTCTTTTATAATCATTACATGTGCAATTTTATGTTGACTTTTTATCGTGTTTTGTTATTCATTTCCTGGCTTTGTTGTCACTTTTGACCTGTTAAGGGCATTGAATCCTCCTAGTTGTTGATGATCCATTAAGAAACTTCTCATTTAGCCATGGTGTGATTAGTTAGCGAGACAGTGTTGTAGGATATCATTTACTACATGTCTGTGAGGCTATAACATGCATTATTTTAGCTCTTGTTACATGTGACAACTAGAGTGCATATGCACTGTGAGTATCGAGACAGTGTTGTGGGATATCATTTACTACATGTCTGTGAGGCTATAACATGCATTATTTTAGCTCTTGTTACATGTGACAACTAGAGTGCATATGCACTGTGAGTATATCTTGTTCATAGGGCTGTTACTGATTAAATTTTAATTGATTAATTTCCGAAAATTAATCAAAATTAATCGATCAATTTTAGCAGTCAGTCAGAAAGACCATGGTTGTGTTATCTTTTGCAAACTAAAGCACAATGAAGAAAGTAATGATGATGATGATGTAGTACACAAACTCTGTAGTCAAAACTCAGAAAGTGCAGCCTGTTAAACTAACACTACACAAGTACAGATCTTGATGACATGTCGTATGCAAAATAAAATTAGATTACATACGTTCACCATCAGTCATTTTAGGCTATTAAGAAGTCCCCCCAAGTTCTAATCAAATTTTAATCGACTAGAAAATTAATCCGTAAATTTTTTAACAATTAATCAATTAGTTAATCATTAATTTCCGCTGCCCTGCTGGTTTAGTTTCCAGTTTTTGCTGTGCTGGTGACTAGTAGTTGATGTATGTCATTAGACATTTCCATTGCGGCAGTTGATTTGCTACAAGAGATGACTGACGTGGAGTCGGATGAAGACAACGAAGATGCCATCAATGCATTCTTTGATGCATTGGTTTGTATTGCTTTTCATGAAAGTTAATGTTAGCGGACATCTTCACCTGAAATTTTAAGTATAATTTGAAGGGTAAAGTCAGTTATTGGACCAAATCTTGTTCTCCTACTTTAAGGGAGACAGTGTTAAGGATTTCTCTGTGATTTGTCTGTCTGTCTGTCCATTTGTCATATGCCTGCTAGGGCACCAGGCCTCATGAAGCTCCAGTACAGACTATGCCATGTAGCCTATCTGTTGAATAAACGAATACAATCTGTATATCTGGAAGAAATGTTGCCCCACAAAATGCCACACGTCGGCAAAGCTGGTGCTTGTTGAACAACTGTAGTAATAGTTGTGGTAGGAATTAAACATCCAAACTCTCTATGCTGTATACCAGCCAATGGTTTATCTCTGACACTGGTGTATATATACTGTAACTGTTTCAATATTGTATTTTGTATTTTTGAGTGAGTGAGTAAGAGTATTTGCGAGGCACAGAAAAGCAACTAGTCACTATCCACCGGCAATCCGGCATGTGAGACAAGCTGGCAGTCGGCGACAAGATACGCTGCAGTTGAATCGTGCAGCGCCATGTAGACCAGGAGGGCCGTCTTGAAATGGACTTGTTGTCGGACAGGAAGCCAGTGGAGTTGCCTCAACACTGGTGTGATGTAGTCACGACGACGAGTGCCAGTGACGAGTCGCGCTGCCGCGTTCTGCACCGACTGGAGGCGCCTGAGCAGAGTGTCTGTGATGCCACTGAACAGAGCGTTGCAGTAGTCGAGATGACGTAATAAAACTCAGAGTCTTCTTTTTCTTGAAACAGAACCAGTGACGAGAACTAGCATAAATTTGATTAATTTTATAGGTGGTTGTAGATTTTTTTTTGTTCAAATTGAAATGAATAGTGATGATGTGTTTAGCTGGAGGCACAGCTGATTGCCTTGCTGATTCAGAACATGGAACGTCTCGATGAGTCAATAAAGGAAGAGGCCGATGGTATCCACAATTCATTGGGTAAGTGCGGATCTGTTATATTGTTAGCTGCTATGCTAGTGTTAGTTGTGTGTGCCATCAACTCTGCTGTGTGTGTTTTTCATTGACACTTGTTAGCTGACAAATGCATCGAGCTACTGCTGATGTTTCTACTACTAGTCAACTACTGGGTACTGTTACTACTATTACTACCAGGGGTTAAGCTGAAAATTTAAAGGCTCGCGAACTGTTAATCGATATCAGTCCAAAAATATTGAGTGTACTGCATGGGCAAATGTGCGAAATGGCAGGCAGAGGCATATGGAGCTCGATGTCATGCATTGTGTTTTAGCCATCTAGTTTCCAGTCTAAAATTCTGTCACTCGTATTACTATAATTGTACACATTTGCTATTGCATTGTGTGCAGCAATTGTTGAGAACTTGACAGAGGTGCGGCTGGAAGCATGTGTTGATGCTGGCCAGCAGGGTGTCGTCCAGTGGCTGCTGAAACGTATTCGGGTTAGCTGCCGTGATTACTGAAAACATTATTCTCTGCAGCTTTCAACATTGATTGTTATCTGTTGTGACTTTTTCTCATCTTTGTTTGATGTATTGACGATTTAACGCACTCAAGGTCTAACTGTGTAATGTCCTAATAGGTCTCTATAAATTTTATGTATGATATGAGATGATATAGGATATATTACGATGTGATCTGCTCTTGCACTAAACTTGTTCATCATAGGTTATTATTAGCATTTTTATAGCTTTTATGGCTGAAACTTTTGCAGCACTTTGTTATTGATTACATGTTAGAAAGTTTTGATATCATTGTCTCTGTTCTGACGTTTAGTTTTTGGTGGTACATTACTTGAATATGAAAGAAGTTTTGTTTGTGTTTCAGGCAAAAATGCCGTTTGATGACAACAAATTGTACTGCAGTGAAGTGTTGTCTATTCTGCTGCAGAATCATGAAGGTAAATGAGAAAGATGCCTCGTGTTCACTGTAGTTTTAACAGTTGTGTTTTTATATGACATGCTTTACGAGCTGTAGTTTTGTAAACGAAATATCTTTTTCAGTTTCTTCTGTGTATTTTCTTTTTTACTCCTGTTCTTATATAGGTATACTGGTATATGCTGGTGTGTGGATATAGATTTCTTACTGCATGACAATGCAGTCTGTCTGCGAGAACTGTGCTGTATGTCTCAAGTGCTGTGTCTTGTAGAAAACCGCCAGTTACTCGGTGAACTGGAAGGCATTGACCTTCTGCTGCAGCAACTTTCAGTGAGTGCTGGCTGTTTAGGCATCTGTCATGTCTGGTCTGTTGAAAGTGTTTGTGTTGTGGCCGTTATTATGGTTGAGCTGTACTAGAGGCATAGAAAAGATTTGACAGCCTCTGTGAGCAATTTACATCTACTGCAGCAGTTTGAAGAGGTTCTCCCTCTGTTACTCGGTTTAACAACTTTAAGGTCGGGTTTCCCATTACTAAGTGGTCGGTCAAGTTAGCCACTAACTGGCCAATTTGAATAACTCGCATATCTTGTAGCACTAACCATCTGTTAAATTGCCACCAGTTTTACCTGGCTGATTTCCACGAGTTAAGTGACCATCGATTGGTTAACTGCTTCCAAAATGGCATTAAAATTGCATTTTATATGATTATTACGATGTGTGTGATACTATAGAGGAAAACAATAATATTTATTGCATTATTCCATAATTTATTCAATAATTTTCTTATGCATTAATTTTAGTGTTCCAAATGTTGTGTTCTTGCACCACTACATGGCTCGGTGGCTCAGTGGTTAGGGCGTTGGCTCGTGATCGAAAGGTTCCGAGTTTGACTCGGCCAGTCTGCTACCAAGTAACAACCATGGGCAAGTTGTTCACACCCATGTGCCTCTGTCACCAAGCAGTATAATTTGGTACCGGCCAAAGGGCAGTGACGATCTGCAGCTAGGAAGGTAACCATAGGTCTGGCGTCACAGTGGTCTATCCACCTATGCGCTCAACGGCCTATGTCAGGGAGATGAGCATCCTGACTAAGCCCCACTGGGGTACGGCCCCTTTACCTTACACAGTGATAAGGTGGCTGTTGCGAGCAGCTCTGAAATCCAAAAGCGAAGTCATGTAGGTAGTAGATGAAACATGGAGTGTAAGGTGTGACTTGAATCATCATACTGTGCCACTTTGACTGAGTTTAACCATTCTCTGTCTGTAAGGGTGTCATGCCATTGGAGACAACGTTGGTGGCCACGTGATGCCAGAGCGCTCTGTCTTCGGAAGCCCTGATGAGCTGTGTTGGACTCTCGTTATCCTTCCACGATGCACACAAACTATCCACATACTTCAGTCTCTGATGCCCCCTTTCTCTCCTCCGTTCTGTCTTTCCAGTCACCACGAAATTCTCAACGCCATGCTTTTTCACGGCGTGACCCAGAAAATCAAGTTCTCATTGACGAATTGTATTCATCAGTGTGCGCTGTACCTCTGCTGCTCTCAATACTTCCAAGTTACTTTTCTTCTCGGAAGCCGTTGCTGATGTGTAATGCGTGCACTGTAGATGTACAAGCGCCATGATGCAAATTCAGTGGAAGAAGTCGAGTTCATGGAAAACTTGTTCAACAGTCTCTGTTCAGCACTGATGCTGCCTGCTAACCGAGACCGCTTTCTCAAAGGCGAAGGCATTCAGCTGATGAATCTAATGTTAAGGTTTGCCGTTTTTCTTACACAGTGATTATGCTTCCACGCACCCAGAGGCATTATGTCTTCAGTCTGTCATTCAGTCTGTATATCAATTATTGAAGGGTCCATGTGTCCATCCATGATGTGTGTGGTGTCACTGATGGCTTGTCTTCAAACTTTTATTATCAGTGTATCTTGGTGCAGAGATCAGCTGATCAGGTTTTGGGGTTAAACTCACCGTGTAACAAAGTATGCCAGAACTGCCATTTTGGGGTTTCTTTTCAGAACATTTCTGGTATACATTGATGCTTCATCTGAAAACTTGTTGTTAAGCATCTCTGGACAAGGATGAACGAATAAGGTTTTGGCGTCAAAACTTAAAGGTCAAGGTCACTGCATGGCCAAATGTGCTAAAAAGCAGTCAGAGGTGTGCAAAGCTTGATGCTGTGCATAGGGGTCTAGTCGTCTTTTTCTGTGATTAATTTTATATTTCATAATCCTATACAGCAGCAGTGGCTTTGTGGTTAAGGTGATCAAAGTTCTCTTACTTGGGAGAGATATGAGTCACTGGATGTGTTGGAAAATGCGTGTGACCAACATTGCTCTAGTGATCACTTTACAGATGGACACATCCAAGCTTTCAGACCAGGCTGCACTGCATTATGCAGTAGTGTATTTTGTAATAGATAGTGTGATTTTTTGTGCTTTTTTGTGCTGGAAGGCAAGGCAGCCCAAGCAACTATCACAGCCTTTTTAACCTATCTCGGCAGCAAGGTGGCAGTATGCTGTCTTTGGTCACACTACAGTGCTTTGTAAAAGTTCTGCCAAAACATTCCCAAAGTTACTTTTTGGCATCAGCCTGACCTGGAGAATTCTGGGGAATGGGCCGATTAAACAAGCCGAGTGTGTGATTTATTGTGCCTTTTGTATGTGATTTATGTTAGTATTTTCCACGGTGAGCTGTGAACAGGGAGAAGAAAATGTCGCGTACAAGTGCACTGAAAGTTCTCGATCACGCAATGATAGGTCCCGAGGGTGCCGACAACTGCCAGAAGTTTGTCGACATATTGGGGCTTGGTCGCATTTTTCCACTCTTCATCAAGACTCCGAAAGCTCACAAGAAAGCGGGACCCAATAGACGTGAACTGGAGGGTGAGTGCAGTGCAGTATTGCATTGCTTGATATTTGAGTAAATCAGGTATTTATTACAGGCCTGTCTATATTCTTTGTGTTTTGTCGAAGAAACCATTTGATGGACTGTTGTGTGCTGAGCAGTGCACATACAGTAGAAAAAATGCTACATTCTATAGTATGCCTTTTTAATGTTGTGAGTGTAACGTACTTGTTGTTCATACAGCTTTTATCCGTTGATAAACTAGAGATTAATGCTGCCATCTAGCAAACAGGATGCAAGCTGTTTGTAATATCTTTCAAAAAATGTCTGGATATGTATCGTGTTTGGATTACCACCAGAGTCTAATCACTAAGGACCACTCTCTGCCTCTCCCTAAAGCTCATCAAAATATGTTAATAATAGTAGTCTTGTGGGCAGTCAGACAAACCCCAAAACACATCTTCCTTTTTTGGTACAGGTACAGCATGATACTAAGAAATGTGTTGGAGTTTTCTTACATAATTGTGCCTTCGTTCTGTAGCCTTATTGATGCCGTGCTGATTGAGTACATGACAGACTGAGTTGATCTGAAACTAATATCAGCCTACCTCACCCAAACCTTTATGCACTCTGGCGTTTCACGTACAGCTTTTGTCCAAAATCTCACTAATGGTGCAGAATAATAATTGAACATGTTATTTTGTTGCTGGCTTTAAAGAATCCTACAGTTGTGTTCATTGAGCATTGTGTGTCTGTTATAGTTTTTGGTATAAATATTCCTGGCATAACTGGCTATCAAACGACCGTTCAAGTTCCTACCTCACCCAATGTGTGTTTCTGCACTACCTGGGGAAAACGGAACGTGCGAAATAGGCATTGAAATAAACAAAAACGCCGAACAAACATCCTCGACATTATCAACTGTAACTTGAAGAATGACCAGATTTTAATAGTTTTTTTTTGTACAAGCATTTCTGATACAACTGGCCAGGAACAGACACTGGGTGAGGTGAGAACTTGAATGGTCATTTGGTGGCCAGTTGTCTCAGGAATATTTGTACCAAAAACTATTAAAATCTGGTCATCCTTCTTCAAGTTACAATTGATAATGCCGGGGACCTTTTTTGTGACACACTGTGACTGTATACGTTGTATCCTATAGTTTGCAATGAATTGCCGAGTTGGTTGTCTGTATTGTGCAGAGCACATAATATCAATCATTGCTTCACTCGTGAAGAACTGCGAAGGCATCCAGAGACAGCGGCTGATCAACAAGTTCATCGAGAATGATCATGAGAAGATTGATCGACTGATGGAGCTGCACTTTAAATATCTCGACCGCGTCAACAAGGCTGATGACAAGATCGAGCAGAAGAAGCGTGTAAGTTTCTGCTTGTATGGCGTCTGTTTCACAGAAAAGTGTACTTGTTCATATTTAGCGCCTTTCTTAGCAAATTTATGGCCAATGCTGAAATTAGAGATGCAACCAAACTTGAATTTTGTTTTGAATCTCACTTATTTAACATTAATTTTTATTTTGTTTTATCTTGATTTGGAACATCTATTTGGTGGTGCTGGTAACAATGGCAATTTTTTAATGGTTAAATTTTTAAAAAATTAATGATTACTTAATTAATCATTACTTTTGATAAAAAGTAACAGTTGTAATTGTGCAAGTTTTTTTTTGTTTGGCAACTTTGTAAGTTATTCAGCTACCAGCTTTCTGAAATGCGCTGATACACAATGGTAAGTGTTTGTTTTATCGAGTCTTGTGGACAGACTAAGATGTTCGCGTTGTCTGGAGAAAGCGATTATCATTTATCCTGTGCTCATCATTGTATCTATCTTTTTTAGTGATGTGACTAATGGAAGATATAGTGATTACAGTTTTGTTATTTGTTGAAATAATTTGATTACTGATAGTGTGATTAATCGGTAATTTCTGCAGCCCTACTTCTTAGTAGTTTTTCTTGTATTGTGTTGCTTGGCTGGCGTTGTAGGTCTGGCATTAACAAATGTACAGAAGCAGCAGCAGCAGTAGTAGTAGTGATAATGTCGGTGTACTGCAGGGTGCGCACAGGTCATGGAAAGTCATAGAATCAGGCCTAGGTCATGGAAAGTCATGGAATCAGGCCTAGGTCATGGAAAGTCACGGAAAATAAAAGCAGATGGTTGCTGCATGTTTTCGACCTTTACATACATTATCATTGTCTGCTGTCAGATGCACTTTCAATCGATCTGTTGTTTAGTATTATTATGAACTATGTTACATATTCAGTGTTTCGTCCCACGTTTTGTGCTTTCGTGAATTGATTTAGTAAATGTACATAAAAATCTGACTTGTTCAATATCCACTCGATTAAACAGTCCAGAAAAGACATGGAAAATGGACATAAATGGTCTTGGAAAGTCCCGGAAAACCACTTTCAGTGTTCTGTGTGCACCGTGGCACTAGTTTGCTCATGATGAAACTTCAAGAGTCTTCAGTGTGTTTCATCAGCTGGTGTGGCTGGTGTCTGAGCATGTCGGAGTGTTTGTTTCTATGCAGGAATTGCGGCGTAGTGGCACCGAACTAACAGATGAACTGGAAGATGAATATTTTATGAGTCGCCTTGACGCTGGTCTCTTCTCTCTACAGCTTGTCGACTACGTGATGCTCGATGTTTGCCACTCCGGGCCTTCGTCGGTCTGTCGTCTCTTCTAACATGCTGCTATTATACTGGCCAAGTGGAAAGACAGTTATACCTTTTCTTACATTTTTATGCGGTTTGGTTAGTGAAAACGTTTCAAGGTATTTTGAAGTGGTTGATAACGATAACTTTTTTGCTGTTGTAATACTTGCTGTTATTATTATTATTATTACTACGTAAACAGTCCTGATCAGCTCTGATTCATTCTAACAGCGGTTATAACATTCCAGTGGGTTTGAAACACTGCATTGTGTTTCGGTGGACAAAAGTTTGCTGTGGTGGAGTCATGCATTCAGCATATTTTGTGTGTGTGCCAGATTCGTCAGCGGGTAACACAGATACTAAGTATTCGCGGCGGTTCGATCAAAGCAATAAAAAGTATAATGAGAGGTGAGACTTTCTTCTCTGCATTTTTTTCAATTTTAGAATCTCGTTCAGTTAGTGAGTTGTTGACCAGTATGCTGGATACTGGGGCAGAATAAAGCAGAGGAAAACTGGCCAAAAAGTTTCAACAGTATACTAGTATAAATGTGGATGAAATATGTTAAATGATTTGCAGCTGTTGGTTCAAATCCCTTGTCTTCAGCTTAACTGTATGTAACTATGACTCACAGTTCAATTTTTTTACACAATAGCATTTTCTTCGTTGATTCATTGATGTTTGGGTGTTTGTAAAAGTGTTTGAACGTCAGCTTACTAGGTAGGTTACTAGTTCGACATAACTAAACTGTTTTAATGCTATTTTACTGTGCTACTTCTTGTGTACATCAGTTTTCTTTGTTCTGTTGTCTGTCGATTTTTTTTATAAATTAGCCGACCATGCTAACAGTCGCGCTTATGGTACAATGTTCTGTCGGTCTATCTGTCATCTGTCTGTAACGTATATATTGTGAAGCAAATAGGGTGCTACCCTGTGGTACCAACTCTGATTCCCTATGACCCACCATTTCCCCCACATGGGGGTACTAACTGCACCCCCAAATACTTGCATTGCTAAATTGCAGCGAAACCAGTCCAGTTAGTGACATGGTTACTATTGACAGCCTATAGCAACTTACCAATGCTCTATCCAATGGTACAATCACTGACCCCCTACAGACACCTGCTCTCCCAAAATAGGGGTCCGAAGGGGTCCCCCCCAAAATGCATTTCGTCAGGCAGTACGGTCGGCTATCATAGCGACAGCTGGGCTTCTTGTTTGTAGTAAAGTAGTACTTATATTGTGATATTGTTAGAAAACTGTTTGTATGTGTTATTCTGACGTGAGAGTGAGTGAGTGTGTTTTGGTTCTTGAAGATTTGAGTGTAACTCAGTTGTACATGCTGGATGTTGCAGAATACGCCGGCAGCATTGGTGATGTTCAGAATAACGAGTCACAGACACGCGAACAGGAACGAATTCTTGAGCTTGTTGATAGATTCTAAACTTTATTGTACTGAGCATAATTGTGAACTTCATCATCAATGACTGTGGCATATTTTCACATGACTTGCAGTGACCATTATTGCAGCAGTCAGCGCTGGAAAATTGGTTCTAAGGTTTTTAGGTAAAAAAACCTCAAATGTCCAAATTTTCGGTTTTTAGGGTTTTGTTTATCTGTTGTGCAATTTATAATATAAATCAAGTAAATTTCATATTTTACACATGATTTTTTAGTGGAATGCTGTAGGATGTTTTCCATGGATCTTAAAATTTGTGTCCCGTCTTCTTTGTGCACTAAAATCTTACAAAAAGAACGTCTAAAAACTTTTTCCAAAAAACACTTTTTCCTGCCCTGGCCAGCAGTTGTGTTGACAGATGTGAAACTGATGCGGCCACCGTGTGTCAGTGGAATGAGGCATCGAAGTGAAACACAGACACACACTTGCAGTAAGGTCAGCACATGTGCCATAGCAGTTTTTGATACTTCTGGTTGCGTTGTATGTAAACATTAATCCAATCATCTGGTAACTTCAGCTACTTTACATTTCCAAAATTAGCAGTCCTCGAATTATACTACTGAACTACTTCTTTGATGTTATCGAAACATTGTATAATAAATTATTGTTAAATTCATATGCGTTATGTTGTCGCTTTTCTTGCCAGTATCTTTGCATTTCTGTTGTGTATCAATCAGTCTTTCTAACTCAAACAAAGAATACCTGTTATTCACTGTTATTGTCTGCGTAAAGTTACACTGTTACAACCACCTTGCTGATCGCTAGACATTAACAAATACCGTGTGTTATCGGCGACGCTTTGCCGATGTTTGGCATCAATATGTCATTTGAAGCATGCTTCTGAAATTGTGCGCAGCAGACTATGCAAGCAGTGTGAATATGGAAACCTCAAGCTATTCTTCATTTTTAGGACGAATCGCTCTTGCAGCGCATGTGATTCCGCCTATTCCCACACATTTCTCCGTAGTGTGCTCTGTCTGTCATCTGTCAGTCTTGTCTGTCACGTTCTCGATCCCTGCTTAAACCATTCGACAGATATAGATGCTATTTGGCAGGCACACTTGTGGGTCCAATGACAAATTGTTAGATGGGTGTCCCTGACCCCGCAGTGATATTGGGAGTTATTAACTTGTGACATAGCATGCGATCATATGCAAAATAACTGCATCTCAGTTAATATAGTTTGAACACATTGATAAATTCTGTCGTGTTCAAGATGTTTGTTACAATTATAAATGTGATATTGCCCGTACTGAAAGCCGAAGTGTTAGTAATAGTTATCTCAGTATAGTGATTAAGCAGTCATAAAGATGAGGACACAGAGGCGAAATCCTGCGTATGTAGTGTTTGCATATGGAATAAAGTTTATGTACGGTACGTTACTGAAATGACGATGATGATTCCGTGCTATTCGTGAATTAGTTGGACCGCTGTAATCGAAGAATATTTATTAATGTTTGTTGTCGTTTGCGAGTTATAATTTGTGATATAAAAGTTGTGTTTACTAATAGCACTGTTGAAAGTGAAAGTCTGCGTCATTTTTATAATTTATATTTTTTTGTGCATTTTGAATCATCTGAAACCGGAAACCTAAACTGAGTGAATGTGAGTTGACGATTAGAGTAGGCACTACCGGGCTGT
>Ga0056124_1000533_pt1 | contig 12272 bp, 2 predicted proteins | sample WorMetHEROISLAND_2_FD_70069 | JGI IMG/M metagenome (GOLD analysis project Ga0056124, IMG submission 70069) | Marine gutless worms symbiont microbial communities from Max Planck institute for Marine Microbiology, Germany - Olavius sp. 4 HERON ISLAND | ecosystem: Host-associated > Annelida >... | reverse complement strand
CTATTTGATTTCTCAAATCCTACCCTCCATAGACATCTGGCACCTCTTCGGACTGATTTCACGGATACCCGGACTGCATTACGGCATTTTTTATGTTTCAGTTTTTTTTTCTAGTTTTCAGTTAGCGTTATTTCCTTCCGTTTAAGTTTTTCTGTCCTAGGTCTCTTATCCGTCTCATAACCGTCTGTTTCTTTATTTTTATTTTTTTTTGCTTTTTTAGTTTCATTTAAAACATTTTTAGTTTTCTTTTAGTTCATGTGCTAGATTAAACTGGCAGTTTGCCTGTCAGTTTTTAAGTGCAAATAATATATCGTATCGTATCGCATGATGGATTCAGAAGCTGGGAAACGGAGACCGTGGCCAGAGCGGTAGCGGCGTAGCGCGGGATTACAACAGGGTATAGGCTACAACATCAATACGGTCTCCATGGCAGAACCCTGGTCGCGGAGACTGGAGGCAAAGCCATCCTAAAGCTGAAATAATTTTTTTGCAAATCAAGTGCACTCTTCAGAATTTCCGCTTAACATTTAATGGTCCAGTGTTGGATAGTAACAAAGTAGTTCTACTTATTCCTGTACTTAAGTAGACGTTTTTACTTTCTACTTTTACTCAAGTAGTTTTTTTGTCAGGCTTCATTCTACTTCTACTTGAGTAGTTACTTCCTACTTTATGGTTAAACGTAGTTTTTTTTGCAATACAGCTATTAAAATTCTCCAAGTGGCTTGTGGCTACCAGCTGACAACAGATGTTTGAAACGCATTTCTTTCACTTGCAATCTGCAATGAGTGATTTAACCAGAAAAATATGTCGACTCAGTGCTGACAGATTGTGCGGCCGTCCACCTAGCTGAGCTGCTATACACTATACTGTACAACTCTATCCCTAAGTTAACCCTGACCTACTGAGCTATCACTACCGTTAGCGTTAGTCCAGCCTTATTGAACGTTCACACCAATTTTGGTGTTTCTACGCATTTTGTTTCTTAAAGTTAAGAGCCCACGCGGGACAGACAGACGCAGGACAGACGCACGGACGGACGGGCTAGACCCGTAATGAAGCCTATTAGGATGAACGTATAATAACACCACACCGATGAAGTACACTTCAGCGCCACAATTGAATACAACTGACGCAGTATTATTCGACGAGAAAAATAAAATGCAGCCCAGAACACAGTTCACTGAAGAAAGTCATATATAAATGAACAATTTGAGATACAATTACAAGTTTAATTACAACAATTAACATAAATGTTTATCAATAATATTAACGTAACAACAGTTGCCTCTTACCAGGGTATAGGCTAGTCCTAAGAAGTGGGGGGGGGGACGCCCGGATTCCCGGAACTCAGGGGTGTAAGGCAAAATCTTGCTTGAATCTGTGCATGTTGTTTGAGCTGTTTTAACACTACGACAATGTACGTACAAAAATGCAATAAAATTATGATAATAGAGTGAAAACTGTTGCACCGTAAATTTGTAATTTTCTCAGCTACAGAAATTATCCCAGGTTATGTTCCAGTAAGTATACAAGTGAAACCTTGACCCTTCTTCTTGCATGGATTTTAGTAAAATATTGGGTGGACGCGTTTACTCCCCGGAAAAAGTGGGGGACGGTGTCCCCACCCCAGTACTGGCACCACACCCCTACCTCAAACACTCTCCAGAGTCTCAGTTCTTTTTAGTTTCGTTAAAATCCACTTCATCCATCCGAACTTATACACTCAAGACACTGGTATAACAGACACTTATTCCACAGTCGTCGACGGTCGGTCGTGTAGGCCACACTGTCGTTCGTTTGGTCACGCTTGAGTGCACTCGTGGAGTTATCAACCTTTTATACCACTGCAGACATAGTGCTAGATATAGGTCGTACACGTGCGACTGTAGAATAACAAACTTGCGTTGCAGCCACGTATTAACTCAGTACATCAGTGATGTTACCAATGCGACGGTAGTACATACACATACCAGGGTTGAAAAAAACGTTTTTAAAAAAACCCAACGCAGTGGGTTTTATTGGGTTAAACCCGGGTTTTTTAAAAAAAACACAACTTGATGGGTTTGGGGGTTTTCATGAGTTTTATGATAACATAATGATCAGTGTTTCTATCAGATAATGCTTCGTGCAATGTCGGAAAATTTACCAGTTTTACTGCCTTTACTGACAGCTTGGGACGAACTGGATCAGCGCGTTATTGACACGGCAGTCAGGCAGTGTCGCACGTGTCTTCGTGCGTGTGCTAAAGCGAAGGCGGACATTTTGAACACAAACTGAGCCATTACTGTTGCTTATAACAGCATAATCTACCATACATTTCTGCAAATTCTGCTTAATTTTTTTATCAATTTTTTGCCCATTTGTCTAAAGGCTATATACAATAAAGACCAAGGGTGTCCGGTAATTATGCCTCAGCGTGTACATGTAATGATAACTAGGTTGTGGTTAGCTGTAACTGTAAAACAAAAAAAAAACAAACAATTGCAAAAAAATCTGTGCACACAAAGCGCACGGTTTGAAGATAGGTGGTTACAACGTAAAACTAGAAAAATATGTCGGCCAAGAGACGACATATTGTGCGGCCGTCCACCTAGCTACACATTGCATTGCACAACTGTAACACTGACCTTTGACATGAACTGAAAACTCCTGTCCCGCGCAAAATTCACATCAATTTTGGTTTGTCTTCACCTTTTCTTTTTCGAGTCAGGAGACAATAGAGGTGGACAAACAGAGGGACGGACAGACAGACAAAGGGACACATCCCGTATTGTGGCCTGTTAGGACGGCCGCATGATGAAATATTTGCACAAATGATTCAGAACTGTCACATTTCTGGCAAATGCAGGGAGCGCTAACAATGTTTTACATATAATCACTTCTTTTACTTTCCTTACTTAAATGAACTCAAAGAAATGAAAACAATAACTGATAATAGTAATCGTAATAGTAGTAGTCACGACAATGTTTATGGAGCTGTCATCGTAGCAGTGTGAGATAATCAGAACAGAAATGGTTTGCTACCGAGCTCTTTAGCAGTGAACGCGGCTAACGTCGTGTAGGCCTGGACACCACGGGTGGATTCCGTGCAGTGACGAGGTAAGGATCTAGCGGCTTAACGTCATAGGCACCAACTGAATCCAACAGCCATTCCTTGGAGACGATATAAGCATGACACCGCCGACGCAAGTCTGCAATAATCAAGCCACAAACAACTGACATATCACCACTTTTACACCAAGTTCTGCCCACTGAATGCAGTGATGTAGTCAAGTCCACATAGTCCGAGTCCAAGTGCTGCAAATAAAGTCTCCAGTGTCTGGCTTGAGTACATTATTGGACTTGACTCATACATAAGTAAGTTCTATTGTTTCAACAGCGTGAGAATGAGCTAGATTACATCATGTGAAAATATGCAATACAATATATAAAGTCCAGTTTCACTACAATAAAATATATAAAAAGTAAAAAGAAATCTGAGCTAATGATCGTGAGACGCGCGACAACATCAGTTTAATTTCGTACGCAGGTTGTCTTGGTCTATCTCCAGTATATTTCAGCGAAAATTCACTCTAAGTGTGCATCGCAGCCTAAAATAGCGAAAAATACACTTAAAACCCATATTTTTGGGGTTCTAGGTCGTTCAAGATCATCGATTTTGGTACCCCCTAAAAGCTCGTCAGCAGTGCTTGTTATGATACGCAGCAAGTCTGTGTCTATCTGCAACCGTTCTCGTGCTAGATTAGTCGACAGTAGCAGAAATCACACGTTTTCAAGGGAGTACCCAAATTTGATGTGCTCATACGGAGGACTCCTTGAACCTAGCGGGTCGAAACTTGCACTGTTAAAATCTACGTTTAATGCTGAAAATTTCATTTGCAGGTTGTCTTGGTCTATCTCCAGTGATTTCGACGCAGTTCACTCTTGAAATGTGTGTGGCAGTGCTTGTCATGATGCGCAGCAAGTCTGTGTCTATCTGCAACTGTTCTCTTGCTAGACTGGACGACAGTAGCAGAAACCGCGTGTTTTGAAGGGGGTACCCAAATTTGATGCATTCGTACAGAGGACTCGTTGAACCTAGGGGGTCGAACCTAACACCGTTGAAATATACGTTTAATGCCAAGCATTTCCTTTGCAGGTTGTCCTAATCTATCATGAATGGTTTTGGCGCAATTCACTCTTAAATTGTGTCGCAGCCTAAAATCGCGAACAATTCACTAAAACCCCCTATTTTGGGGGTTCAAGGTCGTTCAAGGTCATCGATGTTGGTACCACTGGAAAGATCGTCATCAGTGCTTGTTATGATAAGCAGCAAGTCTGTACCTATCTGCAACCGTTTTCACGCTAGACGAGCCAATAGTGGTAAAATAACGATTTTTAAGCGGGGTGCCCCTATTTGATGCCCTTATTCGAAGGGAATCTCTTCACCCAGCGGCACCAAATTTCCCCCATAAGAAACTAGAGACCCTGGGCTATCATATGGTGAAAACCCGGAGCTTTTATCTTACCTGGGCTTGAATCGGTACTGGGTCGTGAGTCGTGACAGACAGACGGACAGACAGACAGAATTCCCATAGCCAATACGCGCTCTCAGCAGTACCTGCCGATACAGCTGTCGCGCGTAAAAAGTAGAGTTGGGTTATATTATAGTGCGCTCAAAAGCTTAGCAAAAAGCTTAGCTTAATCTAGCGCACTTATCACCATAGCCACTTAGGCGCCGAAAACTCCCTTTTTGTACCCCAGTTTCTTGCAGCTGAGAAACTGTGGAGGCAATGTGAGTAAACAACTTGCCCAAGGTTGCTACTCAATGGAATAGTGGCGCGACCCCGGAATCGAACCGGGGTCCCCGAGTTCGAATTCCAAGTGCATTAACCACTGAGCCATTGAGCCACACAAATACACAATACGTCACTGAATGAACGGTTTTCAAGTAAACCTTTACTATCCATGGCCAGCCTGGTCCAAAACACCTCAAGGAAACACAGTGGCACAGTCAGTGCATTATTAGCACAGTACTAGCTACAGAAATATGCCGACCCAATGCCGACATATTATGCAGCCGTCTGTCTAGAGCTGCACAACCTTTATCCTAACGTTTGAGCTAAAAAGCGGAACATCAGTCACTGCCTTTACTTACTGACTAAACCGATTTCTGGACTGCTAATGAATTTTCCATGCTTAAATTTTTTGTATCATTACAGTTTGTCTCTCATTTTTGTTCTCTTTATTACTTTCTGTTTTTAGTTTTTTTTTAAATCTCAGGCTCCTGTCGCTTGCCTGGTTGTTGTTTTTACACAGCACTACTTGTTCCTCATTTCTCACTTCAATTAGTTTAGTTTTTGTAGTTTATGAGGAAGATTACACTGGTCAGTTTTCCAGCGCAAATTACGGATCATATCATATCATATCATATCATATCACACCACAGAAGCAAGTGACATCAAAATCTTCTGTTCGCTAGGGGAAGCCGCTTACTATCAAACTGGTGCCGACAACTGTCAGTGAGGTGATCCCCGGCCTCTACGACAACAACTTGAGTCCTGGTCACGTCGTATGGAAACATGCACAGCTCAGGGACACTGACCGCTCCACTGGCAGACACCAAGCCACGCAGATCATCTATACACAGTGCACACCAGCACTGACATCACACACAGGGATGGCCAGGCTGAGATGATGTCACCAAGCCATGCAGATCATCTATACACAGTACACACCAGCATTAACACACACACAGGGATGGCCAGGCTGAGTTGATGTCACCAAGCCACGCAGATCATCTATACAGTACACTACAGCATTACACGCGACACAGAGGGATGGCCAGGCTGAGTTGATGTCACCAAGCCACACAGATCATCTACACAGTACAGCATTACACACCGGCACTGACATCACACAGAGGGATGGCCAGGCTGAGTTGCCGTCATTTGTCACACAGTATGACTACACTATACTATACAACAGCAACATCGGGACTGGGCCACACTGCTGACTGCTATAAGGTACAACTGACAGTCTGACATCTCGAATTGACGAAAAAGCAAGTCTAGAATACTAAAAAAATCAAAGGTTGACTATAGCTCTTAATGGTAACCTATCTCAGAGCTACGGATCGTACATGTAGTAGTGCTGCTGCTGCTGCTACTACTACTGCTGCTGCTGCTGCTACTACTACTACTACTACTACTACTACTACAACTACTACATACCAGCAGTGAGATGGTCAAAGCTGCCGATGCAGCAGACTTCAAAGTGCTGCAGCAGCAAAGAGTCAGACAAACGAGCTCTTGCAGGACCGTAATGATCGTCATTGGTAGCACTGTCGCCTGTGACCTCATACGGTTCCTGACAGACATGGACAGACTTGCCAAGTCACGCAGCTCGTACCAGTCTCACGCACGCTCAGTTAACTCTCGCTTTCCCGCCCGCTGAAGAATTACCTCACGCATTTTAGTATGACATCACGTTCAATATTTTCTTTCTTCACAAAACAGAAAATCACTCAAACAAGGCGCAATTGCTGGACGTAAATGCATCACAATGCGATGGTCGTGAACCCAATGGGGTAGCCCCTAACTGGATTTTGGGGATGGCCAAAAAGGGAAGAAATGGAAAAGAGAAATAGAAGTGAAAATGGGAAAAGAAGGGAGCGAAAGGATAGGGAAAGAGAATGGAAGGGAGAGAATCAGTCCTACGCATTTTTCTCGCACAACCTAAGCCTTGACAGGTCTGAAAACATCACATGTGACAAACACTCTTGCCTGCTATCGTCACATTGTCAATACTGTTGTGATTGTCTACCCTTTGTAAAACTTCTCAGAAGGCACGTAGGGCTGTAATAGAAGAAAGAAAACAGTTTTTAAAAACCGACATAAAACCAGTGTGTTAAGATGATGACAAAGAAAAATACAGTTGGCTATAAAAGTGGGTTTCTTTAATAAAAACAAGAGGTTGAACCGGAGGTAGAAGTTTGCGTTGTGTGATGCAGTCTCTTGCCCAGTCGACACTCAGAACCCAGGACTTGTGCGCGACTGCTTGGAAGTACTTGAGAGTGCGATGACAGCGAAGACTTCCCTCTGACACTGCAACGCAATGCCATGTCACACGGCGCTGTTTGATCACAATATACATTCTATAAATATCCAGTTATCGACACTGTATGGTTGAAGGTGTTTTGGACATCAAGTTTCACTGAATATGTGGTCATATCATAATTAATTTGTCTGCTTTAGCATAATATCACAAAAACGTGTACTACACTTTGTAAACACAAACAGGCAAAAAAAGGTGCGAGCAACGCTGACAGACAGACGGACGGGCAATAGTGCAGCCAATTAGGATGCCCAGTCACCACACAATAACATTAATCTGTATAAAACTGTGAACACTTGGTCTTAACTATCCCAGTACGATAAAGACATTTGGAAATGTAAGTACACACTTACAAAAACTATAGGTAATACAGCTGGGATTCAACAAAACAAGTAACTTTTAGAGTCATGAGTACCTGGCTTGAGAAGCACATGGGTTGTGCCATACGAGAATCTCGGAAAGAACTTGCAAGAAAGTTTCTTGACAAGTTCATCGACATATGGCTACAATTAGCACAACAATGAAGTTTGACTGTTACAAACTTCTTCCAAACAAGATAAGTAAATGCAGTCTACAAGAAATCAACATCTGTACACGTACATATGTCAAGTTATTTTACAACAGTACTTTAGTTTTAGATGTACTCCAGTTTTTATCGTATTCCTTATTTCACAGCACTACTGTATGTTTCTACCAGTTGTACACTGTGGCGCCCCTCTGCTATGGATGAGGGACACCACAGCAAATATGATACAATATGAACAGACGTGAACAGAGAACACGCCGCAGACTCTACACATTAAAGTGAAGAGACTGACAGCACAAAAAGCAGCAAATTCTACGACTTCTTACAAAAACATGGACTGTTCCCCATTTCCACTGTTACTGCCACATTTAAAGACATTTTCTCAATGATGTAGCTATACAATGTATCCAGAACTAAATGATACCATGTATTATAAAACTCCAGCTAAGTTTAACACACTGGAAAAAATTGCCCAAATATGAGATATTCTAAACATCACAAAATGTGAATAGACACAGACTATCATAATACTAATAACAGAATCTTAAATAACCAAAACAACTCATTTGAGTGACAAAAATTCTCTCATCAGAATGTGATATAAAGACTGCTAAATACTAGGGCGGCGGAAATTAATGATCAATTATTCAATTAATGAACATGAAACAATTCAGCCGAAAGAAACATGATTCAATTAATTATTTAAAAAAATAATGGATTAATTTTTTTATTCGATAACAATTCGACTAAAAATTTAGACTTGTTAACATTATTAACACCACTAATCTGTGCTTTTCCGCAGTGCTGATTGTAAATGGTGCTTATTTCACATATAAAACATGTCATCAAGATTTGTACTAGTAGGACTACAGTGTTAGTTTCACAGTCTGTACTTTGTATCTTTGACTACACAGTTTGCATATGGCGTCATCATCATCATCATCATCATCATCATCATCACTTTTTCGATTTTGCTTTGGTTTGCAAAAGATAACAACAACTAGTAGTTAAATTCTGCATTTCTCATGCTGTACAAAAATTAATCCATTAATTCTCATTAATTTTTGGAGATTAACTCTAAAAATTTTAATCAGTAGCAGCCCTACTAAATACTCTGACCCCAATGACACTTGTTAAGTGACGCTTTTGTGTGTGTAGCCTAATGTTTCACGTACATAGCTGTCTTTTTCATTTTACCTATCATCATCATTATTCGGCGTGCACCATCAATATGCCAATAGTCTCCACAGCGGCTTATCCGGGGCCATCGATAGCATCCTCATAAGTACCTATGGCATGCATTTAAACATCTGTAAATTGTTATGCGGTTGCAATTTGTTAACCTCTTTTTGACAAATATCTGATGATGATGGTGATAATGGTGATGATGATGATGATGATGATGATCAAACGGTGGAGTCATTACCTGATCCAGCGTTAAACTGATGCCTGATGCAACAAACTTCCAATGTGGCCGCTTTGGAAATTGTTCAGGAACGATGGACCTTGAAGATGCCACAAGCTGCAGATGCTCAGCGGAGTGAAAATTAACCAGTTCGTCAATCAGTTCTTCAGTGTCAGCTTGATGATGAGATTCTTCAGCCGAGTCATCTGCACGTACTGTGGACTTAGGCTTCACTGTGTCATCACTGGATGCATCAGTCACGTGACTTGCTGGCTCATTACGTTCACCGTTTCTTGGACTTGTTCCACTGTTCTCACGTTCACTCATTCTGCCGCACCCAACACCACTCGGAGACCGATGCTCAGCAGCCAAACTGTCCCGACGTATCACCTCTGAGCTGCTGAGTTCATGACCTGATGCATTCATCAGTACATCATTACTCTGGCGTGGCTCACGTTCACCATCACCGACATCTTCAAACGGTTCGCGACCATCACTGTACGAAACCTCAGCATGGCTTGGTTCATCAGCTGCCAACAAACTGCATGGAGGACTGGAATACAGGTCGTCCTGACTGTCGGGAACAACAATGTCCTCCTCACACGACAAATAGCTGTTAGTATCATCAGCAGCAGCATTCTCGCAAGCGACGGGAGTTCTGTCCAACGAATCCGGAACAGCAGAGACGCTCTCCTGGCCAAGCCCAGACTGAATGCAGCTTTCACCCACAATCTGCCGAGCCATGGACACATCAACCTGAGAAACAGCACACGCAATACTGCCGTGGTCCTCAGACAACAACGCTGCTCGTTTTACGCTGGTAGCTCTGTCCAAAGAATCTGGAACGGCAGACAGAGACTCTTGATCGACGCCACCTGCATGTCGACAGCTTTCACTCGCCATCGGCCCAGCCGCAGACACGCTGACGAGCAGAGCAGAATCGTTAAAGAGAGAAACAGCAGACGCAGTACCAGACGCAGCGTGCTCGTCACTGATGACGGACGCTGCTTGTCCTCGTAAGTCCACAGCTCTGCCGGATGTTCTCCCAGACTCACACTCTGCATTCATCAACGTGCCAGCATCATCCTCATTCACACGAATGCCTGCATTCACATTCACAGACTGCTGCCTGACGACAGCAATAGTATCACGTGGCAACATCATCATCGACTCACACATCTTCAGCGTATTTGCCGATAATTCCGGCCAGTCTTCAACGTTTTCAGGTGATGTCAAAATATCCTTTACGCCATCCAACACAACTCCTTGCTCAACGGCATTCTGGTTGCAGTCAGCACTTTCACAAGCTTTGGGGAACGACGTTACTATTTTCTCGGACCCAGCAGCATTTTCTTCATCTGATATTTTCACTTCTTCCAAGTCGTTATTGTCTCCTCGTTCAAGCTGAGCTCTCAACTGATCAATCTCGTTTTCCATGCTCTCGACTTCCTGCTCCAAGTTGTGCTTCACCTGCACAATTAGAACAAGAAAAAATAAAATATTGCCATGCCATGTTCCGACATGCAATGCGGCCGTCCACCCTCTGCACTGTGCTTAATGTGCCTGAGTTAACGTCACAAGCCAGTCGGCGCTGGCGGGCTGCTTGCCGTAAGCAAACATTTACACGACATATACATCATTTTCTGCACATCTTTGACACCCAATGATCCCAATCTTTGACATTTTGAGCTGAAAATTGGCACACTGGTTACTCCTGTCCCGGAGAACGTTCACATCAATTCTAATTTTTCTATGCTATTGTGACCTCAAGTTACGAGCCCATACAGCACAGACTTGCGGATGGATGGTCTTGTAACCTATAAGGACGGCTGGTGGCGGCACAACTAATGTTTACTGTGATCGAATGAAACTCAGTAATCTCATAAACTTTCGGCTTAATTACTGCAAACACTAAAAATATCCCACTTTCATTTTACAGCAACTTTGGTAACTGTGGGATAATTTTCATAATTCTTTCACTGTTGGAATCAGTGAACCGTGGAAGCTGCAGGAATAGTCTATCATGAATGATGCTTCAGCTGTCGTGTTGCAGAACCCTGCAAAAATTGAATGCGTCAGTATACACAATACAACTTTACAGCAATTATTTAATTCAAAAAACAATGCCGAATAGATTTATCTGCTGTAAATATGAATCTAAAACTTTACAGCATGCGTTGCAAATATTTGAAAACAGCATGTAGGCTCTATGGGTGCTCTGAGTCATGCATGTTAACTAATGCTGTGCTAAACATTATATTAACAACTCCTTTCTCAGTCCTTCATGAAAGAAGAAAGTAATTAAATCTTCAGCATTGCAGATGCATACAAAAATAATAATGGTCTATAACTTGACACATAATGGCAGATCAATGGGACTAAAAGCAGTGAAACTGAAAAGCGGCAGAGCACTACCTAGTCAGGCAAATGCTGAACAATCTGTGACTGTCGAGCATCAAAAAATTAACGCAACAAAACATCAAAAAACCTTATATCAATGTAGCTGCCAAATGCAAACTAAACGTGTGACAGATGTAGGCAGAGGAAACAAACCTGTGTTGTGAAGAGTTCACTTTCCGTGGAGACGACACTGGACGGTGTCAGTGTAGTACGTCGGCTCAGTGGTGACGCCACCATTGAGACATCTGACAGACGTGTTAACCAGTTGCACAGTTACCACACGTCAATCGATTCAGACATAAGCCACTGTGCGTTGAAGTCAGTTAAGCAGGCAACCATGAAAAAAAAAGGAAAGGAATGAAAAGATACAAAAAATCACAAATGAGTTGTTTTTTACATATTTACCGAGAAGCCCCCTTCTGAATAGAGATGTCACAAGATAAGATATAATAAAATATTTATCGGAATGCAACCACGAATGGTTGAAAGGTTACACAATGGCAGATGCAACAATCAGTCATCAAGCACTAATAAGCCCATGAAAGAAACAAACACAAATATTCCATAACAGCACCATCAATCAATCAATCAATAACAAAATTTTTTATAGAACCTCCTACACAGTCGTGAATGGGAGTGCTTAACAATTAAAATCACTAGGCCTAAACGCTATCTTGGCAGCTACATGTCGCATAATGGCAGCTGCGAAAAGGACGTCAGAGTTCACATCGGGAAAGCGACAGCAGTTTTTGGAAAAATGAGAAAGATATGGAAGAACAAGTGTATCAGCCTAAAGGTGAAGATGAGGTTGTACGAGGCAATAGTCCTATCAACTCTTCTGTACAG
>Ga0056124_1000532_pt1 | contig 12273 bp, 8 predicted proteins | sample WorMetHEROISLAND_2_FD_70069 | JGI IMG/M metagenome (GOLD analysis project Ga0056124, IMG submission 70069) | Marine gutless worms symbiont microbial communities from Max Planck institute for Marine Microbiology, Germany - Olavius sp. 4 HERON ISLAND | ecosystem: Host-associated > Annelida >... | reverse complement strand
ATCTTACCAAGTTTTTATCTTTTCTTTTATAGCGTATATTAAATGTTTTTAACCGTTTATGGCACTGAATGGCCTATTTTGTGCTGATGTGCCGTTAAGAAACTACTCACTCACTCACTCTCTCCTGTTTCTTTGTAGCCTATACTGTACAAATTTCGTTTTTGTGTTGAAAAGTATTTGTTCGTTTACCGTTAATGTTACTACTGTATGCGGTATATTCATGCAGCTAAAGCATGGTGTTTGTGAGTTCACTGAGTTGGTACCAGTACCAATACAGCATTGAGATTTTTGCAGTCTTGTATCTCCTGACGTTATTGTATAAGGCTACCTGGTTAAGATTTGATTTCCGGTTACTGTTATTTTTTTATAGCTACACCCACCGCCAGTATGCAGTTTGCGATGCATTACATTTTCATGTTGTCTGACCATCAGTGCATTCGTTCATCCGCGGTGTTGTTTCCACCATGTTGTTGGTATACAAACTTTTGTCAAACTCAAGATGACCGAGGATGCTGATCTTGGGTCAGAGATGAGCTGGTTAAGTTTTGGGATCGAAAGGTCAAATGTCAAGGTTATATTATGACCAAGGGCCCAGTAGGTGGAGGTATACAGAGCTCCATGCACAGGCTTTAAATTCTAACTGTCTTGTTGTTTCTGATGTAATCAGTTTTTATACTGTTTGCTGAATCAGGGTGGCCACTCACCTGGAAAACATGGAAAAATCAGGGAATTTAAGAGTGGTCAGGGAAAATGTGTTCTTGCATGCACAAAATTTGGCTAATTGGTTCTCAGGAAAATCGTTGAAATTGTTGCCACCAGATGTCAGATTTTAAGCCCAAAACCACCAAATTTGATTTCGACTGGGGCTTTGCCCCAGACCCTGCTGGGGGAGCTTACAGTGCTCCCCCAGACGCCCTAGCTGGATTTAATGGGGCCTACTTCTAAGGGAGGGGAGGGGAGGAATAGTGAATTATTCCATTGAAGTCTACTGAAGAACATAGTTGTCGTAGCTGTGGCAGTATATATGAGTATTGCAGTGGGAAATAACGTGCATTTTGTTTTTGTATCGCTACTGTTGTGAGGGTCGATACTCCGTAAATATTCGCTTGAAATGTCTGGAAATTCAGGGAGAAGTCAAGGAATTTTGTAATGACTAGAGTGGTCACCCTGTGTATTGCTCTTCGAAGCCAATTCTAAGAAGCCTTTGCATTCTATACAGCTGTTTGACTGTTTGTAAAACGGAAATTTTGAGTGTTGTTGCCGTTCGTGGATAGGTTAACATAAGGCGTCGGCTGTGGGGCAGACTGGGTGATATGATCATTGACCAGAAAGTGCGGTGTACGAGCTGGGATGAGGGTTGCTTGAATGCTGTGGCTAGCGCAATGGATGACAGTGGCCATGCACCTGACGTCTTCAAGGAATATCTCGAGTTTCTTGAATATTCTCAGTTGCCAGGTACAGCAGAAAACGTCGTAAAATGAACATTCGTAATTCTTTCACAATTCTTTCATATCTCTTTCTTGTGTCATTTAATAAACTATCGTACGAACAGTTTACGAAAGAATTATGAAAGAGATATGAAGGAATTGCGAAAGAATTACTATGTTTACAAATATCTGTTTGTAAACAAAATGGTGCATGTGCGAATTCCGAATACAAAAGTAAGTAAAAGAGCCTGCTGCTCGTGGACTTATCTGACGACGTACTATATCGGATGACCCGATTCGCGCGATTGGCCGTTAACGAACTTTTAGCGACTAGAGAGTTACGATAGAGTTATTTAGTTTACAAACAGTTTACGACACTATTTGTAACTCTCTCGTAACATTTTCGTAAGTGCATTTTACAGAGCTTTGTAAATTAGGCCCCTGAGCCAAAAACCCCAAAAACTTGCTGATTATGGAGGTAAGCCCATGTAAAAAAACACCAAAAACTCACCAAAAACCAAGCATTAATTTGAGTTCAATTTCAGTTTAATGAGATATTTTATTATGATTAAATGTTTTAAGTCCATCAGTACTGAATTATTTTTTTTCTAATCTACTGTAGATTATTATTATATGTCAGAATTTAGAATGTTTATTTGACAACATCTGGCACTGCTCGTTTAAATAATATTCAATGAAAACCAAAACATGTTGTGTTGGGCTTTTTCAATAAGAAAACAGGTTTTTTGAAGTCCGGATTGTAGCTAGCTAGTACTGTGGTGGAGTAGTAAGAGACATATGCTGTTGCATTGTTGTATATAACAACATTTTTCTCTGCCACTATTTAGTTGTGCAGCAGTGCATTCGTTCATAAATCCTCCTGTTTGGACCACCTGTGTGGCATATGGCCTGAAATAAAAAAAAATTGTTGCAGTGACTTCCAGTAGTTCATTATTGGGTTACCCAGATTGACCTCGGAAAAGTAGTTAGTTTAAAACTGATATTAGTAGCATCAATCACAGTGCTAATGTTGTAGGCTCTGTCTTTCAGTGTTTGCTTAAAGCCAGATTTGCAGTATTGTTAACTGCATTTTGAACTTGAGTTTATGTATTTTTGCTGCCAATGAGTGACAGAACTGAAATATTCCGTTACTGCAAATACAGATGGGAAACTATACTACTGGTTGTACTTAAATTGTCTGTTGATTATAATGCATATTTGATTTGTGCATTTTTTGTCAAGGTTCCAGTATCCATTATCTGTCCGGCTTTGTTGGGGTGTGCTTGATCAATTACTTCCATCGACGTCATCGTGTTGACATGGCGTTTGCAGTGCTCGTGCGCCTTCTTAACAGGAAGGTCGTTTTCACGCAAACCGTCAGTCGCCTGTTGAAAGTGGCAGAAGTTATTGAGATGGCCACGGAAGTAAGTTTGATCAGTTTTTAAGTTCTGTTGCATTTGTTGGTGGTACGTCTGGTGTTAGGATAGCATTAGAGCTGTTTGTTGTGATACGCTATGAGGAATGGCATCCAGCATGTACAAAGATCTCAACAATTCCTCAGAAGCTAAGTTTTGGGGGAGTCAGGCTAATACGTAATATTTCTAAAAAAAGATTCTATGATAAATATATTTTTGACTACGTAAACAGTGTTGTTTGTCATTAGTGCTTTAGCTGGTTGTAGGCAGTTTGTCCCTGTGCAGTTTTTTTGCATTTCTTGCATTTAGTCTATTGAAGCAGGATATTGCTGAGTTGTGTTGAAGTATTCCAGTTGTCAGAATCATTGAGGTCAGTTTATTGCTAGCGTGAACATTGTTTCAGCCGTTGTTATGTGTTGTAGATTTGTTTGGTATCAAGTAACTACGAGACCATCACATACATGCTGAAAGTGCTGAACCATTTCCGAGATCTGGACACAGCTGATCGACGAGCATGTCTGTACTCGGTTCTAGTACATGTGATGAGATGCGTCAATCGGTCCAAGTCAGAGCTCTGTTCTGTCGGCACTGATCTTCTGACCGAGATCTTAGTCAACTGGGAACGAGGTACCAAGCCGTCGATTCAAATGCTTGTTGTGTCGTCACACAAGTTTTGTGTTACAAAGTTCGGGCAGCAGTGTGGTGAAATAATTGCAGTTATCATGCGGCCATCTTAACAGTTTAAGACATAGAAAAACCAGAATTGGCATGAACGTTCCCCATGGCAGAAGTAACCAGTGTGTCAAAATGGTCACTTGTCAAGGTTAGCGTTAGGGTAAGGTTGTTCAGCTGAATACGGATGGCCGCATAATATGCCGGCACTGGTTTGACATAGTGTTCTAGTTATAAATAAAAGAAAGTGCTGGCTGCATTTTAAAGCAAATATGCCAGAATAAGTTTTAACTTTCTTGACATCTAGCTTCCTTACTCAGGAATGGAAAAAGTGCAGTGTACTTGAGGCATAGTTCGGGGATAAACATTTGAGCCAATCCTCAACTGTCTCTCTGCAAAACTCACATTCATCCCAACCACCTTATATTGATTTGTTCCTGTTCTCGTGTTTATCTATGTGAAAGTCTCCGAAGCTCTTGTAAACCAACAGTGTGTGTTGGTACCTTACGGTTTTATCTTTCAGGTGGTTTATCATCTTTGTTATACTTTGTATACAACATTATGAAAATGACAATGAGATCAGTTACAATAGTGTTTGAAACCATTTTGGTACTGTGTTGTTGCAGACATGTCAGTGTGCCCAAATGCTCTGACTGGTATTGGTAAGTTGTCATATTGCAAGACGTTCACTTTGAGCTGATCTCGTGACATAAATGGTGTAATAGTGTGTCATATTTGCAACCAAGAGTTGTGAGTTTGAATCCCAGCCACATCACTCCCGCTTAATGACTGGGCAGTGGGCAGGTTGTTCACACACGTGCCTCTCTGACTGAGCAGGATAATGTGGTACTGGTGTAAAAACGTAAAAGGTAATGGTAGATTGTGGAATATATGCAGTCTAACATCCATAATGCTAGGCATAAGCTCACTGCCGGCTTGACTTTAAACGCACAGGAGTGAATCATTCTTATGCCACTGAGCTATCGGAGAGCAATGCTGACTGGGTGTTTTCAGGTTTTCTATAAGCAAGTGCATCCATTCATCTGGAAAAGTTTGTCATCACCAATGTACTAGAATACGCTGGGGGAGGGGGAATTACGTCACCAAACTGTTTGACGATACAATTCAGATCACATACGGACTGATTAGATTTTGAAGTTTGGGGGTTAAGGTCAAGGTTGCTGCAAGGTCATATGTGAAAAACTTGGGACCCCATATCTCCTCAGCAGCTTGAAGTTTTCTGTCACAATCAAATATGAGTATGTAGACTGGTGCATGGATGACATGTTTGCATCATGAAGGTCGTGGGATCACAATCACTGCGAGGGTTAATATTTCAGCGAGTTTATGCTTTGCAGCAGAAGGAATCATCTTCATTGATGCTGGTTGATTAACCTGCATTTGTGTGTAGATGTGGCATATCTGGCACGCACATTTGTTGCCTTCATTCAGCTGTCGATCCAGGAGCGTCTGGGTAACGTTGCAATGCGTCTCTGTCGGCTTCCGTTCCAGCATCCGTCTCTCATCACCTGGCAGCCTGAGCTGCTGATGCAGACCATTCGGTTTCTGCTGTCACAGTGTGAAGGCGACCAGCGCTCAAATTTTGCGGCTGTGGCAGTTCCCCTGGCTCAACTGGCGACAACAATGAATGTCTATCCTCGGCTTGCTGATGTGAAACATTTTGGACCGGCCTCGCTGGAGCTCTGGAACTACATGAATCAGGCAGAGATCTTTGTGCTGTTGTGCGTCTTTCTCCAGCGGGTCTGCCGCCAGCTCGGACCATCACAGGTGAAACTTGATTTCAAGATCGAGGCACATCAGCGCCCGGCCGGCATGCAGCCGGAGTTGTCTGTGATTGGTGCTGAGCCAGCTGAGTTTGAGTGGAGGGTGGAGGCTGTTCTTGTTAAAAATCTGAAGCTATCGCCGGCTAATTTTCGGCGCACCGGCACCAACGAGTGGTTTGTGGTGATAGAAGACATTGACCGGGTGATGCGGCAGCTGCCGACTGAGTGGAGACAGACTGATTTTAAACCTGCACCCAATGACCGAGGCAAGAGAGCTTCCAGTGAATCGAGAAAGAGCTCATCAGTTAGCAGTTCGGAGAGCTCTATGAAGAGGAAGGTACTTCTGGCAACGCCGCCAGACATGCCGACTACAAGTGGTGATAAAGTGCCGCAGCGTTCAAACATCGTCTCACGTCCCATGCCACTCGCTGTCTCACGTCCCACGTCCGTATTGTCCCATGACATTGATGACAGAGCTGAGCGTCGTGCCATTGCAATGCTTCCCGCTACGTCAAACACTCAGCTGCGTCCACCGGCTGTGTGTGGTCTCAGTGCCGTGTCCCAGAGTGCTGCTGTTTCTGTTGCTGCGCCGGTTATTGACTTTACTGTGCCACCTCCCAGGCATTACAGTTCACTGCCGACGTCAGTTGCTTACCCGCCACAACGTAATTATCCTTCGTCGCTGCACGTCCATGCAGCTCGCCAGAACCTAGCGTCACTAGCTGGTCCTACGCAGATGGTAATGCCTACTGGATATTCGTCAGCTCACATTGCTTCTAATTCCATGATTGCATCAAGTCATGCACCCAGTGCATTTCCTCCTATGTCGCCAGTATCGTCGTCACAACATGTGGCTTTCTCTTCGGCCGTGTTTCCAGCTTATACTAGTGCCGCTTCACCACAAGTTACCATGTCAACGTATGTTCCACCCACTCAGTATTCTCCTTATCACCAGCAGCCGTCTTCCATGCAGTTGCCGACGTTTCAGTCACCTTTGGTAACAGGATCTCGCATGACTACTGCAGGTAGTTTTCGTAGATTGTGTTAGTTATGTTATGTTAACTCTTTGACTCTGCTACGTCTTTCACTGATCTTCTGTATATAGCATCAGCAATCACAACGTCGCTGATGTAGTAATTAACGTCTTTTTATACTCAGCAGTTTGTTTCTTTGTTCATGTTTTTGTAGATATTCATTTTAATCAAGTCTACCCATGTGCTGATGTGCTGTTATGTAACTACTGTCACTCATAGATTGTGGTCTATTGTTGTTTTCTGTGATCATTGTTTGCATTATTTTTATTTTGAATTGGTGAAAATTTCATTTGGTTAAATTACTCATTATTTTAGCGGTGGCTGACAGTGTAAAAGATGAGAATATGATAAGCTTTGCTTTGTCTCAGATGTTCAATTAGAACTAAGAGCTGCTCGCTTTCTGGTCATCTTTGTGCTGTCATTACAAAATCTGCCAAGATCGTACTTTGGTTGTTTCACAAACGCTATTCACACGGTGAATTTCTCATTTTAGATCACTCAGTCTTTGACGTTGCAAATGTGTGTTTGTTTTTCAAGTGAAAACAACCCCTGCTACGCTGCCTCGTGCTGCCATGTTTGATCAGCCACCACGGAGCATCAGTCTGTCCCACACAGTGCCCTACAGCCGTCGCAGTGACCCGCACATGTACCGTGGGGGCCCAGGCGTCCAGTCATCGTTGACTATGAGTAGTCATGAACAACGTAACAACCGCGGGTCATCGGCCGCCGTGCAGAACTCTGTGATATCTGGCAGTGCGGTCTCGTCTTCTGTGTCCAACCGTCAGAGATCGTCTGATGCTATTGCTTCCGGTCTTGCCTACCTGCGTGGCACGGCTCAACCACCACCACAGATGTTTGGTACCTGCAACTCAGATTAATGGCTTAATCATTTATGCTTGCAGCAGTATGATGATTAGTATACTGCAACTTTTAGGTCTAATCTGGTGTCTGGCTGAGGGCTAATGAAACAGTGATCAGCGCCGCTCTATGAGCCTTATGGCTCGGAAAGGACTTTCTTTTTACTGTTACACATTAGTGCCAAAAAGAACCTGAATTTCCCGAAGTTGGGATATGTTACCTGCGGTTGAAGTGATGAGTGCCACATCTGTAAATTGCACGGCTGTAAAAGTGTGAAGAGGTCGAACAATTTAACGAAGGCATTTTCGTTGTATTTACACTTTATTGTCATTAACAATTTTGCACCTGAAATCTCTGACGTGACGTCCAGCTAACAGCCTAGTCTTAATATCTCTGTCTGTATGTTTTGTAAAAATTTGTAATTTGTAATGTATTTGTAAATATTTGTAATAATTTGTAAAAAATATTTCTAATATTTGGAATAATGTTTGACAGAATACAGACATGGAGAAGCAAACCAGGCATTAGGTAATCCACCCATTCACTTTCTGTCTGTAAATTCATTATATATGCAGGCTGTCATTTCGGTAATTTTAATAACGTGTGGATCTTGTGGCAGAATGTAATGGACAATCTCTTTATTATCTTTTAATGGTTTTGATATACTAACGCTCAAAATGCAAGTACTGGGAATGGCAAATTTTGTGATCTCTGTAAAAACTAACACCTCACTTGACGGCTAGGCTAATTAATAATGAAATTTTATGTGAGCACTGCAAATCAATGGCTGTCACTGTCAGTGATAAAAAGAAAATAATTTGTATCAGTCTCTGTTCGTGAAATTATCTTCATATATTTAGTAGGTCTGTTTTTTTGGATCGAGACATTGTGTATCTGCTTGCTAGTGTCATATTCTTGCTAATCTTGCAGTGTATAGTAATATTTTGTCTGGTTGAACTAAATGTCAGACTTGTGTTGACAGCTGATGCAGGTGCAGGCGAGGGTCATGATGCAGCAGCACCGACCGTGTCTTCTACAACGCCGTCCGCTGGTTCAGTCCTTCAGCTGATACAGTCGGTCGTTATGCAGATCCTACAGCAGTGCGTCAGCGACGGCGCGGTGCTGGACCTCGAGTTGTCGACGTACGCGTCAATCCTCGCCGACACATTCTACGACCAGCAGCAGAGCCGCAATGCTGGCGGCGCCGTCGCTCTCACTGACAGCACACTCACCGAGCTGGCGACATTCGTCCGGCGCAACGTCGACCTTCGGCGTCGACGAACGTCGCTCTGAACTGCACACTTGTTTCACGAGCTACCGTACTTGTGGATCTGAGTGGCAGTTCTTGCCATTGCAACAAGTGGCCGCCGATCTACCCTAGCCACTTGTGTGGTTGAACGACTGTTGCTGATTTTGATTTTATTCTGAGTTCACAGCACGGCAGTCGAACATTTGGGTTCTGCTCAGCAGCGTGTGAAACAGTATTAGTAACCAGCGATTATGTTGTGTTGTTTACAGGGCTCTCTCATTAATGTGTTGACTTACTTGTCAAGAACTTAATCGCAGTTAAAAAAATTAATGGACAGTGGTATTATAAATTTTAGTGCATTAACCAAAAATTACTTTGCAGCTGCTCACTTTGTGTAGTAATGGCTGTCTTAGTGTTATCATAAATTATTATAAAAGTATCTGCATGTTCCAGAATCTAACTTTTGTAACCTTGCCAACACTGTTGACGCTGTGAATTTCTCGTTTTATGTTACTTATGTTACATATGTTATTTGCTTATTAGTTCTTAAAATCTTAAGCCATTCAGAAGCAGTTGGAGTTCACCTGAAGCCATTTTAATTTGGATGTGTATTAGAATCGTGAGCAACATGCAGTTAAATGAAAAGTTTTAATTGATTACACTGGTAATAATTAATCACACAATTAATTGTGATTAAAAATTCAGTTGCTACAGCCCTAGTAATTTCATTTTTCCGGTAAGGAATTTTTCAGTTATTTTGACCGTTGGCCGCTGAAGTATGTGTATCAAAAATGGTTGACTTCAGAACACTTATCAGTATTGCAGTTTTTGTTCAGTATATCTGACACATTTATCTTAATAATGAGGTGAAGTATCTTGAATGTTTGTTTCGTTTTTACTTCTTAGCCTCATTCTGTGTCAGATTTTTATATGATAACTTACGCAATTGTCTTAAAGTATCATCAGTTGTGCATTGACTTAGATTGAACATAATGTGAGACGGGGTTTCGGACACATATCCCTTCAAGGCTGTTATCTACGAGACCTACAATGACTTACTTCGACTAGCAAAAAGTACCAATAAATGTTATTTTCGTCGTTCATTGGTGGCACTTTGCTTTTCTTAGCATGCTTTTCATGTTCCATTAATCACTGAAAAATACTGGTTTTTATTGCAAGTAACAATAGTAGTTTGGCTTGTTCTATCAATGTCAAATAATTCGTGCACACAAAATAATACAGGTTGCATACTTTTTCGATGAGGCCCACATACCTGACTTTGAGACCCATAATTCTGAGTACTAAACCCACATCTGATTTAATTTTTTTTCAAAGGATTTACATGTGGAAGCTGAGATTACAGTAATTAGCTGCACTTGTGTTTGGTTGATGAGGCATATCAGCTTGTCAGTGTTGTATGCTAACAGCACGGTAGTTGTTTTATTTTGAGCACTGGATTTCTTCAGTTCATACAATAATGTGCTGTGTGGTTTTATGCTGTTCGTTTTAACAGATCTTGGTCAGTTCGTTTGTAAGCAAGACTCAGTAAATCATTGAAAGTGCTTTTGAGATATTTCGCTGTCATTTCCCAGTTATGGGTCGTTTTTCAATGTGATGGTTGTTTTTTGATATTCATGATGCATAAGCTATGATACTTTCTTATCTCCACTACTGATAATTTTTGCCAGTTTGGTAGTCATACAGAATATATACGTAGTTTTGATAATTGAAATGTTTGAAGTGATGTAGATGATTGTGCACAAAAATAGTCGATGTTGGGAGTCGGTGACATTTAAACTTGAAGGCTGTCGGACCTGTTTAGAATGATGGAAGATCCGTGTTTCTGTTAGTGGCATGCAGTGGTTAAAGTGAGGGAGCTCTTTTTTCAACTTGCCCTTCCCCTGGTAAAATGTGAGTCTAGTCTGCTCAGTGCCATCAAAAATCACATTATTTTCATTTTTCTGAGTAGTCAGTTTATAACAGTCATGCTAATAATAAAATTTCATATTGTGATGCTTTATTTGCAGATTTCAACTGATTCTTGGGATTGTATGTTCATTTGTGTCAAAATAATTATGGATGAACACATAGGATTTTTCTTCCACCAGAAGGGTTCTATAACAAATAAAATGCACCAAATTCATTTTCGGCCAAGACTCCGCTGGAGGAGCTCACGACGCTCGCCCAGACTACCTAGTACAGATGGCCATAGGCTGTTACCCACTCCCTATTCCCCATCCCCCTTGATACCTACGGTGTCTTGAGCTTGGTGTCTTCAGTGCCTCATCTTGAGTCCCCCCCCCGGGTACAAACTGCCAAGTTTAACCACTGGTGAGTGGTGACATGTATGTGATATGATGGTGAGTTCAGTTGTTAGGGTTTTGTGTTATTTCTAACTAATTGCTGTTCTGTTTATTTTGTTGCTACCAGCAGATTCCTCCGCTGGTAGGGTGTTCGTTCACTGACTGGGTGCACTTAATCATAGTTTAAGATATGCACAGATAGTGCCTTCATTAGCTTTTGTTTTGTGTTTTACAGGTTGATATGGTAATTTTGCAATAAAGATTTGAAATGTGTGACTATTGAAGACTAAATATATAGAGTACCTTCAGGCTAGTTGCTACCTGGTTACGAAAACCACTAATAGAAAGTTGAAAAGGCCTATATAGTCAGGCCCCTAGCCAGCTATGGGGATGGGGGGCTTGGGCCCCACAAATGAGCCGTTCCCCCCACGAACCGGCGGCCCCTGTGCCCCACGAGAAGGCTCTAGAACCTACGTCGCCAGTCGTGAGAACTTATGTCTGTAAGCTTTTGGTAAAAAAATAGTCACAGACATAAATGCACATGAGTGACAAAAAATGTTGCCATCACTTGGGAGGACAGATGAAGTGACACGGTCATAGTTGACTGCCTGTTGGTCATTTAGCTCAAGAGCAGTATAATCGACTTAGACACTTTGTTATGGATTGACCAAAATTTTTTGGTGAAATACACATTACACACTTTGTAAGAGTTACCAAAATAGTTTTGTTAATTTCACAGAAGTATTTGTAATGCTAACAAAACACATTTTGCTATTGATTGACCAAATGTTTTTGTGAAATTCACAAAGTAATTTTGGAAGTCAATAGTTACCAAGTAATTTTGTGGCAGTCACAAAATATTTTTTGACGTTTGCAAATCTATTTTTACAGCGTGAATAATAATGGGTGACTTCACTTTTTGACTTACGGTGGTGACACACAGTCAACGAACTTGTACAAGAAACTTGTACAAGTTCCTTGACTGTGTGTCACAACCATTTGACTTTCGCTGAGAAGTCAAAAAGTGAAGTCAGCTAATGTTCCAAAAACTAAATAGTACTCAGAGAAATGCATATTAATGTACAACACAGTGACACACGAAAAATATAATAAATATAAAATGTGTATGTCTGTTATATTGAAACTAGTAATTGTTCTTGTTAAGGGACAGTTGATTATTTATTGCACTCTTTCAGGTTGGTATGATTAATGCGGATAGTTTGAGCTGTAAATTTGAATTAGTATATTGATTTTTTCAGCCCGATTATAAGATTTATTTTATGAAAAGTTGTGCCGCTGTCATATACTTTATGAAGTTTGATATTGTGATCTCTTATTTATGCAGTACGCATGTACGTTTATCCAGATAATATTAGTTTAATGTCAAGGGGGCGTGGCAGACTGATAGTAGTAGTAGTAGTACATTCGTGCGACTGTGGTCACAGTGTCGAAGATCTGGAACACTTCTTTCTTCATTGTAATCAGTATGACAAAGCTCGTCAGAAGCTCACTTCAGCAGTTACAGACGTCT
>Ga0056124_1000530_pt1 | contig 12301 bp, 10 predicted proteins | sample WorMetHEROISLAND_2_FD_70069 | JGI IMG/M metagenome (GOLD analysis project Ga0056124, IMG submission 70069) | Marine gutless worms symbiont microbial communities from Max Planck institute for Marine Microbiology, Germany - Olavius sp. 4 HERON ISLAND | ecosystem: Host-associated > Annelida >... | reverse complement strand
GTTGACTATGTCGACAATCTCGGTGGTGCCTATTTCAAGATCACCAATCCAAATTCCACATCGCAATGCGGTTGCGGCATGTCCTTCTCTGTCTAGGTCTTTACTGTGTCACTCCTGGCCGCAACATTCAATGTCAACGGCATTTCGGCGCGTCTGCCCCGGGTGCTGGACTGGCTGAAGGACAAAAAGCCAGATATTGCCTGCTTGCAGGAAATCAAATGTCCTGATGAACGCTTTCCGACCGCAGAAATCTCTGACCTGGGATATACTATTGCAGTCCAGGGTCAGAAGAGCTTTAACGGCGTTGCCATTTTATCGCGCATCCCCTTTTCCGTCACCTTTGAAGGACTGCCAGGAGATAAAAGCGATAGCCAGGCCCGATTCCTGGAAGTCAGGTTCGATCTGGAGGCATATGTCTTCAAGCTTGCAAGCCTCTATCTTCCCAATGGCAACCCTTGTCCAGGAGAAAAATTCGATTATAAATTAGACTGGATGCGCCGGTTGATCAAACACACGCGGCAGCTGCTCGTTGATGAGATTCCCTTCGCCCTGCTAGGAGATTTCAACGTCTGCCCCAGCGATCTTGATTGCTTTGACCCCAGGCTCTTTGCTGACGATGCGCTTCTCCACCCGAAGTCGCGAGCATTGTGGCATGAATTAAAATGGCTTGGCTTGACCGACGCCATCCGTCATGTTGACCCAACGGGAAGCGCATATAGCTACTGGGACTATCAGGCGGGTGCCTGGGCACGGGACCGGGGATTGCGAATCGATCATATCTTGCTTTCGCCAGAGCTTGCAGACCGTTTGACCGACGCCGGTATCGACCGCGCCGTCCGTGGACTTGAGCGTCCGTCGGACCACGTTCCTGTCTGGTGCCGTATTGAAGCCGCTGCTTAATCCCGCGAGACGCTGCTTAGCGTACAAGTTCAGTTCTGACCCTGAGCGCGGCCATAGAAATCTTCCTGACGGACAATGTCGTCTTCACCGAAATAAGCCCCCGATTGTACTTCGATCAGTTGCAGCGGAATCTTTCCCGGATTTTCTAGTCTGTGAACAACCCCTTTTGGAATATAAACCGATTCATTTTCATGAACCAGCATCTCCTCGTCGCCACAAGTCACTAGAGCCGTACCCTGGACAATAATCCAGTGTTCCGAGCGATGTAAATGCTTTTGCAGCGATAGCTTTTCCCCAGGGGAAACAATGATTCTCTTGGTCTGAAACCGTTCCCCTTTATCAGTGGTCTGATAGCTGCCCCAGGGACGGTGCACGATTGTATGATGGTAGACGCTATGGTGATTTTGCTGTTTGAGTTGGCCAACCACCGATCTTATATGATGGGCATGACTGCGCGTGGTCACCAAAAGAACATCCCTGGTCGAGACAACGACAAGGTCGTCAACACCGACCACTGCCACCGTCTGATTGTCGCTGTGAATCAAACTGTCATGAACATCCTCGATCACGACATGGCCGGTCAGACTGTTTCCATGATCATCCTTGGCGCTCTCTTGCCACAAACCGTCCCAGGATCCGATGTCTGACCATCCCATCTGGACCGGCATAACAGCAGCACGGCTGGTTTTCTCCATGACAGCATAATCCACCGAAATCGCCGGAGCCTGTATAAAGGCTTCCCGATTTGGACGGATAAATCGTCCGTCAGATTGCGCGGTATTACTGGCTTCCCGGCAAGCGGCATAGATATCGGGAGCCATCTGCTCCAGCTCTTCAAGATAAGTCTGGCAGTGCATCATGAATATACCGCTGTTCCAGACCGCATCTCCCGCTTCCAAAAGCGTCTGTGCCGAGTCTTCATCCGGCTTTTCGACAAACTGTTTCAGCCTGTAGATGTCCTGGTAATTCTCATCAAGGGGTTTATCGTAACGGATATAACCATAGCCCGTCTCAGGCTTTTGTGGCGTGATTCCGAAGGTCACATGCACATGCTTGTCCAAAACGACAGGGTAGGATCTGCTCACTGCTTCGCAAAAGGTGCCACAGTCTCGGATGAGATGGTCCGAAGGCATGACCAGCATGACCGAATCTGGATCATCTCGAATTAAGGTAAAAGCCGCAAGGGCAATGGCGGGAGCCGTGTTGCGCCCTTCTGGCTCCAGGATAATCCTACTATCGTTATAGCCGATCTCGACCATCTGGTTTGCAACCATGAAGCGAAGCTCTTCCCCTGCGACCAAAAGCGGCGCGCCGATACCTTCAATATCGGCAACGCGGTGAACCGTTGCCTGAAGCATAGTGTCATCTGTGACCAATGCATGAAGCTGTTTTGGGTATAAAGATCGTGACAGAGGCCACAATCTTGTACCCAAACCTCCTGAGAGAATAACCGGTATCAACTTCATGATATATCGCCTTCTTGTTTACCGTAACTTACGGTGTTAAGGATATTCGTTAGAAAAGCATTAACATTTGCATAGACAGCTTTCATGAACAGAATATTTATCCAATCTGTATTATTTGTTACGGCCATAGCTCTTATAGGCCTGGCATCCCCCGTGGTCCATGCAAAAAAAACACAGCTGGAAAAAAGCCAGATCGAGAAACTGCCACCACCACCCTTGGAGGATCCCGATCCGCTTCTCGTAAAAATCCTGCAATCCGGGCATCGGTCAGAAAAAAACAAAGCGCGCGACTATTATCGCCACCCGTTAAAGACGCTTGACTTCTTTCAAGTCACTTCGACCATGAGAGTGGTTGAGGTTTATCCCGGTAAAGGCTGGTACACGGAAATTCTCTCTCCCTATCTGAAGGACGGCGGCAGCCTGCTTTTAGCCATGCCCAATGGTGAAGCGGTAGATCGCTGGAAGAACCATATCAAAAGTCGACCCGACTTCACCGCGTTTGAAGTCCTTGAAATAATCGATCTATCGCATCCCATCGCCAAGAACAAGGCAGGGTCCTATGACCGGGTGCTGACCTTCCGCAACGTCCATAGCTGGATGCGCCATGGGGAGGCGGAAATGATGTTTAGGGCCTTTCATGCCCTTTTAAAGCCTGGCGGACTGCTGGGCGTGGTCCAACATCGCCTTCCAGAAGACCATAATTTCGATCCAAAGGCTATGTCGGGATATGTCAGCGAATCCCACGTGATAGATCTAGCCAGGACCGCAGGCTTTGCTTTGGTGGATCGTTCGGAGATCAACGCCAACCCCAGGGATCCCAAGAACTTTAAAGAGGGTGTGTGGGGCTTGCCTCCGGTGCTGGCTGGACTTCCCAAGGATAAAAAACAGGCAAAGCAGGAGCGTTCAAGGCGAATGGAGATTGGCGAATCCGACCGCATGACCCTGACATTCGTCAAAAAAAACAGCACCCGCTAGCAGCTCAGACAATGGGGCGATCCTGGCACCTGCAAGATTGACAACTGACAACGACAGCGCTACAAAACGGCTCTTTTTTCAACGATGTCCATAAGCCATAATGGCATTCAAGAGCGAGAGGAATTATCGCTCATGACCAATCAATTCAGTTCTCTGATGCCCGTCTATGATCGTGCACCTTACGATATGGTCCGCGGAGATGGATCCTACCTGATCGATTCCCAAGGTCGCCGCCATTTGGACTTTGCAGCCGGAATTGCCGTCAACAGTTTTGGGCACTGCCATCCGCGCCTGGTCGAAGCTTTGGAAAAGCAGGCCCGGACCCTTTGGCACGTATCGAACCTCTACGAAAGCCAGGCACAGGAGAAGGTTGCAAAAAAACTATCCGATATCAGTTTTGCCGACCTGGTCTTTTTTACCAATTCCGGGGTCGAAGCCGTGGAATGCGCGATCAAGGCAGCAAGGCGTTATCACTATATTCGCGATCAAGTGCAAAAATACGAAATCATCAGCTTTGAAAACGCGTTTCACGGACGATCCTTCGGAGCAATCTCAGCCAGCAATCAAAAGAAGCTGCGCGCCGGATGCAAACCCCTGCTTCCGGGCTTTACCACAGTGCCATTTAATGACCTTAAAGCCGTCGAGGATGCGATCACGGACCAGACCGCAGCAATCCTGCTGGAGCCGATCCAGGGAGAAGGCGGGATTGTCGCTGCTCACCCGCAATTTCTCTCTGGTCTGCGCCGGATTTGTGACCAGCAGAATATCTTATTGATATTCGATGAGATTCAATGCGGATTTGGGCGGACAGGCAAGTTGTTTGCCTATGAACATTGGGCCATTGCTCCTGATATTATGACCATCGCCAAGGGACTGGGTGGTGGGTTTCCTATCGGGGCCTGCCTTGCAACGAAAGAAGCGGCATCAGGGATGGTGGCAGGAACCCACGGATCGACCTTCAGTGGAAACCCTTTGGCTATGGCGGTTGCAAATGCAGCTATCGATCTGATCACCGAAGACGGATTTTTGGACAAAGTCGCAAACATGGGCAAGACCCTGTTTCATGAGATGCAGCAGATATGTACCGACCATGATCGCATTTTTGACACTTCGCAGAAAATTCGCGGCCTTGGACTCATGCTTGGCCTTCCGCTTCGGGTGCCCAACCAGGACTTTGTCGCTCATGCAAGACGCCACGGGTTTTTGAGCGTCCCCGGCGGAGACAATGTCATGCGCCTGCTTCCGCCGCTCGTGATCTCACCGGACGATATCCAGGAAGCTGTCCGTCTTTTGTCTAACGCAGCCCGGGATTTTCCCATAGATTAAGGAAGCGTCCATGCGTCACTTCAGCGATATCAGCGCCATCGACAGCGATCAGCTTCGGCTGATTATCAACGATGCACATGAGCGCAAGGCCCAGCGCCAAGGCAAGCCACGGGGAGCTTTGGATGATGGCGCTCCCTTGAAGGACCACACCATGGGGATGCTGTTCGAATTGCCATCAACGCGCACACGCATATCTTTTACCATCGGAATGTACCAACTTGGTGGACGTACGATTGCCCTGTCCAATAACGATATCCAGCTAGGCTACGGGGAGAGTATTGAGGATACGACTCGCGTTCTGTCACGCTTCGTCGATCTGATTCTGATTCGATCCGAAAAACATGAAACCATGCAGACCATGATGCAACATTCCACAGTCCCGGTGATCAACGGCCTGACAACCCAATCGCATCCCTGCCAGATCATGGCAGAGGTCATGACATGCGAGGAACGCGGCCGCAAGCTAGATGATACCCGTTGGGTCTGGCTTGGTGACGGTAATAACGTAGCCAAGTCTCTTATCGATGCAAGCGGTGCTTTTGGTTTTGAACTTACCGTTGCTACTCCTAAGGGTTTTGCTCCCTGCCCTGAAGCCGTCAAGGCGGCCCGCGACAGAGGAAGTCGTATCACTTTGTCTAACGATCCAGATGCCGTTGTAAGTGCCGATGTCGTCGTTACGGACACCTGGCTGTCCATGGGGCAAGATGACAGCGCGGAAAAAAGAAAATTAATCGCGCCCTTCCAGGTTAATGCGCAATTACTGTCCAAGGCTGCACCCGATGCCATGTTTATGCATTGCCTTCCCGCACACCGCGGCAACGAAGTTACCGATGACGTACTCGACGGCCCGCAATCTGCAGCCTGGGATGAGGCGGAAAACCGCCTGCACGTCCAGAAGTCCATCATTCTGTGGTGTCTGGGCCTCCTGTGAACTTTGAGATAAGGAAGACGCAGGATTCGGACCGGCCCGCAATCGAAACGGTTTTAGACGCAACCTTCGGAGCAAAACGTCAAGAAAGTCCTGCCTATCGCTTACGTGAAGAAGCGTCACTTTGCCCTGACTTAAGTTTTGTCATCTGTGTCAAAGGATCATTGTGCGCGTCCATAGCATATTGGCATTTGCAATTACACAAGTCCAAAGATCCATGCAAACCATGTGCTTGTGTCGATCGAGCGATTCTGCTGGGCCCCCTTGCCGTGTCCCCACAATATCGCGGACAGGATTTCGGAACCGTATTGATCAGCCACAGCCTGCGAATCGCCCGAACCATGGGACATAAAATTGTAGTGCTGATCGGCGATCTTCCATTTTATGAGCGTTTCGGATTTTCGGCAGACCCTTGCAGGAACTGGAAACTTCCGGTGGCACACGACCCGAGCCGTTTGCTTACCTTGCATCTCGACAGGGGTTTAATTCCTGGATCTCGGTACGTAAACGGTTTAAAAAAAACTCCATGACTGCGCCTGATATTTCAAAGCCGATCGCACTGGTGGGACTCATGGGCAGCGGCAAGTCCGCCATTGGCCGCAAGCTTGCCAAGCGCCTTTCCCTTCCTTTTTTCGATTCGGATACGGAAGTCGAACGTGCGGCTACCTTGTCGATCCGTGATATCTTCGAGACTTGGGGAGAGGCCGGCTTTAGAGACGTCGAGTCACGTGTTATCCGGGCTCTGCTCGACAGAGGTGTAAGCGTTATCGCAACCGGCGGCGGAGCCTTCGTCCAGGATGACATCCGAAACACGCTCAAGCAACGGGCCCTGTCCATCTGGCTGGATGTAGAGATCGACGATCTTGTCGAGCGCGTGAAAAAGCGGCCATATCACAGGCCATTACTCAATACCGATGATCCCAAGGCTAGCTTGATCGCGCAAGCCGAGGCCCGCAATCCCTATTACACCCAAGCGGATTTGCATTTCCCGATTGCGAAACGCAGCTCTATAGACGAAACCATCGATAGACTGTACAAGAAGGTCGAAGATCATGTCATTCGCACATGAACACCCAAGGGAGAAGGGCAGATTATGGAGCGTGAGGTCCAACTTGACCTGGGGCAGAACAGCTATCGCATTACCATAGTTCCAGGTCTTTTGAACAATTTGGTACAATATGTCCGGCCTTTGCTTGCCCGGCCATATTGCGCAATCGTGACCGACAGCAATGTCTTTACTCACCACGGGCGGGCTGCAGTGCAACAACTGGAAGATGCCGGAATTGCGACACATTTGATCGATATTCCTCCCGGAGAATCCAGTAAAAGTTTCGCAATTTTGGAAAAAGTCGTAAATCGGTTGCTTCATGTTGGAATCGAACGCAACGACAGCATCATCGCGCTAGGCGGCGGTGTGGTCGGCGATCTGACCGGCTTCGCATCGGCGATCCTCAGGCGTGGCTGCCCATTCATTCAAATCCCGACGACTCTACTAGCCCAGGTCGATTCTTCGGTCGGAGGCAAGACCGCAATCAATTCCGAATTAGGAAAAAACATGATTGGCGCATTCAAGCAGCCTCAAGCCGTCCTGATCGATCCGGATAGTCTCAATAGCCTGTCACGTAGACAATTGTTGTGCGGCTATGCCGAGGTCGTCAAGGCGGCCTTGGTCAAAGACAAGGTTTTTTTTGACTGGCTGGAAGGTCGCGGATCCACCATCCTGGCCGGAGACCAAGAGGCGCTAGTGGACATGATCGCGCGCGCATGTGAAATCAAGGCAGATATCGTATCCCAGGATGAAACCGAACGTCGGGGCTTGCGTGCTTTACTCAACCTTGGCCATACTTTCGGTCATGCCCTGGAATCGGAATGTGGCTATAGCGATCGCCTTTTGCATGGCGAAGCTGTTTCCATCGGCATTGTCCTTGCCTTTGGCTATGCGCAGCGAATCGGACGTTGCCCTTCAGAAGATCATGACCGTGTCGTGGCACATCTTCGGCAGGTGGAACTGCCAACGCACCTTCCGCATATTTTTAGCGACCGCTGTGAAACAGCCGCGGCTGCCAACCAAGTTGCTGACCGTCTTATCAAACACATGCAACAGGATAAAAAGGCCAATCAGGGTCAAATTCCCTTCATTCTACCCACAGAAATTGGCACCTGTCAGAGTGTTTTTGACGTTGATTTAAGCGATATCCAAAATTACCTGTGTGAAATGATGCAACCGAAACAGACAGTTTAAGCGCTGAACAGGAGAATTAAGCCAATGCATGCCATGATTTTTCCGGGACAGGGGAGCCAGGCCGTCGGAATGGGACAAGAGCTCTATCGGCAATCTGCGACTGCTCGCGCTGTGTTTGATACTGTTGACGAGGCACTTGGCGAAAAACTGACTCAATTGATGTTCGAAGGACCAATAGAGACACTGACTCTGACGGAAAACGCCCAGCCGGCCATTATGGCGGTCTCTATCGCGCTTCTCCATCTGCTTAAGGAGAAAACAGGACAATCCCTGACCGATTTGGCAAGCTATGTCGCCGGGCACAGCCTTGGGGAATATTCCGCACTTTGCGCAGCAGGAAGCATCAGCCTGTTCGACACAGCCAAGCTCCTTCGCTTACGTGGGCAAGCAATGCAGAAATCATGTCCAGCGGGCGAAGGCGCCATGGCTGCTGTTTTAGGGTTGGACATGGATAGCGTATCCGGGATTGCCGCTGATGCCATGAAAAGCAGCCCCGGCGAAATATGCGCCACAGCCAACGACAACGCTCCTGGCCAAATCGTGATCTCCGGACATAAGCGCGCCGTAGAAAAGGCCATGGCGCTGGCCAGTGAACATGGCGCCAGAAAAGCGATCCTCCTTCCGGTCTCTGCCCCCTTTCACTGCGCCTTGATGCAGCCAGCTGCCGACGCCATGCAGGAGGCTCTTGCAGCGACGGACCTATCTCCACCCGCCATCCCTCTGGTCTCAAACGTTACAGCCGATGTCGTCAATGATCCCGAGCAGATCCGCAGTCTTCTGGTCGAGCAGGTCACGGGCCAAGTGCGCTGGCGTGAATCCATAGCCTTCATGGTCAGCCAAGGTGTAGACAATTTCATCGAAGTCGGACACGGAAAGGTTCTTGCAACCATGATCCGGCGGATCGCAAGGGAGGCAGGGATCGCCAATATCAACAATGCTGAAGCGATTGATAGTTTTTAAGCCTATGCCAATCCCACACAGGGTGGTATAAATGGGACTGGCGTGAATTCGAGTCGTTTCAAAACGACTTAATTTTCAGATGAAATGGAATATCTATGGTCTCCCGAATATCGGTACGCGGTGCGCGCGAACATAATTTAAAAAATGTGCACTTGTCTCTGCCTCGGGACAAGCTGATAGTGATTACCGGATTGTCGGGATCGGGAAAATCATCCCTGGCGTTTGATACGATTTACGCAGAAGGGCAAAGACGCTATGTCGAATCCCTGTCTGCCTATGCGCGACAGTTTCTTGAATTGATGCAAAAACCCGATGTCGACCATATCGACGGCCTGTCCCCGGCGATCTCCATTGAACAGAAGACGACTTCGAAGAACCCGCGGTCCACCGTTGCCACCGTTACCGAGATCTATGACTATATGCGCCTGCTTTGGGCACGCATCGGAGTTCCTTACTCACCAGCGACGGGGCTACCCATCGAAGCACAAACCGTCAGTCAGATGGTTGATCGCCTGTTCCGTGAAAAGGAGGACGTGCGGTTTTTGATCCTCGCCCCCATTGTGCGTGACCGCAAGGGAGAGTATCGCAAGGAAGTCCAAAACCTGAAGCGTCAAGGCTATCAGCGACTGAAGGTCGATGGTGTTTTTTATGAAATAGACGACTTTCCTGCTTTGGATAAAAAGGTCAAGCATTCCATCGACGTTGTGATTGATCGCCTTGTCCTGCGGGCCGATCAGGATCAGTTGCATCAACGTCTGGCCGACAGCCTGGAGACAACCCTGAAGCTGAGCGACGGGCTGGCAGTTATCGAATTCCCGGACAAGCCCGAAGAAGAACAGCGTATGATCTTCTCCCAGCGCTTCAGTTGTCCCACCTCTGGCTTTACCTTGCCAGAGATTGAACCACGGCTATTTTCCTTTAACAATCCGCACGGAGCATGCCCGACTTGCGATGGGCTTGGAAAGAAACTGGTCTTTGACCTAGACTTAGTTGTCCCGGACCAGGACCTCAGCCTTGCGAAAGGAGCAATTGCGCCCTGGTCCAAGTCAGCGCAGCCTGCCGCTTATTATCTCCAGGCGCTGGTGAGTGTCGCAATGGCTTATAAAGAATCGGCGCATACGCCGTGGAAGGATCTGAAGCCGGAAACCAGGCAAGCCGTTTTATACGGAACCGGAGATCGCGAGATCTCCATGACCTATGAAGATGGCCGCCGTCGTTATGAAGTTGTTAAAAGCTTTGAAGGTGTGATGAACAATCTGGAAAGGCGGTGGCGCGATACGGACAGCAACTGGATACGCGAAGAACTGTCTCGCTTTCAAAAGGCATCACCTTGCGATTCCTGCGGGGGGAAACGATTGAAACAAGAAGCGCTCTGCGTCAAGGTTGCTGATGCTACCATAGCCGATATCTGCGAATTATCGGTTGCAGACGCCCTTAATTGGTTCACAAGCTTAGAGCCGAAACTAAAAGAAAAACATCGCCTGATTGCCGAAAAGGTTTTGCGCGAACTCATAGAGCGTCTGGGCTTTTTAAACGGGGTGGGCCTTGAATATCTAACGCTGGACCGCTCATCAGGAACCTTATCTGGAGGAGAAAGCCAGCGAATCCGGCTTGCATCCCAGATCGGTTCAGGGTTGACCGGAGTCCTCTATGTCCTGGACGAGCCGTCAATCGGTCTGCACCAGCGTGATAATGACAGGCTGCTTGCGACTTTGCGCAGGCTTAGAGATACCGGCAATACGGTTATTGTCGTCGAACATGACGAAGACGCCATCCGGGCAGCAGATTATATCGTTGATATGGGACCGGGTGCGGGAATCCACGGTGGTGAGGTTGTCGCCCAAGGATCTCTTGACGATATTATGGGCTGCTCAAAAAGCCTGACCGGGGCCTATCTTAGTCAAAAGAAAATGATTCCGGTTCCCGAAAGCCGCCGTCAGCCCAGCCCTAAACACTGGATGACGATCAAAGGTGCACGATCCAACAATTTGAAAAATATTTCAGCACGTTTTCCTATTGGGCTTTTTTGCTGTGTAACCGGTGTATCGGGATCCGGGAAATCCACCCTGACCATCGATACGTTATACAAAAGCGCAAGCCGCCGGGTGATGAGAAGCCGCAGCTTGCCTGGGGATCACGATACGATAGAGGGGCTGGAATATTTCGATAAGGTTATCGATATCGACCAGTCTCCCATTGGCCGCACACCACGCTCCAACCCGGCGACATATACAGGGGCCTTCACTCCGATCCGGGAATGGTTCGCAGGGCTACCAGGTGCCAAGATGCGCGGCTATAAACCCGGACGATTTAGCTTTAACGTCAAGGGGGGACGGTGCGAAGCTTGCCAGGGCGACGGCGTATTGAAAATCGAGATGCATTTTCTACCAGACGTCTATGTCACCTGCGATGTCTGCCAGGGTAAACGCTATAACCGCGAGACTCTGGAAGTCACCTACCGGGGCAAATCGATCGCCGATATCCTGGATATGACCGTGGAGGACGGTGTGGAGTTTTTTAAGGCCGTCCCATCCGTGCGTAGTAAACTTGAGATGCTGGAGCAGGTGGGGCTTGGCTATATTCACATCGGCCAGCAAGCGACTTCCCTGTCCGGAGGAGAGGCTCAGAGGATCAAACTGTCAAAAGAGTTGTCACGCCGAGCGACCGGCAAGACGCTCTATATCCTTGACGAACCGACAACCGGGCTTCACTTCGACGACGTAAAGAAGCTCCTGAAAGTTCTGCATACCCTGGTTGATCAAGGCAATACCATTATCGTCATTGAGCATAATCTGGATGTGATCAAAACCGCCGACTGGATTGTCGATCTGGGTCCCGAAGGTGGGGAATTCGGCGGACGGATTGTTGCCCAGGGAAGCCCGGAGGAGGTTGCAAGTACCCTAGAAAGCTATACCGGACGATATCTCGCCTCCATGCTCCCGGGGATTTGCGCAGCAAATGATAGAAGCCCCCGGAAGAAAACGGACAAAAAGCCCAACAGCAAATCGAAAACCGTAAAAGGTAAGATACCCCGGACAAAAGCCGCTGGAGGGGCTGGGAAAAAGGCCAGAAGACGGCAACGAACAGCTTAAAGGATTCTAAAGAAAGCTGTGACGAATCCCCTTGATTTTCAGAACAGTCATGCTATTAGCAATCCCTTGTTTGAACGGTGCGGGCTGGGCTGCCTTCCCGTTCTTTATGCGATTCGCATCCGCCAGAGCCATCTGGCGCCAGAGCGATCCGGATCTTCCATACGGGAGATCACCATTCAGGAGATCAAAATGCCCAAAATGAAAACAAAAAGTGGCGTAAAAAAACGGTTCCGCACTACCGCCAGTGGAAAAGTTAAACATGGCGTTGTTGGCAAACGCCATTGCATGCTCAAGCGCAGTAACAAATTTGTGCGCCAACACCGTGGAACACGAATCCTGTCTGGTTCCGACGCGCCTCGAATAAGAATCTGGGCCCCTTACGGACTTTAGATATTTCCAATCGATTTTAAGG
>Ga0056124_1000529_pt1 | contig 12303 bp, 6 predicted proteins | sample WorMetHEROISLAND_2_FD_70069 | JGI IMG/M metagenome (GOLD analysis project Ga0056124, IMG submission 70069) | Marine gutless worms symbiont microbial communities from Max Planck institute for Marine Microbiology, Germany - Olavius sp. 4 HERON ISLAND | ecosystem: Host-associated > Annelida >... | reverse complement strand
AAGTTAACAGTGGGGGGGCTCATACGACGACAGGGTTAATAGCAGGCAAAGGATAACTGGGCAGTGCCCCTGGGCGCTCATCTCCCTTTCTTTGGCCAGTGAGCCTGAAGTCGATAGACCACAAAGCCTGACGTGTTAGAAGCGAGAAGAGGGTTAACAGTGTGGGTTGCTAATGTACTGAAAAGTGAATACTGTGGGCCAGATGTGTTAATAGCAGGGAAGGGGGGCAGTTAATAGCGGGAGAGGCTAATGCACTAAAAGGTTCACAGTGGAGGTCTGATATGCTAAAGGGCTAACAGTAAATGGTCTGACATACTAAAGCTGAATAATGAGGAGGCTTATGTACTGAAAGGTTAACAGTGGGGGTATGGTATGTTGAAGGGTTAACAGTGGGTGGTTCAAGGTAGTAAAAGATGAATAATGATGTGCAGAAAGGTTAATAGCGTGGTGGCGGCTGGTGCAGTTGACTGTTGGATGGCATGGCTGAAGAGCTCGTCGCTGCTGAGGTGAAACTGGCGCTGTTGTTGTTATGGTGGTGGTGGATGGTTGAGTGCTGGGCACGACTAGATTTCTACACACAGCAAACCACACACGAGCACTCCAAGAGATTACAAAGGTTAAAGGTTGTGTATAGCTCTGTACGAGAAACCCATCGCAGAGCTACAGAGCGTCATCTGCCACATGGGATCACACAGTGTTACCTGCCACCCGACGCAGGTGAACCAGCTTAACTCCAGCCAGGCAGGCCGATACTCAATTTACCTTACCTACCACAGAGGGATGGAAGGATGAGTTGACCTTGGTGTTGGTTATATACCGAGATAGTTTACCTGTCCGCACCCATCCAAGTATAATAACCAGTTGATAGTGAGTGACCCGAGCAAGAGTTGAACTCATGACCTTTTGATCGTAAGTCCAACCTCCAACAGTCATGCCACCAAGCCACCTCAAGCTCAATTACCATGATGCACGCTCACCAGAATGAAAACATACTTTGTCTTCAATTTGTCTTCAATACAAACAAGTGGTTAGAACTCGGCAAAAAGCACCGAGCTCTCTTTGCTTCCACCCGCCCACAAGGAAACCCCCAAAATGGTTTTTGTAGCATATTTGGTCATGCTGAGATCTTGATCTTTTACCCGTCAGAACCACACGCGTCTTTTAGACAAGACACTGCCATTCTTGCCTTTCTGAATAGCACCAGATTTAAAAGATGTGCTCTTCAGCAGTGAAAATGCAAATGAAGCATTCTACTATTTATACCTAATGAATGTGGCAAACAACAGACCTGACAATAAGCTGTATAAATTCATCAAATGACAACCTTTATTAGTAGTCTGTTGACATTTCGGCAACCGCTGCTGCCTTCGTCAGAACGACTGTCCATCAGGTGTCACTGTGGCGGACAGTAAGTAATCATAGATACGAGGAAGTTGGTAGGACCTCCCATCTAGGTTCATCGACTTTTTGTGTTCTTTTCTGATGTGTCTGCCACAGAGACATCTGGCGGAAACGTCAACGAACTAACCAATAAAGGTCGTGAATTGATGAACTCACGTAACGTATCAGTTACCATTTTAACCTATGAGTCCATTCAATCAATTCAGACCTGGTAGTCCGGCGGTGCTACAGTGACAACAGCAGCTGCAGCAGTGGCTTGGGCTGACATCATTCGAGCACGTTTACTGGCTGATGGCTCATGACTCAGTGACGTGTCTACCGTGGCTAAACCAACGCCACCCTGCCAATCAGCACATACAATAATAATACCATGATAATAATACTTAATTAATTAATTAATAATACCATTCCTCAGCCACAAGGCCAAAGAGATACTGATCGGCTCAGTTCTCCACTGTCCGTCACCCTGAGAGGCGCGCCGGTGAAATGCGTCACGACATTCAAGCTAACTGATAATAATACGTAATTAATTAATAATAATATACCTCAACGAGCTGGCCAAGGACGCGAAACTATGTATCTTTTCCAACAAGTCTCTCTGGCCCTGGCAGTCCAGCACTACAATTTGGTAGCCTTCAAAGATATCTTCTCAGTTCCTACTGACCTGGACTAGCACAGTCCAGTTAACTTGGTTCTAACCTCTGTTTCTAACATCCGTGATCTTTACTACCATGGGTAAAATAATAATTTGGTTACACACGGAATCGCGCCTTATTCTATTCACCAGGTGGCAGCAACAATTTTCAACTGCATGTTTTGGCTGGGGGTTTGACCCCCCAAATTTCCCCTTCCCCTGAGAAGTCAGGGACTACCATGTAACATCACGTGCCATTGGACCACACATGTACAGCAGGTGGCCAAAAAGTTGTGTCATAGTGTGATGATTATGGCGGAAAATTGTGAACCGTCCTCCAACCAAAATAAGCAAAATACTGTACATGAGTGCGCCAGCAGGCAATTTATATCTATGATCACGTAGTTATCTATGCAAGGTGCGTCGTGTCATTAATGACGTCATTTTGACAAAAAATTTTGGCAAACGATGCAACTGAACTGTTGATGATATGGTATGCAAGGAATTGACAAAGGAGCAGAATAAAACTGTTATAAAATTAAGTAATAATAATTATACGCAACGATCCATTGCGAGTACATTAAATGTAAGTCAGTCTCGCATATGTTGTATTTTCTGACGAAACTCAGTAACAGGACAGGATAGAAAAGTCTAGGCTACGTTTGGAGAAAGCCGCACAACGTCCGACAACTGGGATGTCTTGGTGGTAACAACAGTCGAAAAATATCAGCCGTGTTCTGGGGCTGTATTTGCTATGAAAGATTGGCACATTTTTACCAATAGGCGTAAATACTGGCTCCCGTAATTATGTGGATGTACTCGATGCAAATTTGTGGCACGTTGTGTGCAAACATATTGCCGGAAAGCACTTCATTTTCCAGCCCATGTACATCGCTCAGTATTTAATAATCGTTAAAATTGGTCAATATTTGGTGAAGATATGGACAAAAGTTAGGCGGCACGTTTTTTATGGCCCACGATCTATAATCTCAACACAAATTAGTAGGAAATGCACCAATTCAGGCTCAGCACACACTGCGACCAGCATACAGCAAACACATGACAAGACAAAACAGCCATATGCCCTGAGTTTTTTCAATGTAGCCACATGACAATCAGACCAAACAGTCTTTCAAATCAGTTCAGAATGTTCGCATCAGACTGGCCAACTGTACGTTACAATACTGACTACTACGATGAGTACTGCATGTAGAAACAACAAGTCTTGATAAACGTAGTAATAAAGAGTACTGACGTTATCACAGTTTGGTCGCTTGGCGGCGCCAGCATCGGCTTTATCATCAGCTTCATCCTCCACCAGGAAATCACGCTTAGGGTACGGGATTACACCACCTTCAAATATACTACAAATACATAGACAGGCATCAATCAGCATCACCATCATAATTATTTTCCACAAATAAACACAGCCAGTGGCGTCGTGGCAAGGGGGGCAATTGCCCCCTAAATTTTGGCCTGTTGGAAAATTATTCTTGTTCGAAAATTGTTGGCCAAAAATACTAAATTTGGGGTGAAAATCCCTCATTTTGGGAAAAAGAGGCAAACTAAAATTTCAAGCACTCTGTCGAGAATTTTCCAGCTGTTTGTTGGAAAATTGCAACTTATTACCCTCCCCCAACATTTCTAACCCACGACGCCGCTGAATGCAGCAACATCCAATCAATTACAAGCAATTCAATCCCAAGGGTGGCAGACACGCAGAAAGTTCACTCACTGAATGGCCGACTGCATGGATAAACTGTCTACTCAGACAATACAAACAGACAGAACAGTCATAGAAGACATTAACCACAGAAGGTGTGAGTGTGGTGCAATGTCTGGCCTGCAGGCGACATACAGCCCACAAAGGGTTGTCACATGGCCCGTAACATACAAGACATCTTTGCATCTGTCGACCAGCCAGCCTGGTATACAGAATGCCGTTGCACCCATTATTATTATTATTATTCAAGTCGTACATGAAGTACATGACAAAATGCACAAATGAAAGAGAAAAAAATACAAAACGTAGTCACAGGCCTACAATGCTAGCAGCGTTCTATCCCGAGACTGCAGATCTTGTTCCCATGTTTGTCACCTGTGCTTGCAAGTAAAATTTCAGCACCGAGATATCAACAGAAGGCTTACGTGAGAGACTGGAACAAGCAACGCCGATATGTACACTATTGGCAGTGATCTACAATATAGAGGCATACGCAGAGAGACAGAGACAAAAAAATTAAAGACAATACAAACTCAAGACAAGGGAAAGGTTCTTCGTGGAAATACGCATCCTGCAGCGCTTGGTCTGACATGATTCGCTTTGTAGGATCCATTATCAGCATCTTCTGCAGCTGGAGCCACAGCCACACAACTCCACACTTTCACCCAGCATGCAGATAAGAATAGTTAAACGTGAGCACAGCACTTCATGGCAACCCATCGCAGAGCTACGGAGTGTCACCTGCCATATCGGATCACACAGTGTTACCTGCCACCCAACACCGGCGAATGCACCCACCTTAACCCCAGCCAAGCAGGCCGGTACTCGATTTACTTACCCCTGAGAGATGGAAGGCTGAGTTGACCTTGGATCATTCGTTCGTTTCTGGCATGCACCACTATGAGTGCGTAGCACCAAACGTAGACATCAATCTCCAGAGTGAATCAAAAGCAGCACGCAGGTCGACATAGGCCACATAGATTGGATGACCATAGTCTTGTCGTCGTTGTGCAATGTTGTTCAGAGTTGCTATGCGATCACATGTGGAACGACCAGGAGTGAAACTGCTCTGCTGAGAACGTCTGTGTGCCACTAAGGTTGGTCTGATTCGATGATTCGACCTTGGTGGTTGGGTAAATACCAAAATAGTTCACCAGTCCGCAGCAGTAATCCAAGTAGTAACCAGACCCGTTGCACAGCAACTTTGCTGAATAAAATCAACATGTTAACCACTAGACCACGCCAGCACTGTAGAGCAAGTACATCGGCAGTAGAGCTGACACACTGTAACTGAATGTGTTCAACCTGTCTACAACCGGTAAGATATTCACAGTAATGCAAGTTAAGTGAGATATTATCTAGGTATTACTAGCTATATGACACGAAGATTAAGCGTGAATCAGTGCAAACAACACAGACAGCAAACATCTGAGAGAAACAAATGACAGACAGGCACAGAGCCAAACAGAGAGATACAGAGATGGAGACAACGAGACAGAGAAAGAAGATATAAAGAAGCAGACCAGCTGGAACGGTCGGCAGTCGGGTTTAATGCGATGTTTATCCATGTACTTGGCGAGATTGCAACCAACATAACTGCACAACAACAACAACTAGGGCTGTACTGAATAGTATATCTTACTATTCGACCAAAGAAGAATAATTTGGTCTATTATTCGGCTGAATATGAATAGAATATGAAGTGCCATCTGTCGACGACCATGGTATACATGTGTTAGCCAGTGTCTGCAGTGTCCAACTTTGTTTAACGTACTCACTTATCCCACTTCAGACAGTGGTCTATCATACACTATTACACATAACACATGGCTACAGAATGACAATAATCTCGTTAAATTCTTCAAACATCCATACCATACAAACACACTGACAGCGACAGATGGCAGACTAAGTAAGTAAGTAAGTGTGCATGGGAGACTAACCTGCTCTTCTTGAATTCTTTCACAAGCGTCGGATGTTCCGGCATCTTGCGCAGATCTTCCCAGTCCTTGTCTAAGCACACACAAACACACTTACTCAGTACTCACAGAGCTATTGCCAACACACACAGGCTACACACACTCACACACGTAGGTCTATGGCCAAACTCTCTGGTACTACAAGCTACGACAAACTGAAAGGACAACAAAATATTACACCACAGATGGAACCAGGTCTCCGGGTCAGCGATATTGGTCGGGTGGGTCACGGATCACTGTGTCAGATCCGGTGTTTGACCCGGTTTTGAGTTTCAACATGTGTGTTTATCGTGGTGCTGTTTCTACAGACTAACACCATCTGGGCAAAGTAGTGAATTTAAGTTTCACGACCATCTTGTATTATTTGTATTATACCCCAGTGCAGTCCTCCTCCTTTGTATTATGACATCTGATGGCCATGCAAATATATCATAAAATTCATAACAATATCATAATATATTACGCAGACCCTATTAGCAGCAAAACGACGAACACTATGAAATGCTGATACTGCTATCAAGTCTTTGTCAAGGAATTGTTTCAAAATGTTACTCAACAACCGGGTCAGGTCAGGCCACAGGTCAGAAATCCTGACCTGGCTCCATCTCTGTATTACACTACAAAGAACTAACAAAACGCGAGGCAGAAAACAGACCACAACACACACATCTAGTAGGTCTAGTACACACAGCAGACAGAGCCAACCAACAAACATCAGCGTCATCGTGTGTTGAAAAGTTTGAGCAGGGGAAGAAAGTTGCCATTTTCCAACAGACGGCTGCAAATTTCTGACAAAGGAAATATGAATGCTCAGAATTTCAATTTTGCCCAAAAAATCACCAAAAATAGGGTTTTCAGTCCCAAATTTTGCATTTTTGGACAAACATTTTCTGACAAAAAGAAAATTTTCTGATACGCTAAAATTTAGGCTGCAACCACCTGCCTGCCTCTCCTCCCCGCCCCCGCCACTGGACAAGAAAGCATCAGATGTCAAACTAGTCACTGTGCTATACATGCAAAGCTGCAAGTTTAATTACATACTGCATGACATCGGACAGATAAAATAAAAAGCTACAAATATAACAACAACAACAACAGAGACTGAAAAAAATGAGAAACAACGTCTAAAAATCTGCAAATCATTCATCACATCATATCACAATTACACAAACTCTCAGCTACAGACATGCACAAAACTCACAGAACCAAACAACCAACCTTGTGGAAAGCCCATGACGGTGAATATCCTGTCGAGCTGATCGTGGTGATACGGATTGTTAGTTTTGATGTCCTCCTGCCGGCAGAGAAATATCGGCTCGGATGTCAGTAGCTCGGCAAATATGCACCCGATTGCCCAGATATCTGGACCAGCATCATCATCATCACCAGCAGCAGCAGCAGCTGATCGATGGCAAGGTGTGTCAAATCAACAAAGTTACTCTACAGCAAGCCCGGTTAGTACTTGGATGGGTGACAGTCTGCAGGCAGGTAAACCATCTCGGTACGAAGCGAGCCAGCTAGGTCGACTCAGGCTTCTACCCTCAGTGGGATGGTAAACTGTATCAGCTTTTGGGCTGAGCAGTAATAAATGGTGATGGTGAGCGTAGTACTACAGCTGCCAGTTTAGGCCGATCTGAGGCTCAAGCCGACTGCTTGTGCTGCACTCGTCAAATGAACTGGGTGAACTCTCGCAGTGGCAGTGCACTGCTATGATGACAGCACCATAAGCATTGTCGTGGCTATTACTAATACTATTACTCAGCTGTATTAGCAGAAACATCCAGATCCCACCCATCAAACACGAGAGACCTGTTGCAGTCTATGAGAAAGTCAACCTCTCCAAAGACCACACTGACGTGGAGTCTCGCAAAGATACTGTACTGCTGTGCTAGCTCAAGCCCGGAGTGGCCACTGCAGCACCACACACTGGTGTACTACGATGCAGGGGTGTGTCCTCCAGCTGGCCAATGGAGGAAGCCCTTCGTGACGCAACTCTGAAGGGTTGAGCCAAATAACGAGGCACTGCAGACCAACAGAACACAGCAGCTGCTGTGAATTTCAGCAAAAACTCACCCATTTCTTTGATACACTACAAACTATGAAATACTGAAAAAACACTATCAGTACAATATTATGGACGTAATGCCTAGTATTAGTAGTAAGAGAGATCCGTGAGAGGAAAGAACCAACTGACCGATGGCCTTTGTGTAATGGCGAGCACCAAGGAGTAGTTCCGGAGCACGGTACCAGAACGTCACCACGACCGGATCCAAGTTTGCCAATGGAGTGAGCGGAGAGTTAAACAGACGAGCAAAACCCATATCACCTGCAACAATCAATCAAATTTGGCATTTTAAAGCATTTTGTTGCACTAAAATTCAACTAAAAGTACATAAAAAATTATTTTCTTAAGAAGTATGTAAAAAGTAAAATCAAGACTTTTGAGAAAACTAAACTGTATAGAACTATAACTATCAAACTGTATAACAACTGAAACTAAAATTAATTTTTTTAGACTAACATATCTCTGGACTTGCAAGACAGCAGCTACTTTCTCAGTGAGAACACAATTTTTGCCAAATCCAGGTCAGACATAAGGTTGCCAGAGATAGCACATGCAGAAATACCAGACACCTATGTTCACCGACCAATCAACCAAGGACTGGGCCTAGATGATCAATGCATAGATCTATACTACAAGTACATGCAGTGTCATATTATGAAATAAGTATTCAAAAAAGGTTTGCATTTGCAAACAGATTAATACACAACACTAGTTAATGCAGTGAAACCATTTATTGAAAGCTGTGATCAAGAAAAGACTATAATAGGATAGAAATTAATCTTTTGAAATATTCAGCATTCTTGGAAGAAAACAAGCAGGTGAGACACGTGAAAAATAAAATGTAGTTACTAAGAATAAAAATATATTTACAGACACAAAAAAGTACTACCTGACAGGTTTGACCTTCGTTGTTCAACCGGACAAACTGCCAAAATACCAGACTGTCTGGCTGAATACCGGACAGGTAGCAATCTTACTCAGACTCTAAGTATCAAGTGCTATAATTATGAGAATCAGACACAGTCAGTATGCTGTTCGGCTCATGATACTAAGAAAGTCAAATTAGAGATGCAAAGTAACACGAACAGTTTAGACACACACTAACCTATTTTTACTCGGCCTCTTTCAACACCTTCGCCCATCACTAGAATATTTGCAGGCTTCTAAACACATGCAAACACAGCAGACATTTTTATTCCAAAGATTCTCTTTAATTACAAGTAGCTTTTACATTACTGTATTGCTATGAAGTTTACTAGCATATGTGAAAAGCAGGACGTTGAGATATTTCGGTCACATCACACAAGGCAAAGACAAATCTCTGGAAAAGGGCATTATTCAAAGGACCTTGCATAGGAATAGGAAAAGAGGAAACCGAAAACAGAGTGGACGGATAATGTAACTTCACGGACGGGACTGAAGCTTGAAGATGCAATCTGGAAAGTGGACAACAGATCTAAATGGAGAACGATGATTCATAATGCAACATACCTTCGGAACAGGGATGGCTAAAGGCAAGGCAAGTCAATCGTTTGCCTTCACATGTGCTTTTATTACCTATCAGTTGTGTTGTTCATTAACTATCAGTTGTGTTTTTCCATTTCCATGTAAGAGTTGTTCGATTGTCACTTGCCAATTAAAAGCAATGCACTTACTTACTTATTTACTTACTTATAACACTGTTAAGACTTCATTACCCAAGAGCCAATGTCTCCTCAACCCTGACAGAGCTTGACAGACAGACAGACAGACAGACAGAGATGTAGAAGAATAAACAGTACAGCTTTGGCTCACAAGGTCTCGGTGAAGGACCCAGTTGGAATGTATATAATGAATGCCGTCAAGAATCTGGTACAGAAGTGACTTCACCATTGCCTTTGGAACGTTTACGACCTTCTTGTTGGCTTTTGCCGATCGGTTGAACTTTATGATGTGCTGAAAGCAGTGCATGATAAAGCACAGATCCGTAGTCACTACTGCAAGAACGTGACAATACACTGACAACAACTCAGGCAAGCGATCGATCTAACCTCATTATACAAAATGACATTACACTGCATTAAAACTTAAAGTGAAAAAGGGCCCAGCACTTCAGTCACTTTAAACCCATCTATGGCAAAGAGGCAGAAAACAGACGGCTCTCAAGTTTAAACTTGAATAATGGAAGGCACTTTGATGGCGTCACTTCTGATGGCAGATTGTTACAAGTTCTTGCTGCAGCGATGGGGAATGCTCGGTCGCCGATCGTAGAGAGACATGTCAGTGGTACAGCCAGTGCCAAGGTCGATGATAAATGCAGGCGTTGTAAGCAGGTGAGCAATATCTTCTATATCATACAATACTGAAATCTGCTTAACCAGAGTACTTCTAATCAACAAACAATGCTGAGACATCCCCAAAGATTTTGCTAACTTAACCAACTCTGCTAATGCAATGAAACACTGGTACTGGTGATGGTGTTACCGGTACCAACCGGTAGCAATGTGACATGACACCCAGTAAGTAAATAGTATAGAGATAATAAACGTATGAAAAATATGTACTGTGAAGTATAATGAGGCTAAATTAAGTACCAGAATGGAGGACAAAATTTTTATTAGACATTTTAAACATATTTACGCACTCCTTACCCACAGGTCGTGTTCTGCATATTCAAAAAGAAGCCAGACTTTGCGGTCAGCATGTGACAGATAAACCTTCTGCAGATTAATCACATTGACATGCTTCAGTTCTCGTAACAACTGCAAAGAATAACACAGCACCACAACAAGCATATAACTGATACGCACGTCCTAATACAAACAGCGTTATCTATACACTACTTTCAATTTTTGTTCAAACACAATAATTTTGCCAAAGTCATTAAACTGCTTCTCACAGAAAACATTGGGAAATTGTAACTTGTTAAAGTGCTGGTAAGACCTTTCACAGCACATGCCTGGTAGGTAGAAATACTGCACCGGCCGCACCGTCTGCACCGGCCTAACAACAGAGCATGTAGAGCGGCGCCAGTGCTGTCGGGTCGGCAGCAACAGCAGCACGGGCCGCTTACTGAACACACTCTATTGTTCTTTCGTCGGCCGGTGCTGTATACATCAAAAAGTCAACTCGCATCATTGTGGCTTTGTACTTTACTCAACACATCTTACGGCTGCCGTCGGCCCACCCCCGGATACAGCGGCTGCTAAACCGACTCAAATGCACGTTGTGCGTATAACTATTGCAGCGAGTGGATTTTGATATTTTGATGGCGCTAAAATGGCTTAAATACCAGCGGCGGCGCACGCAATCGGTGACGTCGGCGTATAGTCTACATCAAAAAGTCAATTCAGCTGGCAGCGTCTGCGGGCATGCAATAGTGAGCCGCCGGTGCGGCCGGTGCAGTATTTCTACCTAACCCACATGCCGGCTCTGTCATCCACCAACAGTGTCACAGCACCTTGAAATATATACATAGCATGAATTCTAACTAGGACTATCGAGCGATTAATATGTGCAAAACTGCAGTGATACTCACAGCAATTTCTCGGCATGCAGACATTGAAATACCAGTTCCTTCAATCAGCTTCAGCGCGTACTCCTTACCATCGCTGCCACAGAAAACACCCGCACACATTACGAACACAGTACAAAACACGACCTTCACCCGAGGACATTTTGTGCACAAGGGAAAACTGCATTATTCTATAAAGAAATCTTACTGCTGCCTGCTTCAACATTACTTCTTTTATTCTGCTGGAGTATGGTGTCTAACGCGTTTGCATGAAAGTAAAGGACACAACTTAAAAGGACACAGACAGTTAACAAATCAAGAAATCGCAACATCAAGCTCATTAATAGCATTCAAAACACGTAGAGTGCCGACCTGTCTTTCCGAACGGCCTTGTAGACGTGGCCATACGTTCCGCGGCCAACTTTTCGACCCTCGAAATCAAACTCGTCTTCAACTCTGTGTCGTTGGTTAAGCAGTCTGAGTTTAAATTCATAATCCATTGTAAATCATACCGGAACAATAACTGGCGACTACGTATATCACAGCGAGCAAAGATATTAAAATGAAGCTTTACTTATCCTGAAAGACATTATTACGGCACTGCCGGCAATCAACCGCAAAGAATGCCTATTTTGGTAAAAACCGGAGCATCTATGATTTCAGTGGTCTCGGCGATTAGTTGGATCATGGAGTCAGCTGTAAACAAAGTGTTGACAGACGGAAAATACAATGTTTTCCTGTCATTAATCAAAGGGTTTCGCAACGGCGCCGTGTGCGTATATAAAATGCCACATTGACTTACTGAAAGCTATTTGTTTCGTTTGTCATCAGCCAGTTTTGACCACTGTTTCTAGTTACTGCTGCCTGCTTCAACATCACTTCTTTTATTCAGCAGTAACTAGAAACAGTGGTCAAAGATGCACAAAATGGAGCAGCATGCTCGACAATGGGAAACGTCTTACTCTATCCACTGTGTTTCGTCGACGACATTGCCGCAGTAAGTAATTC
>Ga0056124_1000526_pt1 | contig 12338 bp, 3 predicted proteins | sample WorMetHEROISLAND_2_FD_70069 | JGI IMG/M metagenome (GOLD analysis project Ga0056124, IMG submission 70069) | Marine gutless worms symbiont microbial communities from Max Planck institute for Marine Microbiology, Germany - Olavius sp. 4 HERON ISLAND | ecosystem: Host-associated > Annelida >... | reverse complement strand
GCGGGACTGACTTATGGCATTTAGGACTGCGTGTATTGATTTCGATTTCAATGAACAGTTGCTGTGCTTGACTTGCTTCATGTTTAATTTGAGACGTTGCATTTGAGTGATATTTATGTTGATTGATTGATTGAAGAGTAATATATGTATTTTGCGATGTTCTGTGGATTTGTATTTTATGCATAAGTAAACTTTTCGCATTCCATAGACGGTTGTCCCGCGTTTTCCACCCCTGCAAAACTGGTCCTCCGTTTTCCAGTCCTGTGATTTCCACCCATGCGATTTGGTCCCACGTTTTCCAGTCCTGCATTTTCCACCCCTGCATTTTTAATGGTCCCGCGTTTTCCAGTCCCACGTTTTCAGTAGTCCCGCCCTACTGTCATCCAACTGACAACGCAAAGACCTGAAGTGTGTAATATGTAATTAGAGCCACAAGCCGAATTCAATGCCAAATTTTTGTGCAACAAAAAAAACGCCGAAAAACTTACGACAAGCCAATTTTTTCCACCGAAAATAATATGGATATTTTTTTTCTCTTTTACTTAGAGAAAATCACATCCATGACAACTTCAATTTCATTCTTTAGCTAAAACCAGGCTATAAACTACAATACAGTGCTTCTGTTTGTGAGTCAATAACAGTTGTAACTTATGAACAGTCGTGACTTGGTTTGAACTGTCGCTGCATGCTTTTTCCGTAGAATTACTGACCGCTCTATCCTGCGATAATTTTTCTAATCCAGATATCAGCCGAAAACGTTGGCACTCAGCCGAATATTAGCTGTATTTTTAACTTTTCACGATAATTCGGCTAATCCGAATATCAGACGAAAATTTTTTGCATCCATCTGGATTTGATAAAACATTCGCATTGGGGGTCTACATGTAATCAAATCCACGACGTCAAAATGTTAATCCACTTTAGCAAACGAAAGTTTAGGCATGTCAGTAGACAAATGATGTGTCAAATAACTCACAAAAATACGAGTGTTCCATTGCTTCGCCAGCCGTGAGACGGTCCTGATGGTCGTACCGCAGCAGCTTGTCAAGAAAGTCCAGAGCCTCAGAGCTGACAAGATGTTCATTCTCACTGTGAATGAAGCGCTCCCATCGCTTGCGTGAGTGCCTATATATATACAGCAATGCAACCAAGCCACCGCTGTATGCAGCCAATTGTTAGTTCAGCTACATTTTTACACATGTAAACTATTTATCTATCCAATCAGCGGCAGCCACATGGACCAGCAACGGGTTCTCACTATTTGGGTTCCTCGGTTTATTCACTGGCGGTGGTGGTGATTAAGGTAGATGTCTCAACTGATACAGAAAGAGCCAATTTACTGGTCAGCATGTCTAAGCCTTCAAGCTCAGGAGGTGACAAAGTTAAAAAAGTCCTTCTAAAAATCTATCCAGTGTGACAGTGTCAAAATCAACATCACTACATGAAAGATCACCAAAGACCACTATGTGGCAATGCAGAAATCAGCCTGCAGCTAATTCTCAGGAAATGACAACAGTTTAGCAGAAACACGTTGTAGTTCTGTGATTACCTGCCAAGGATGTCGTTGAAGCGTGGGTCCAAGTCTATCTGATATTTGTCGATGTACTCAAACAACTCTTCCGTCCCAAGCACCTTCGCTATGCGAACAAGCTGCCAAGACACACACAATGCATAGCTTTCAACACTTACCAACTGCAACATGCCAGAAACGAGACAACAGCTAACCACTGGCTATTCGCTGTGCATAGTATGCATTTAACTGTGTTTAACCGGCTTGCGAGAAAATACTTGTTACTTAAGTTACAGTTGGATTATGAAAACAGACAGATGATAGTATTACACTGAAAGAAAGCAAGAAAAATTCAGCAGAGCTCGGAGAATTATTGGGATCAGAACCAGTTAGTTCAGTGATGAAGGCAGGCCCATAAATGTGGTCTGGACATGTAAAGATAATGCCAACTGGATGAGTGATGTGAGGTGGAGCATATTTATGGAAAAGCGAAGTGACATCCAAAGAAGACTTGGTGAGATTGTATAAGAAGGAAAAGCGCTGCTTTCCACACTGGATGCTGACAATATAAACATTGAGAAGTTTACAGGAAAAATGGTTACCACATTAAGTGGCACGTGTGTGCGTGTGTGTGTTCAACTGGTTTGAAAAAAAAAACTGAAAGATGAGATTTCAAATGTAGCACTTTTATTTTAGTACACTAAAACAGACTATCAACAAAGTAATTAAGGTCAGAAACACAATTATTCTATGACTAACTACGAACCCATAGAAACACACCTGCACAAATGTAAAATCTGTAACACTATACTAACTGGCTCAATAAAAATGATCTGCATATAAAGCCCGACAGCCAGCCACCACTGTAAATAACGGCAATTTTTACTAGACACGTTCTTGTGCAAGTATTAAAATACAAAACAAACAGTTCTTATACAAAGCTGATATTACACTCACTTGATCATAGTTGTCATGGCCGTGGAAAAACGGTTCTTTTTTGAATATCATGCTGGCGAACATGCAGCCAAGACTCCATAGATCCAGTGAATAGTCATACAACTGAACACAGTGTACACAACAACAACAACAACAATGATGATGTTTTCTCAAATTATGATCAGTCAATGTCCTCCCAAAAACACATGGTACACAGTCTACACCAAGCAAACTGCTATACAGCAGAGCATTACTTACTTACGTCTTGCACCCGAGACTAACGTGATTATCACGGATGTAGGCAAAATACAAATGAAAAAATAAATTATAATATACCTCAATCAATATATTTGTGCAAAAATATGGACAACAATAGATGTTTGACTGCAATTCACTAGCTAGTGAACCACAGCATACCTGATAGTCAAGCAGAAGTTCTGGACCTTTGAAGTACCTTGAGGCAACGCGGACATTATACTCCTGGCCGGGATGGTAAAACTCAGCCAGACCCCAGTCTATTAGTCGTAGCTGAACCAAACAACACGTATATTTTAACACAGGGGTACAACTGCTGGTTCTAAAATACTTAAGCATTAAAAATATGTCACATTAACTTGTTATGTTCCAATGGTATATGATACACAACCATCATCAAGATGGCCAGTAGAGAAAATAACTGGCTGTAGAACCTAGATGAGTACATTTTACACCAGTAGTCCAGTACCAACAAAAGTTCTTTACAGGCTGGACATGTTTCACATTCGAAGCTAACCGAACTACAACACTGAAAGCATGTAACAAAACTAAAAAGAGAGCAAGCACTGTAAGCATTGGCGTTGCTGGATTAACTACTCATTCGACCATTACAGGAATACAGGTAGCACTGGTTAGTGAACAAGAGTCCAGAATTAAGTCAAGTACCTTCCGAGCTTCGTGGTCGATCATAACGTTGTGCGGCTTGATATCTCGATGCATGATGCCTTGGCTGTGACAGTATTCCAATGCCTGCAAACAACTTTTACCTCTTGCTTATTCTGCACATACTAGAGACGTTACAGGTAACATAGTTCTAAATTACAACAAGCCATGTTATTAACACACTTCATCACCAATTATCAATCACAACAATTGCATCGACTTACCATCGGCAGTCTGTAAAGAATAGAATAGAATAGAACAGAAAATTTATATAGCACGATATCATGCAAATGCAATGGATCTCTACTGCGCTGAATGCACTACTATCACGCAAACAATACCGTCTTTAGCGTGCACCTAAAGTCATCAAAACTGTTAGACAGACAACGAAATTAGGTTGGCAGCGAGTTCCAGACCGTCGAGCCGGCAACAGAGAAAGCCCGACGGCCAAATGTAATCCGCCGACATTGCGGTACAGTCAGCTGATGCTGGTTAGCTGATCGTAGATGTCGGCTGCTGACGGCAATGACAAGAGTGAGTGGTCGGTCAAGTACTTGTAAAGGCTGCTGCTGATGCTGCAATTATTAGGCAGCGTCACTATAAGCACTAAAACCACCAGGAGCCAGTTACTGGGATGACATACATTGGATGATACCATAATATGGTTTATCACTCACTGGCTCTACTTTATACAACTCTGGTTGATGTCCTTCTGGCTGTCAAAAGTACTGAAAGGTCTGGGTCAAAATGGTTATCATTAATTATTCACGTCGGCTATTAATTATCTCAAAGGAAGAATCCTAAAACAATGCAAAAGACGTCAGATTCAAAATTTTTAAACACAAATAATGCGCGTGATATGCATATTAAATCCATACAAGTGGCTTCAGCAGGAGGTAGCGATCAGCAATAACTAATGTGGAGAATTTGCCTAGAACTAAAAGACACGGATACAGACATTTCTTTCGAAACACAACAAATGTAATACAATACTGGGTGAGTTACAATCAAGCACAGAAGTCCTTAGCAGCTGTCTTAACCGTAACTAACAGCAATATTTGCTAAACTAAATACGCACTTTTAAAACTTCCAGTATATAGTATCGGATGTCATAGTCAGAGAACGTTTGATACAGTTGCTACAATAAGCACACAACAATGACAACACTATAATTAGCAACACGTACACAGTATACTAAGGCAGCTGTAACGCGATTAATAAATACAGAGAATTTATATCGTAACACAGCTGGGTAAACAAATAAACTAACGTAAGCAGCATGTCGGAGCAGGATAACCTGATTCCTATCTGATACCTGTATGAAAAGTAACAGACATGGTTTACAGTTCCTGTTCGTCACCTGACTGTAAAATAGAAAGATGTAAAATCTAAGTCTCTGGTGATAGGAAAAGCTACTGCTGTTATAATTTAACGACAATAGCTACACTTCTGATCACTGACTTTTGACTTAAAATGAACTAATATATGGTAAAATTTACCAGTAAACTGCAACGAGTGGGCAGGACAAACTCGCAGACACTGACAGCCAAGCAGCATATTCACGCTAAAAAATGGCAGACTGCTATTACTTGCATGTGAACTCAATGTGTGACAATAATGATGACAATTACAATGACGATGATCACGATGATACAGGCAAGGTCTCATGTACCTTGAAGTCAGTATTGTTGACGTATTCAAATATCAATGCAGGCGTTCGAGACTGCATCAAGACACACACACACACAATAGATAATTGTAAGTGAATAACTTAGAATTTCCTGTCACAGACAACTACAACAGCACAAATTTATCTGACAATTGTAGCTTAATGTTGCCACACTCGACAGCTTGTCTCAGATATGCTTACGTTAGCCAAGAACGACAATCAATGCATATAAAAGTGAAAAATCCAAAACTATTACAACACAGAAAATTCTGATGGATTTCTGTCAATCAGCAGGCAGAAGATTTGCCTCGTAGCTCAAAGCATCACTAGCGAGACAGCAGACGCAAGTTTGTGGCACTGACAGCACTTTAAGTAATGTAATTCTGTGATAAGCCCGAAAGCTTAGTCACAAAATGTCAAAAAAATAATTTTATTTGAGCTATCTTCTAGTACAACTGATGGCCTGACCAACAGACAGACTGACAGCAGCATTACAATAGACATTCTACCACTTCACCAGCGTGTGAACTGTGTCATAATTACCACCGGATCTTTCACGATTGCTAGCAGATTAATGACATTCGTTCCATTTCGTAAATTCTCCAGAATCTTTATTTCTCGTTTGATTTTCTTCTTCTTCACCGGCTGTCAAAAATACAACAGCAACAACAATTATTGTTATTATTATTATTATTTTTAAGTACCCCCAGTACCAGTATTAAAGATCCCAGGGGTTAAAAGCTAAGCTAAACGTTAAACACTAAAGGAATGACCAGAGGTCCGATGTGTCGCTTGTACCGAAACTATCATGCACAAGAATAGCATTGAAGAGCCACATTATTATTATTTCAACACTTATTTCAATGTTGAAACCTAGCATTTAATGCACTGTTATAAAGCATGCAAACACTGCACTACTGGATTTCTCATTACAAATGAAGACTATTGACAACAACTGCAAAAATATCTCCCTTGACGTTTTTAACAATACTGATAAGATTTCAGACTTTTACGGACATATTTTGTGAAACACAGAAGACCTGAATCAACTTTATAATATCTGTTATCAGTAACAATATCAACAAACTATAAACACAGTTTATTACAATGAACCCCAGCCGAAATCGAATTTGGTGCATTTTAGCCTTAAAATCTGACATCTGGTGGCACCAATTTCAATGATTTTCCTGAGAACCAATTGGAAGAATTTCGTGCATGCAAGAGCACATTTTCCCTGACTTTTCCTATTTCCCGGGGGGTTTTTCCCTGACTTTTCCCTGACCACTCTTAAATTCCGACTTTTTGGGGTTTTCCAGGTGAGTGACCACCCTACGTATCAGTTTTCTCTGCGCTCAGCCACCTGTCAAGAAGAGCAATTGTACGACTTAGGGGCCTAAAATATCCTATACTATGGAAGAAACTGCAGTATGTCGCTACCTGGCGAACAAAAATAAACACATACTGTATTCCCGTATGCAATCACAATGAAATTCTGTATGTGAGTGCATGCAGCAGTGCATTACTAGATGACGAGATATTCTCGTCATGCGCACACGGGGTGAATAACGTCATGACAAGACTATCTCGTCATGTGCAGCGAAGGGGTTAACATTAATGGAGATGAAACACACCAAGTGCAATCTTCTGTCAGCGTGCTAGCTACTAGGAATGTGACAAACTGTACCTTGAGAATTTTGATGACACACTTTTCGTTGCTAGTGACATTAATAGCCTCAAAAACTTCACTGTACTTTCCACGGCCCAGCTTTCGTACACACTGATAATCATCCTGCTGGCTACAACACACAAAACACCCCACGTCTAACATATAGTATCAAAAAATATGGCAAACCGGTATTCAGTTTAAATTGAAGAAATCACATGACATGGAGAAAGAAGTCATAGTTTCCATTAACAGGCACAAAAAGACATCTGGCTTGGTAAAAAATGTCTGCAGCAAGCCACAGAACAGCTCGTAGCAACTAGTGAATGAACTAAACCAGTTTAATAGTTACACTTTACACGGACAGTTCAAAATGTGCAGTTACCATAGTACTGGAGACAAACTGTAGCGGCAGACTCACCCCCAAGTGACAACGTGGGACTCGTAGTCCCAATAGTCACGTGTCCGATGTGTGTTGACGTCAGCGTAGACGCGAGCCCGGCTTGGTACAGGCATCCTGGTGGAGTACACTGACTGCTTACGAATGACACACGAGGAAACTGTAACTAACAACAACCACAAACCATCACAGATCAATCTCAGTCTACGATCATTCCAGCTTACAGATTAACTACAGCACAGTACTATGAAATGCTTCAATGTGTTCTGATACTACTGAGCAAGATGCCGAGTCTACTGCATGTAAAAATGCTAAGAAACACAAAACTCTGAACATAGCAAGGCTGTTTGTTGTGGTATGGGCAGTGATGCAATACACAAACTGACTTTTTATTTTAATGCTACTTACTTACAACTGTACAATGCTCTATCAACAACATTAATATGTTTAAAACACACTGTACAGTGTGCATAAATCTAATTCTGATGCTTCTGAAACTCGCTGAATTAATTAGCAATAAATGCTGGCAATATCAGCCAATAAATTAGTACACATTAGTTAGTCGCTGCCAATATTAGAACACAGGCAACATAAAAAGCAACCACATTAGTACCAGTGCAAGCACTATCCTCGCCAACACTTGACAACTATAAGCCGAACTGTTTGCATATATCATGACATACAGAAAAAAAATGGTGAAATAGTCACCACAAGAATGACGTTAGTAGGTAGACTTTATAGTACTACTTGCATTCAAAGTTGTTTCATATTCAACGTTTATTTAAATTTTATGATAGAATTTGCAATTTGTACAATCAGTTACTGACCATGTGTGCACAATGCACACATGTGCTTCATCTAATAGTGTTGCATGTCTGCTTCAATCACTGTACTTAAATTGACAATATTATTGCACATTACTGATTGTCCCTGCATAAGTAGCATGAGTGTATAACATTTCTATGACTTGTGGCAGTCTTATATTTTTTACTGTATTTCACTGAATCTTACAAAAAAAAAACAGAACAGTGATGTTCAACTTTGTCCATTTGAACGAAATATCCTACAGAAAAAGTTTTTATTTTTATCCATTAAAATACTTACATTAATTAAACGTTAAAAAGTCAATTAAACAGCATGACAGACTGGACTTAAATGTACAGTTACCTAACAGAAAATTTTCAAGATGTTGGGAGTAGCAACTTAGTCAATCATGCAACAGACAAGCACAAAAGCATAGCATAAGGAAAATACACAAGTGATTTTTAAGTTCTGATTATGGGCATCAGTAAACAAATTATAAATATCTGCAGCTGCAAAAGAATTTCATACATATGCAGCATGAAATGGAATAAAATATACAGAAATGTATAACAGGCATCAAGGTCTGGCGAGCAAAGCTTTTCAACCACAGATCATCTCATATATGGCCAACTACTACTGTATATATCACACAGTGACACAGCAAAGCTACAGACCAGCAACGTACATAGCTTTGAGTTATTACTACTGAATACACTACAGTTAGACAGCAAGTCATACATCCAACGTTCTTCAAACTACGGTCTTGTGTAATGACTAATGATAAATGTTAATTGTTACAATAATTACTAATTATATATCTAAAAGGTATTGACACGATAAGGCAGCATTTGTCAATATTCTGTACAGCTTAGCATAGTAGTCACTACACCAGTGTTCTATCTGGCAAAGCACCAGAAATGTTCACGTGCATTCCTAAAACAACTTCCTCTTAAATTTTGTGAAAAATGAATCCAAACAGAAAAGTCAAATCTGTATTATGCAGAAACATATGGCAGTATCTCAGTAATCACTAATCATCTTTCACAGAAAGCACGTGTACACACAAAGCTTGTTGTCAAATGTTGCACGAAGCCTGCAGGTTTGTGCAATGATCGTTATCTTTAATGCTGATTCACAATCAAAACTTTTAGCAGTGCAAGCTGTAAGCAGAAAATCTGCCAACAAAAATTGGATGGTTTATGTAACCAAGCTAAACGATCATCCAATCTTCTTGGACAATATTTGATATTACACTTTTCAATTGTGATACCGATACACATTCCTCCAGCATTATGTGTAAAATTTACTACATTTCTAACATGAGAAAGCAAAAAAATGCATCCCACACATTTTAGAGTTGAAGCTATAACTGGTCTAATTACCACAGAAAGTGTATTTTTGTTTTCACATTAAATTTCACATTACACATAGTGTTTGGAAATTTTGAAAAACAATACAGAAAAGCAGAAAAATGAGAGATCTGGTTTAAATATATTATTAATTTATTAAAGAATACAAACTACACAGTGGAAAAAGAACTAGTATCTAGTAACAATGCAAAACAACTAAAAAAAACGGTGCAAAATTGTTTTTGTCACAAGTTCATCAAATGTCTACCAACTTTGATAATTTTTGGCACATGGATAGCACAAAGGATAGGTTTATGTGAGGTGCACTGATTTTCCACCTCACCTACGGTAATTAGCATCAACGCACTACCATGTTAAATGCAGATGCTCAAAATTGTTACACAACACTGAGTTGTTGTCTGCAGTAAACTTTCTAGTGACTGAATTAGCACATGCAATAAAGTAAAATGTGGTTTATTTAGCAGAATTATAAGTTTGTATGACAGTTAGTTTTCAAAATTGTCAGAATTTATGCTCAGTGTGCCCCGCGTACACGGACACAAGCACTTAGACAACAATGCCAGTGGCTGATAGGCTGATAGCGGCATCAACAATCGACTGGTAAAACTGCACCCACTCATCAATTAGACGTGTTTTGAGTTCATCAACATCAGCTATTTTGTTGTCCGCTATTCTGTGACTGCGTAGAATATTTAATATCACGAAACTATTATATTACGTGGCACCCTTTGTCGAATCGATGACACAAAAGAGAGCAATCTAATACTAATCATTACAGCGTTATGTAGAATTTGGAACATCTGTGTTTAACACGGTAGGGCGTTGACGCGAGTTAGGTGAGGTGGAAAATCAGTGCATCTCACATAAACCTATCCTTTGTGCTACCTGTGTGCCAAAATTATCATCAAAGTTGGTAGACATTTGACGAAGTTATGGCAAAAACAATTTTGCACAGTTTTTTTGAGAAACACGTTGTATGTGTCTATGTATCTCCCAATGCATGCAAACAAGGCTGAACTTCCTGAATGGTATTACCAGCAATTACGCAATAACAGACTGTTTGCCTGATGACGACATTCATCGACTCTTTCTACAAACTAGTGAAAAACCAACATGTTCCAAATGAAAATGATCATTCACATTTCAAAGACTTACAAGTCATTAACTTAAGTGTCAACTGACTGACTATGAAAAGTAGTAATGATGGGAAATCTGCAATGAACACGTTATTAAATAATTCTCACTATAATCTGTAAAAATAGCTAATAACTAGTAACAAAGCCAACAACTGTATGTCAATGAAGCCAAACAAAAATGAACTTCCCAAAGACATACAAGCAGTTAAGCAATAACAGACAGTTAGTGCTTGACTAAAACAAATATGACTTGAGAACTGGTGCAGGATATCGCAGTCAGGGAACACAAAACTTGCCACATATACTAGCCATGACGGGACAGATGGGATGGCAAAAACATGATGGACAGATGGCATGTATTTTACACTTCTAATACTCTTCCACAAATGACAACAACATGCTTGCTTGTGCTTGTATTTATTCGTTTCTCAGCTGCAATTTGAACTGCTCAGTTATAGACCTAAATACTGTTGCCATAAGAGACTAAAAGTGTAATAGTTTGACACCAGTCGTGTGTTGCTGCTGATCGCTTGGTGTTAAGTTAACTGTGCTTGCTGTTTTTGAATGTCATTAGGAACAATCATCATCATCATCATCATCATCATCATCATGACATACTTGTAGTGTGCACATATACAGATAAACCCAGGCCATCGTGCAGTACAAAAGTCAAAAATAGCCAAAACAGTTAACTAAAAACAGAATTTAAAAAGTGAGTCTTGAGATGTTTTTTAAAAGTTGCCGTGTTGGTGGTAGATCTAAGTTTATTAGGAAGATCATTCCATGCATGTCGACCAGTGTATGAGAAAGCACATTCCCAGAGAGTCATGGCTTGACGTAGTCGGTGGTCGAAGCTGTGAGGTCAGTGTGAGGCTGAACAGCGTGCTGTGACAATGTCTTTAATGTGTGCCGGTGATCTGCCACTGTGCACATCGTACATAAGGACACACAGTTTGTAGAGGACTTGTGCACGGATTGGTAACCAGTGGAGCTCACGAAGTCCTTGTGATATGTGGCCACGCTGTCCAAGTTGTAGAACAAGTCGTGCCGCTGCATTTTGTACATGCTGCAGTGGCGTGATCGTCGATGCTGGTAGGTTGGCAAACAGAGCATTGCAGTAGTCAACTCTTGACATTATCAGCGCTAGAACAAGTCGTACTGTGACTTCGTATCCAGCTCGACGACGAATCTGGCGAAGCCGTCGCAGATGATAGAACCACGTTCTAGCAATGGTGTTGATGTGCTGCTTCATGCCAAGTTCATTATCCAGCCGAAATCTAGTAGCGATAATGATCGCATGTGTTTAACTGCTCAGCCATTAACAGTTTGCTCACCGGCTGTCGGCCATTGGCCAATATGCGATCACGACCTGTCTTGCTTCAGCTGTCCCGTCATGTTTTAGTCATACCGTAACACAATGGGTGACTTCATTTTTTGACTTAGCCTTTTCCTGAGCCAATCCGCTGAGACAAACCTAAAACTGAACGCTAAAGTACCTACTTAGACCAGAGTTCAACTAAACTTCAGTCTAAGTATGTAATTAGACCACTTTCGCTGAGAGGTAGACAAAATGTCGTCTCAGATACTATACAGATATATACTGAGACGAACGCAGATAGTCTCAACTGCTAAGCGCCACAAACAACTTCAACTAACTTCTCGTAAAACACGCTCAAACGCATATATTCAATGTATTTATATTTACAGTAAACAAAGCCGTCAATCCGTATAATAAAACGACGTCATGAACTTACTTCACATTAAAAAACACTTTCATCACAATTAAAGTAAGGTTGTTAAACGGTTACCGGTTAACCGGTAAAATTACCGGTTACCGGTTTCATTTTCAAATTACCGATTACCGATTTACCGACGGCTGAAGCTTCATCTCTATAGTATTCACACACTCACATAGGCAAACAACGACGTATC
>Ga0056124_1000523_pt1 | contig 12352 bp, 11 predicted proteins | sample WorMetHEROISLAND_2_FD_70069 | JGI IMG/M metagenome (GOLD analysis project Ga0056124, IMG submission 70069) | Marine gutless worms symbiont microbial communities from Max Planck institute for Marine Microbiology, Germany - Olavius sp. 4 HERON ISLAND | ecosystem: Host-associated > Annelida >... | reverse complement strand
GTAGTAGTAGTAGTAGTAGTTGTAGTAGTAGCAGCAGCAGCTTCACGGTTTCACAAAGTAACAGGTGACATTAAGTGCTGACTATATGACAATTCTTTGTACCAAAATTTGTTCACTTTGGACCAGGATTGTTGCAGTTATTTGGAAGTAAAACTGGGGTCCGGTTATTTCGAGACACAGTGTCTGATGCTCACCAGAACAGAACGTGTTACTGTCCGCGCGCTAGCGATGGTCTGTATTGTTTTCGTCGGAGTTTTTTTTAATTTCGCTGTCAGCACGACAACTCATGAACCGCTGCACGCAGCTTGACGACATTTTGCACGAACACGTACCTCGAGGACCGCTCGAAACACAGAGAATTTCAAGGTCAGAGGTCAAAGGTCAAGGTCACAGGACCCGACCGGACTTTATAGCAGTGTACCGACGCGTACCTTCGAGCGGCTCGTACAGGTAGCAGCCGTCCTTCCACGGCCCGAACTGTTTCGGGAACGGCAGAGTGTCTGCGACGCTCTGTTGACAGTTGATGAGATACGCGTAGACTCCGGGCAGACTGTCGCCTGCAGCGTCTTGTGGCGTGGCAAATAGCTGGAACTGCACAAACACACGCCACCCACAACGTGCACAGTTCCAGTGACACGCTCTGCTGTTCACAAGGCACTGTACTCAGTTTATGACGTCAAATAGGAGTCATGTCCTGTATTAATCAAATTAATACAAATTTCGTGCTGTTCACTTCATACTCGTTGGATATAAACACGATACGCACAGAAACTGCTCGTACGAGTGAAACTCACCGGTAACCCGTACTCGTACAGAACTCGTATCACTGTGAACGGCCTTTATTGAAATACAGTTGGACTTGCACTCGTGTCTATGTGAACGTAGCCTAACAACTTGTTCTTCTTTCGCTGTACCGATATTATCACAGTTCTTACGCACACTACAACAACAACACACTACGCCATATGCTCAGCAGTAGTTTCAGCCACGTCCCATTGATTGCCCACAGCAGCAAAGTTGTAAAGAGTGCAAGACACAAATTTTGAGGAGACCTGATCTTAGATAGATTGTGCGCGATTGGCCTAGACTAACGCCGAGAGCCAAACGGCATCTTTATCTGACCTGACCTTTGAACTCTCACAGCGGCAGTGCACTGCTACGATGACAGCACCGCAAACATTGTCGTCGCTATTACTATTACTATAACTGACAAGTACCTTATACATTCCGGGCTGCGGCATCTTCAGCATGAAGGTCAGTGCGGCATCGGTGCTTCCCTGCTGTAGGATGTACTCCGTGCAATCCTTCGCCGGACTCTCCGCGGACAACAGCAGGCTCAGCTGCGACGTGACGCGGACCGGCCGAGCTTTGCCGAAGGTCAACTGAAGGTCACCGGCGTCCGTGACGACGTACGGGTCAATGTGACTCAGCGTGGACAGTCCGCATTGTTCAAAGCTAGGCTGAGCACCGAGAGCCGATGAAGGCAGAGCCGGGAACGGCTGCAGAGGTACCTGGCAGATCAATCAATCAATCAATCAATCAATCAATCAATCAGAACACAGTTGTATAGCGCCATCTTACCTTACCTTACCTTACCTTACGTGTGGGGTGGATGCCTGCACTAGGCAGACACCCAGCGCTGAGGCCACAGCTCGGGCCCAGTGCGCATCCCCGACAGACCTGAAGATCGATAGAACCTCTTCGAAGCTTTGACAAAACTCAGGAGGAGATGCCAATGGATATCACTCAGCGTATCGAATGAGAGATTACAATCGCCAAGTATTTCTTTCCGAAGAAGCATTAAAGCACTGCATTGAGCGATAAGATGTACAGTCGTATAATTGTATAGCGCCATATGTCGCGAACGAATCAGAGGCGCATAATGGCGGAGACTAGGCTGAGCGTTCACGTTTACGATAGCTGGCAATATCAAACAGTTCTTTTTTCGAGCTACGCTTAAAAGTGCTGAGAAGTTCGGCGGATCTACAGTTATACGACAGTGAGTTCCAGACAGGAGGAGCACTAACGCTAAACGCTTTCGCTGACAGTGCTGACGTCATCCGATGACGATACATACATACGTAACACTGAGCCGTACATAACATCTGTCATCATAAAAAGACTGTCCTTCCGGCTGAAGAACCAGTGTTGTAGTGGAGGAAGATATGTGTGCGGAAATTAATCACACGATCGATGAGTAAAAGATTTAGCGATTAAAAAAATGCCAGTCGTTAAATTTTTGATTGAATCACGTCACCAATAAACCATGCATCATCAACATCATCATCACCATCATATTCGTTTATTAACGCCGCCACTAGTCAGAACGCAAGAATGTATGTAATAATGTAAATAAACTATATATGAGCTTAAAATGTTCACAGGCCTGCATATAATAAACATGTTAGTCGACTTGACGATAAAAACAAGACAGAAAACAAATCAAGAACAAGATGCTCAAGTAAACACGGAGTCTGATCTTTTCTGCAATATGTAAAGGTTTCACCATTGTTTATTTAGTATCCTACGTGTTGAGACCCCACATGGTCATAAATTGCATGAACGTGGTCATAATTTTGTTTTGCCTCGGTGTCAGAATAATATTTACAAGACTTCATTTCTTAACAGATGTTTGTTTAGTACAGTTTAGTTATTTTATTACATGTTTTCTATTTTGGTATTTATTTCTCTGGCGTTTTATTTCTGATTTGTTTTATCCAGTGTTGATGTACGTTTGTTGCATCTTAATAAACCAGTCAGTCAGTGCATCTCTACGCACTAGCTTTGCCTCCCGTCACGCCCGTGGTTTTAGTGTTGCACCCCCGCAGTCTGGAACTCACTCCCATCTGGCATTCGCGACGCTTCCTCTACCCATATCTTTCGTCGCTTTCTTAAAACTCACTGTTTCCAGCAGGCCTTCGGCTCCCCCTAGTGACTCACCCAAGTGACTCAGATTCGGCCACTGGCTGACATTGTGCACTGTAAATATTCATTTACTTACTTAGAGTAACTATAGCTGACATACCGACGGCAGTTCCCTGCAGATGACGAGGTACTGGTAAGCGTGTTGGAGCGCTGTTGCCCCGGTCTCTGGGTTATTGGCGTAGACCTCCAGACCGTACTCTCCGACGCTGGGGGCGTGGACGCGGAAGACCGCCAGGTTGCCGACGACGCGGAACAGAAGGTTCTGTGCAAGAGCTTTCTCATCGGCCGCATTACTCTTCAGCTTGCCGACAAACCGCAGCCTACATCAGCACCGAAATATGACAAACATTCCTCGAGTGACTCAGTGAGTGAGTGAGTGCGTAAGGTTTGGTACAGACAACAAAAATTAACAACAAAATCGATCGAACCAACATAAAACACCCCAAAATACAATAATATACTACCTACATACACACGCACACAAAAGTAATAGTAATAGTAACAGTAACAGCCACGACAATGATTATGGTGCTGTCATCATGACAAAGAAGTGATGTGCTCGGGCAGTGAAAACGTATGTGTACGACGCCTGAGATTGTAGTGCTGCGACGCTAATACGAGATCTGCATTGTGTGCAGTGCACATTAAATCACTCCATAGAGTAAAAGCGGTACAATGACTGAATGAATAAGTGAGTGAGTGAGCAAAGTTTAACGTCCCGCTCGACACATTATAGGTCATTTCAGAGACAGTCCTCCAGGCAATCACTTGCACTGGTACGGACAACAAAAATTAACAGCAAAATCATTGAAACCAACACAAAAAAAATCAAAAATACAATAATATACTACCTACATGTAGGCAAACGTAATACTAACTAACAAAAGACGCACACACACACAATCTAACTATACCGATACAAAACTAAAAGCCTGGTTTAGGTGCCTCTTACGCCATCCGGCCAGGAAACGGAGTGGGCCTATTCGACACCCACACATCCACAATCTACAAAGCTAATGTCTTAAGGTAGTGTCAGTATATATTCCAGCAGCTTGGCTAACAAATATTAAAGATCCAAGTATAAATGCTTATTAAACACACTGGTCATCATGGATCAATTGAATTCTAACGAAACAACCGGACACTGCAAAGTGACGTGTTAAAAACAAAACAAAACATCAAAATTATCTAATTATTTGCAACTTGGAAACACCAATTACAATGCCAAGGCCACTGGCACTTATAGGCATCACAGCATGTAAAGTAGAGAAAAAAACATAATGTCCTTCCAGAGCCATAAGGCCCATAGGGCGGCACTGATCACCGTTTCTTTAGCCCTCAGCCAGACACCAGTTTACACTACCAACTAAGCAAAACTGCCATAGTACAAACAATGCATGTACTATATAATACTAAAAATAAATAAGTAAATATTTCAGACCTAGGGAATTGAGTACCTTGGGCACTAAAGAAAGAAATAAATAAATGCATGAATAAATGTATAAATAGAGAGATAGATAGATAGACAGACTGATAGACAGACAGACAGACATAAATAAAGAAACAAATTACAGTGAATGACTTAACATGCATTTAAACTACACAACAAATAGACCCGACGAGAAACAGTTACTTGGTCGCCATGTGGAAGCCGGCCTCAGCGACGCCGCTGGACAAACAATGCAAATACTAGATAACACCAAATGAATAAATAAATAAAACCAGACGAGAAAAAAAGAAATGCAAGATCGCCACGAAAGACAAGGACAAGGCTTGGTGATAGATCGTTCGCAGAGCGGTAGAAGACTACGAATGGTTCAAAAAGCTGATAAGAACACATTTATTCGATTAGGCTGCGGCGCCTAGTGACTTTTTGCTTTTAGGCGCCGTGTATAAATTGACTTTATTATAATTATTATTATTAACAACAGTTACTTGGTTGTCATGCGGAAGCGAGCCTCAGCGACGCCATTGGACGCCTGCAGAATGCAGCCTGTCTGTAGTGGCGTCATGTCAAACTTGGCCGCGCTGTCACCCGGACCCCAGGTCGTGTGGACACACGGTGGGAATGGAGTCGGGTTCACGCGGTCTTCTTCACTGACGATCTTGTACTCACAGATGCCGCCGTACACTCCCTCCTTCGTCTGCACAGCACAAGTGAGTGAGTGAGTAAGGCCCATGGCACATGACCTAAGTTCTCCGCCCAAGTTTCTGGTACGAGAAACTGGTATCAGTAACTTTGCTCGTGTGCCACGCATTCTGGTACCAGATTTTTCTGGTACCACTACCAGAAACTTGGGCGGAGTAGGACAATGTTCTATTCGTCACCAGAAACTTGGAGGCACGTGACTGAAATGCAGCGCTGTCATTGGCCGCCGAGATTTGCACGCACGATACATCGTACACGCACTCCATCGTATGCAAATAAATTCCGCGTAACTTGTTTATTCATTAATAACTATTGAGTTATTTTTTATGTTGATTAATAGTCGTGGATTGTCATGATGGGAATCTCATTTTAATGCTGAACCTGCGGCGTTTTGACCGGCGAAGTGAACCGACGAAATTGGAGACGCCATGTTTCTGGTGCCAGTTTCTCCTGTCTGGTGTGCACAACTTGGACACAAGTTTCTGGTGACCAGTTTCTGGTACCAGAAACTTGGGTGGAGAACTTGGGTCATGTGCCATCCACCTAAGGTTTAACGTCCCCCTCGACACATTACAGATCATTTCAGAGACGGTCCTCCAGGCAATCACTTGCACTAGTACCGACAACAAAAATTAACAGCAAAATCAATCAAACCAACACAAAAATACAATAATATACCACCTACATACACATACACACGAAGGTAATACCAACTAATACTAACTAACATACTACCGTCCCAATCAGCCACACTAGGCCTTCACCTCATAGCCCATGAGCTACTACTCATTTCCCGTCCCGCTGAGGGTAGGAAGCTGAGTTGAGTAAACGACCAATAGTGCTTTAAAATCTCAGAAGTGGCAGCTGATCGGCTTCACAGCCGGTTACTCCGACCTTTGGTTACATCGGGGTTGCGCACTGGGCCAAACTGATACAGCCTCAGCGCTGGGCAGGTGTAATAACCAGCCCACCCCAAAGGTAAGGTAAGGTAAGGCTTATGTTACCTGCAGCTAGACCACCTTCCAGCACTTTCAACTGTTGCTGACTGTATCGACAATTGTCCGAGAGATATTCGTAGAAACACATTATTCACTACAGCAATCTACGAACGACTATCATATAAATTAGCACAAAGAAAAGCCTTCTCTGCGCTGGGCGTCAGCCCACCCCGCAGGTAAGGTAAGGTAAGGTAAGGTAAAAGCCTTGGCCTAAGGAAACCACCCGCCACAAGGTACGGTAAGGCAAGGAAAGGTCAAGTGAGCTTTTGTACAGAGATACAAGCTGGATGAAACACACTAACAGAAAGATTACTGCCAGAGAGTCGTGAATTAATTCTATTCATTCGCAACTTCCAACGTTGAATGCTACGGCAACTTTTTTTTCTTTTGTAAAGTTTTTTTCTTTGATTATGTAATAGTGTTGTTATTGTGTGCAACAATGGGTGGCCAGCATTGATGGCAATGCACCCTTCTGGCCACCCTCCTCCTACGTTATCAAGTAATTGTTTTGTTATTATGTATTTGTGGTTCTGGAGAATAAACTCTCTCTCTCGAGGCGTGGACAACTTCAGACTTCAATCGCGAATATCTCCGGAACAGATTGACATATCGAAAATCGGAAAAGCAAGAGATCAACTACAGCCCCTCCCACGTTCAGCAAAAAATGTTAAAATTTAATCCACTAACAAAAACGTTATAGGCGCGCACGTTGACGCACCCAAGATCAACACTGCACCCCTGTCTCTCTTCAGTAAACCCATTCAACATGTCTTACCTTGTCCGTGGAGTCCTTGGCATAGACAACAAGCAGGTATGATGCTTTCTCGGGTGGGCGCAGCGTCAGGTAGCAGACGTTCCCAGCGAGTTCTTGCATCGCAAATCGATTCAGCTTGATCCCGTCGAATTCATCGGTGCCGTCCTCTTTCGTGATGCTGAACGTAAATTTCAAATGTTTTGCCTGTGAAATACACAAACGATACGATACGATATGATAGACGATTTGCACTGAAAACTGACAGGCAAGCTGCCAGTTTAATCTAGGACACAAACTAAATAAACTAAAAATGTTGTAAATGAAACTGAAAAAGTAAAAAAAAATAACAAAATCAAGAAACAGATGGTTATGGGAGAGATAAGAGGCCCGAGATAGAAAAACTAAAAAAGAAGGTACAACGATAAATGAAACTAAAAAAACTGAAACGAAAAAAAAACGTAAAGCAGTCCGGATATCCGTGAAATCAGTTCGAAGAGGTGCCAGATGTCTGCGGAGGGTAGGATTTGAGAAAAAGACAATTTTTGAGGTTGTAAACGAAGAATGATGAAGTGATGGATGATAAAAGTTGATGGTATGCACTCACCTTCTTCTGTGGACACTGAATGCGGATGCTGACGTCCTGCTCGGCGGGGCAAACAATGACGGCGTTGGTGTGACTGAGGAGGTGCAGACCGTACTTGAAGAACATCGGTTTGAGCGGCACTAGGCTCTCAAACTCCTCGAGGTCGATTGGACGTTCCAGCAGCTGCCAGTCCGGGTCGTCGGGGAAGTGAGTGAAGACGAGCTGGGATGGAGCCGGCATGAAGTAATATTCATCCAACTCGTAGCGAACATTCTCCGACGACGACTGCTGGTGTGCCTGACACACCATTACACAATTAAACAATTAGGTGGCTTGGTAGCGCAACGGTTAAGACGTTGGACTTGCAAGTGCGAGGTCGTGGGTTCAACTTCCAGTCCGGTTGCTACCAAGTGGTTACTACTTGGATGGGTGACGGGTGACTGTCTGTGGACAGGTAAACCATCTCGGTATATAACCAACACCAAGGTCAACTCAGCCTTCTATCCCTCCAGGGTAGGTAAATTGAGTACCGGCCTGCATGGCTAGGGTTAAGGTGGGGCGCGTTCACCTGTGTTGGCTCTTGTCAGGTGGCAGGTAACACTGTGTGATCCCATATGGCACGTGAGGGTCAGTAGCTCTGTGATGGGCTTTCCAATCCGTAAAGAGCTACACGCACCTTTACCTTTTTTAAACACTTTTATTTCGTTGATCTTACGACAACGTCGATACGTGACTACTAGATAACCTGCTTTTTGTTTTATCATTTTATCTTTTTTGGGGTTTTTATTTCTTAGTTCTTGGTGTGTTTTAACGGTATGTATTGTAACGTGGTCTTGTAGTGCTTTTGCACTTATACCGTTAATCTTATCGCTGTGATGATGATGATGATGATGATGATGATGATGACGTCAAGATTAGGCCAGTAATGATCAATCAATCAATCAATCAATCAATCGACACGGTAACGATTCAAGCCCAGACGAGATAGAGACTCCAGGTTTTTACCATACGACAGCGTAGAGTCTCCAGTTTGTTGTGACCAAATTTCGTGCCGCTGGGTGAGGAGATTCCCGTCGAAGGATGGCATCAAAGAGGGGTACCCCCTAACCAATCAATCAATCCGGGATTTTCAAAGCGGCCCAGGTAATACAAACTACTGATAGGTCCACTAGAGAACATTCTCTTCTTAACCCCAGCCATGCAGGCCAGTACTCTTAGGTAAAGTGCAGTCCAAGGAATAGTCAGAAAAAGGATTTGGTAAACAGGCGAGTTTTAAGTCGCCGACGGAAGGTGGATAACGGTACACGTGCGTGCAAAATTTCATCAAGCTAAGTGCAGCGGTTCATGAGTTATCGTGTTAACTGAGAAAAAACTTAGCGACGATGGTGAAAACAATACTGCCGTCGATTCCGCGGGCAGTAATAAACAGAATCACGTAAGACAGTAGTGGACCATATATGTGTGTCCAAAAAGGGGAAGGAAAGGGATAAGACAGGGGAGGAAGAGGGAAGAGGGAAGGGAAAAGAAAAGGGAGAGAGGGAAAGGAGGGGGAGAGGTACGTGTGCATACTTTCTGTCCGACAAGACGCCTTGCGGCCCAATGACAGTCGACCAGCTGCCATCGTCCATTCACGAGGACCGTGTTCCACGAGTGCTGCGATGGGTGATCAACAAACTTCATCCCTGGCTTGTAATCGGCGCCCTTCGCGTAGCCAGTCAACGTCTTGCAGTGCAGGCCCGCGTAACTGCCACGTAAACAACACTCACTTTAACAATAATAATAATAATACTCTACAGCACGGTAATGCGGTCTCCTTCCACAGCACTTTCACCACCGACTAAACGCCGCTGTAGTCTACTTGCTTAGCCTTCAATATTCCACCCTCAGGAATTGAGTACTGAAGGTTTAAAAACATAATAATAATAATAATACAATGAGTTAACGTGTTAACAGAGAGAAACAAACTTAGCAACGATGCTGAAAACAATACTGCCTTTGCTTTCATGGGCAGTAATAAACTGCTGCATAGCAAAAGTGAGTGCAGTATTCCACAAAGTATTCCACAGTCTATATTATTAAAGTACCACGTTCAGATATGATATTTAATGAAATGAAATCATCAAATGTTCACAATATTCAACAAATTAATCACCAATAATTACAGACTCACGAAAGCACCACGTTTAAAATATGGTATTTAATGAAATGAATCCATCCTGAGTGCTTCAAACGATTGATGCAGTCACATAACTCTATTAGCATAAGAAACATCAACAAATGACTTATTTCTGTTGAAATTTAACACGTATAATAGTAATAGTAATAGCCACGACAATGTTTTTGGTGCTGTCATCGTAGCAGTGCACTGACACTGTGAGAGTTCACCCAGTTCATCTGACGAATGTAGCACGCAGCGCCAGGTGTCTGCCGAACTTTGGACCAAGCTGATCAGCCTGAGCCAATAGCTCAGTATGGTGTATGTATCGACTGTAGCTGCCTGTAGGCAGCTACAGTCAATACATACATCACCATTTATTACTACTCAGAAAGCTGGTACTCAGTTTACCAGCCCACGGAGGGTAGAAGGCTGAGTTGACCTAGCTGGCTGGCTTTGTACCAAGATGGTTTACCTGCCCGTAGACAGTCACCCATCCAAGTACTAACCAGGCCCGCGGCCGAGCAACTTCGTTGATTCGACACGATGCGTTACTGCTACGCTATGCGACCACATACATTTCATGTCAAAAGAGGCGGTACAACCTGCAGAGCATTTCGTAGACACGAGCGTAGGTCGTATAGCCCTGCTGCAAGTTCGTCAGAATCTCCTCGGGCGAACCCTTTTCCGGATTCGGAAACTTCAGCTTTGACAGATCTTTCGAGCACAGCCAGAGAAATATTGCTCTGAAACATGCAAGCAATCACAGTGGGAGCCGGTAAACTCGGTTCTGGTAAAGTTGGTCGATCGTTTGTACAGAAGCGGTGGACTTTGATCCACTAACGAAAAAATGACCTTGACGTTTGACCTATGACGAAATTCAGTTCTAGAGGTTGTCGAGGTACATGTTCACCCAATATTTCATCGAGCTAAGTGCAGCGGTTCACGAGTTATCGTGTAAACAGTGAAAAAAACTCGGACGGACGGAAACAACACTACTGGGCAGACACTAACAACAGCCGTCAGTTTCTCAACGACTAACTTCCTTCTCAACTGTTAATTACCTACGCTCAACAATAAATTAACAACGGCTGCCACACACACAGCTAAGAGATTGTCTGAACTAACTGCAAGTTTAACAAACTCATTAAGGAGCGAGACTAACAAATCCAAATCGTTACGAACTTACGATCACAATCAATTCTAGATCAAAACCAGACTAAATGCCGGTAAAGCAACTTCTGAAGCCAGAGTAAAGCAGACGTACCTAGCAATATCCAACTGGTTCTGCAGTTTACGGGCGTAGACCAAATGCCATAAGATATCACGGAAAGATAACTCCTCCATTTTTGACACCTGTCAAACCAACACTACACATTCTATCATCCGTTCCGATATAATTCACCAACTTTAAACAATCACAGAGGAAATAACAGCTAAGATTTTAAGACCACTTTGCCTCAACATTCTCAGGTCTGTTGAAAAATAAACATTATGAAAGTACAATGCCAGTATATTGTATTTGCATAAATCCACTAACATTTCTTTGCATGAATATATGAAAGCATAATGATCAACAGAAAAAGATCGTCAAGCCTTGATCAAGGCTAAGTACTGTCCGCGGGTAGCTGCAGCATCATGCACACAGAAAAGCGCCCAAAACCCATGTGACCTTGACCTTTAACTGATGACCTTAAAATTCGATAGGGCTCTAGAGGTTCTTGAGGTACATGTTCTTGCAAAATTTCATCGAGCTCAGTGCAGCGGTTCATGAGTTATCGTGTCCACAAACTTTTTTGCCCCATCTCGCAGTGGCGCACACAGAGGTAATACTAACTAACTAAACACGCACATAAGTACAATCTAAATACCGGGGTATACCAATACAAAACCAAAAGCTTGGTTTAGGCGCCTCTTACGCCATCCGGCCAGGAAACGGAGTGGGCTTATTCTACAGCCCCGGACCCAGTCGATCGACTGCGGTTTTCACAAACTTATGAACATTATTCTGTGCGGACTTAGAAATTTAAAAGACCTTTTACCTATTTATCCGTTAATAATCATCAATAACATTTTGTCTGGCGTTTCAAGTATAAAATTGCATTTTATCTAACATTTCGTGTAGCGTTTTTATTACACCGTATTGTATTGTATAGTGTATATTGTCGCAATCGCAACGCTATAATAAAGTTCATTTCATTTCATTTCACACGGGGGTACTAAACAGTAAGACGAGCAAGGGAACATCAACAGAAAACCTCGAGTGCATGCGTGTCGACGTTCTCGAAGACCGTTGTGTCAATGAAGAGTTTGTGCGTCGACAACGTCGAAGCTTCCGGCTTGGTAGCGATGTCCTTGGACTCAATGGCGACGACTTGGAAGTCTTCCGGAGGCTTGTCCTCGATGCTGGTCTTGTACAGATCGGCTGAGTGCGGCTGGTACTCCACCTCGGGTTCCACGTCATGCAATGGAACGATCTCTTCCGCTTCCACACTCTCTCCGAATGGATACGCAGCACTGTACTCATTCACTGTGCATACACACAACCATCCACTACGCTCATTTCACTGCTCAGTAGATTCTATATTCGGTAAATGAAGAAAACTGCTTCTGATGACATAATTTTGCACTTAGTTCATAGCAAATGTCTGATTATTTTGATATACGGCCTGGACGTCTGTCACTAACAAGAACTGACTACAGTAGCCTAGACTCTATTCGATTTCTTACGAGAGACACCTCTACCATAGCTGACACAGGGCAACTGCATAGCAAGCTGTGCTGACGC
>Ga0056124_1000522_pt1 | contig 12373 bp, 5 predicted proteins | sample WorMetHEROISLAND_2_FD_70069 | JGI IMG/M metagenome (GOLD analysis project Ga0056124, IMG submission 70069) | Marine gutless worms symbiont microbial communities from Max Planck institute for Marine Microbiology, Germany - Olavius sp. 4 HERON ISLAND | ecosystem: Host-associated > Annelida >... | reverse complement strand
TATGTTACTAGGTAAGTAAGTAATTATATTAAAAAGAAATTAAAAGCTGAAAAGCTAAAAAACAGTCTTTATACAACACAGGTAAATAAAATTACACTTTCATTTCATTTTCATTCCATTTGTGTAGAATGCAAGCAACTACAACTAATGTTACGATGATAAAATATACAGAAATGCAGAAAAGGGCTGCAGAGATAAAATAGCAACATGTGTTGTGACAGTTAATAACAGTCACGAATGCCTCTGGGCATTCGTGACTGACTACATAACATTGACCTTGACCTTTCGATTCAAAATCTCGACAACACCTGCTGCAACAAATACCGGGACAGACAGACAGAAGCATAGACCGTGACCAACAGAATTCAGCGTTTAATGTCTCGTTGTCGTGGGCACGACACGGTAATGCACAGTACTCTACTGTTGAGTTAATATCCGCAGTTCCTTGCGCAGTCGTCGGGGACTGACGGTGTACAAGAAGTCCTGACATCCGTTGTACGCGCTGGCATCTGATAAATATTGTAGAGTCGATAGAAGCCTAGTAATGAACGATACGACCAATGGACTTCAGCTCAAGACGTCAGCTAGACTTAGTAACTTCTGTTGGGCCGCATGTTACCATGAATACGAACGTTTCAAGCGACCTATCAAAGCGCATTCGTTTGACTGCCGCGCCTATGATCGTAACTCTTTTTGCTTTAAGCTACTGACGCCGTGAATAAATTTACTTCCGCGGCAGGAAGTTAGATGTTTTCCGGTATGACTGACTGACTGACTGACTGGTTTATTCAGATGCAACAAACGTACATCCACACTGGATAGAACAAATCAGAATAAAACACCACAGAAATACAGAAATATGCTATGTCTGTTTGTCTGTCGGTCAGATTACTCAAAAAAAGTTACGAGAGTATATAATCAGTATGAAACTTTACGGACGGAGGGGTAAGGCGTGGTGCAAAGAAAAATGGCTAGATTTTGGCCGCAAAGTAATTAAATGTAATAAATATACAGAAAATTGTATTAAATCAGTTTCATTTACCAGGTAGCAGCATCAGTCTTGGCGGAGAATTGTGATCTCCGATCGTTTCTACATATGATTATCGTTATTATTATTATTATTATTATTATTATTATTATTATTATTATTATTATGAGGCACAAAACTCGACTACACAGTATGTGAAGCAAGCAGTTACGTCGTCAGCTTGACCGGATGTTAGTTCGAACTTTGCTAATCAATCGCCTGCACAAACTAGCGCAGCTCGTTGCATATAAGATGCGTTCCACCCCGGCTAAAACTGTCTCACCTCATTCACGATATCATACAAACATTAAGATTTTTGTTACTTTTTTGGTATACGACTTCTCTAGTCCTAGTACGTCGAATGTCGACAGCAATGTCAGCAAAAGTTTTCCGCATTAGCGACGCTTCAGTCTGGAACTTTCTCGGCCCCGTCGTCAGGCTGGGGTCCACGGGGGCAGGGCCTCAGTAAAAATCGTCAGGGCCCCGGCAAAAATAAGTTCAAAAGCTATACATCCTTAAAATCTAACTGCAGCGTCACGTAATCACGTTAGCTGTTGAATTACGAACCGGTATACGAATTTCGTGAGTAGCGGGCAGCAGAAATAAATGCTGAAGTGAGTGTGACGTGGCAAGGAAGTTCATTCTTGGCGAGACTGAAGGGAAGAGTATCAGTTCAGTGCCTGAACTGTGTGAACTTGTACTTCCTATGAAGAGAGCGTTTCCTTCAGTATACAAGTTGTATGCTGGTACCGCGGTATGTGATGCATCATTTTCTGTCCTAACAAAATTACTCACAAAAAAACCGCCAATCGATGAGTCATGACAGTAAAGGAGACTTGGTAATTCTGGGCTTTTGGCAGTCGAACGAAACGTCTGGATATGGAGAAAGTCCTCCAAAGATTCGCTACCGATAAAAGACGCTTACAGTTGTACTAACTACGTCTTGATACATGTCGACTTCTTATAATGATTTTTCTCTACGGATGAAATAAAAATAAATTTGCATTTTTGGACTTTTACGTAGCTTCCTGTGTTGTTATTTGCAATGCATTGCATGAATCAATACACTCTCTTTGGGAAGCGTCGATGCTTGGCGTCGTGTGGGGAGACGAACCCCGGGTGGGCCGACGGACAATTTCACTCTGGCGACGGGGTCGAACTCTCTGTCATAGCATGTCAGCACTTTTAAGGGAGCTTTGAAGCGAATCGTCTCACATTGCCTACAGCGAATGTTAACACTCGGCCATAGTCTCTGCCATTATGCGCCTCTGATTCGTTTGCGACACACGGCGCTATTATAAACGTTTTTTGACTGACTGATTAACAGACTGAATGAATGACAGAACGAAACAGAACGCTGGGGGACGACGCGCGGTTTTTCGCTGACCGGAAGCAAACAAAGCGAAACTGTGGAATGCAGCGCGAGACAGTGGCCGCGAGCGAGCGAGCAGCGAGTTGCTTGTGCGCCGCAATGCACGTCACGTCACGACAGCGTCGGCGTGTCGTCAGCGCTCGTTATCGACTGTATTACAGGGCCGACAGGAAAAGGTCTACAGGCCGGCTGACATGATCCAATCACTGCGGACATTTGCAGCAGACTCGCAACGACATCGTCCGCATTGGCTTATCCACGACGACAGTAATAGCCGGCAAACATCACAGACAGCTCGGCAAACATGCCGCTGACCATCAGCTGCTGTATGCTAGCCGAAGTAAGCTTACGCTACGTTTGACATGTACGCTATAGGCCTACACAAATAGTTCATATCGATCAATGCGACGCATCGTCATCACGTAAAGTACATCATAAACTTCAAATACATACAGAAAACATATTAAACACACACGTACACATGCATGGTAAGCTATAGTAAAATTATAAAAAAAAGATTACGTCAGTATATCAGATGTGCTAAACTTCAAGCATGACGTACACCGAGTCGTCGACTATATGCTGTGACAGCAGTCGTGCGATTGTCAGCTGACAATGGCATGGTCAACCGGCTCGTTTGTTAACGACAAAAACAGCTGATACATGGCAATGTCACAGCAGCACAAAACAACGAAAAATACGCTTATCAGGCCGGGCCCGATCCACAAAACCACTGCCGTCAATCTTTAGTATTTACACCGTAGTATGCAGGAAACGTATTGCAGCGTTTACGTTTCACGATACTCGACCAAACTCAACCTTTTAACTAATAAGCACACACTGTTTCAACAGGCCAGTAGAATTTTCGAAATGAGGTTCAACCGTTCAACTCCACCTCTCCTGTCTGTCGCTCTATTAATCCAGCTAGAGCAGCGGTTTTCAAACTGGGGTCCGCGGACCAAAGGGGGTCCGCGACGGGTTCCCAGTGGGGTCCGCGAGAGGATTCCGAAAAGTAGTGATTGTTTGCACGGGTTTTAACAAGCAAAAAAGCAGTGTGCCCAAGAATTTGAGTATTTTGCAGTAAATTTTACTGTAACAAATGTGGGGGTCCGCCAACTATGCCTGAGGAGAATAGGGGTCCGTAGTCAAAAAAGTTTGAAAACCGCTGAGCTGGAGAGTCTGTAGGAGTGCTGTAAGCCACCCCATGCAGTGGTGTCCGAGGCAAAGCCACGGCCGCGTACGCATTTTTATGCAGTCGAAGCTCAAAGATCGCATTCTGGCGGGGATGTTATTTTATGCAACGTTTCCTGGCTCCGGCTGACGGGACAGCGTCCGATCAAGCAACTGGATACGGCACGCTTAAACAAGCACGGTGCAGACGCGCCGGCGTATTCTGCTGTCAGTAGGCCGATACATTACTCTATACCATGACTACAAATCTTAACTAGTGAGTATTATCACAGAGTCATTTTTACGCGCGACAGCATGTAATACTAAGCGCGTCTTTGCTACGGCAGAGACGTCCGTCTGTCTGTCCGTCCGTCCGTCCGTCTGTCACACTGCTGTATTGTGTCAAAACGACGCAACTGAGGATCATGAAATCTTCACTGTGTGATAGCCCCGAGTCTCTAGTTTCTAATGAGGTAATTTTGGTGCCGCTGGGTGAGGAGATTCCCCTCGAACGAGGGCATCAAAGAGGGGTACCCCCCTTAGAAATAGTTATTTTACCATTATTGGCTCATCTAGCGTGAAAACGGTTGCAGATAGACACAGACTTGCTGCGTATCATAACAAGCACGGCCGACAAGCTTTTCGGGGTACCAACATCGATGACGTTGAACGACCTTGAACCCCAAAAATATGGGTTTTAAGTGAATTTTTCGCTATTTTAGGCTGTGGCGCACACTTAGAGTGAATTTTCGCAGAAATATACCAAGACAACCTGCGTACGAAATTAAACTGATGCTGTCGCGCGTCCCATGAGCATTAGCTCAGATTTCTTGTATTTCCACTTACTGTAGTAACCTACTCGGCTGTCTCCCACGCAGAGTCGACGTTGGATCGACGACGTCAGAGACTGGACTGCACTTGACTAAGTACACGTGAATGTCTCCAGGCAGTGAAACACAGGACCAAATGGAGGGCTGTAGTGTCGTCATCCGTCTCCGCCGACCCTCAGCAATGATGACGGCTGATGGCACGGCACGGTGGTAGGTTTACAGTCGTCGACATATGAAGCAGGCATGGCGTCCTCGAGGACTGTCCTCGACCTCAAGGACATCTCGAGGACAAAAAATCGTGGCCTTGGTCTTGAATAGGTCTGGCCTTGACCTCTACGCCTTGCTCTTTACTTGTATGAATGTATTCTATAATTTTTTTCATGTTTAACTGTTATAACTAGTCTTGAAGTAACTTGTCTGAAACATGTTTACGTTTTATTACGGTTTGAATAAGATTAAGCTGGCTTTTGATGCGCTACATAAAACCGTCATACTAACTTTATTTATTTAGGCCTACTTACTTACTGGCCTTGGGCTTGAAAAAGCTGGCCTCGAACCCATCCTTGATATGAAGTTACGTAACGATGCGCTAACTTTCTACACTGGTACTTGTAGTTTAAGATGACGGGCTGGTGAAGCCGAAGTTTTATACGCACATATCTTTCCAGAGTGCATCGAGACGGTTCCTAAACATGCTGTTGGATATAGCATTCACGTCATACGATTATTCTGCCACGTATCCGAGCGAGTATCCCATTGCGTTAATTATTGTGAACTCGAAGACCGCTCGTACTGACGTTGGTTTGAGTGATGTCTGGTCCTGCCAGCCTCTGACCTTCCGTCAGTCAGTCACCTCAGCGAGTCACTCGGTTCCACCCGTCCAGTCGTCGTCAAGGTCGCGGCAGTACGGATCAATTAGATCAATTATTAAACGAACGCCGCACTGTTGCAGTGTATTCTACTGTATCGTATTGTCCCAACTAACCTTCGTGATCTGACCTGGAGGCCGGGAGCTCAATGCACAGCTGTAATAAAACGCTTATAAACGTTAATGTTTTTTTTGTAAAAAGGGGATCTTTTAACGTTTTGTTTATTTTTCCAACGTCATTTACTTCATTTCCCCCCCCAACGGTTTCGTGGAAGAAGTAAGTTTTTAATCTTGAATGAAGAAACAGAGTGATGTAACGAAATGGAAGTGAATAGATAACGACACGACATCGCGAGAAAGACAAGGGAATGGAGGTTATTGATCTGTGCTGTCGAAAAATGAGGGGTAAAGTTATTCCGGAGATACGGATGAGCACGGCGAAATAAGCGATTTGTAGTTTTCAATCTGGAAGTAGTAATCTGCGTGAAGGCGTTGAGAACGTCCGGCTACTACGGTGTTGATAGCTTTTAGTCGTCGCTCTTGTATTGCGACTTATTCTCCTTCCTACAGCAGATCAGCTGCCGCTGACGGATGACGCCCCACAGTTACGCCGACAAATCAACGTTTATACGGGTCATGTGGTCTACTACAGGGGGAGTTGAGGGGTTCATATCCCACGGAAAAAAATTTTCAAAACAAAAAGTGCGGTCAAGTGCTACACTGAGACATTTGAAGGCCTTTTTGTCGGCGAACAAAGGTGTGTGCGTTTCATGCCGCCGTGAAACGTGCTATTTTTTTTATCTTGAAATGCAACTGCTGGAAGAACCTTGCAGTGCATCCCATGGGCCCAAACAAGATAGATGGATTAAAAGAGAAGGAAGACCAGAGGGACAGGGCTAGCGCACTGGCAATGACCTTTCGTAGTAAACGCGACTGAAATCTGCGTCGCTATAGTGACTGGTGGCTGCAGTGATTCAAAAATTACGCTATACAAAATTTTACATTAGAAATACACGAACCTTATTTAGGCCTATTCGACTATAGTAGAACTGACCGTACATATACTATAGTCTTGGATGAGACTATTTGACGCGTCGCAGCGGCCTACGGCGAAGTGAGTGTTGTTGAAACTGCATCCCACGCAATGCCACATGCCAAGCTGTTTGCACATCCGACAATCGTTAGCGGAAACACGTAACGAGCAATCATTATTATCGCGCGAGCGAATGGATGAGTTGCGAGCGGCGACGCGTGAGACATTACCATGGCAACATAAAGCTAACTGCAGCTGCAGTACCATTACTTGATTACGCAGTGCAGACACTAAACCGGCTCCATTACCGGCCGCAGTTGGCACTGACAACTGCAATCTACGGCGCTGTTCACAGAATGCATCGTCACTACAGTAGGCCTACACTGCTGACGACCCAGTTCCAGTAGATAAGTACCGTACGTAAGTGTTTTGACTGTGTCATTGGGCTACATTTTCTAACAGTTTTTAAATTTATGTCCCAGACGCAGCCTGAAAATTGACGCAAGTGAAGATGTGAATATCGAGCGACGCACTATGGTTGGGGAAGTAAATCGTGGAAGGCATAAAATGCTGGAAATTAAAAAAAAAATAAAACGTTTTCCACGATAAAATCTTCCTGATTTCACGCAGCCAGCGTAAGCCGAGACTAACTGATTTCTGTGCATATACATAGGCATCATAGAACGTTTCGAGAAAGTCAATTCACAACAGCACTTCTTGCCTTTACGGCGGCATTGTACATGCACTGAATATGCTTCTGTGCTGTTCTGCCGATCAGCTGGTTTGAGCTTGTAGATTACTGCACCGTCTTTAATAACACTGAGTAGGCGTTTTGTACGTTTCAACAATAACTCACTTTATGCTGCGTGAAGTACGAGCGCTAACAGCATGCACCGTGCATTCGGTAACAGCACGACTGAAAAGACGCCTTTAGTTTCAGCGTCCATGCAGGCCGATACCTCCGTGGTGGCATAGCCTAGTCGTTAAGTATACGTCGTATCGACCACAATACCAAGGTCCATGGAGAAAACCAGTTTGCGGCACGGTAGCAATTAGGTCGCCATTTCAGCGTCAGTTGGTTGACTTGGTGTATCGTCGCTCGTCGCCAAATGGACAGGCGATTTGGCGTAATATTGGATTTGGTGCATTCTGGTGCTTTTTGGTGTCATCAATTCAACCAAAAATGACGACCATGGGATACGACCTGGTTTACGCTGTGACACTGTGTCGTACTGGTCGAACCTGGTGCAAGGAATTGACATGAAAATCATAGCGTACGGCACGGGTACGACTGTAGGATATTCGTACGAGCTCGTGTCGTCCTAGCTTACTTGAAACCACGGCTTTAGGCGTCACCTATATGTGCGACAAAACTACAACTAAACTAAAACAAGATCGCATACAATAAACCTAAACATTAAAACTCCAGGCTCACAGGCAGCCCATTTTCGAGGAGGTCTTAATGCGGGGAGATATCAACACTCGCAGGCCGTGTTGGGGGAGAGTCAGGGAGGAGGTCGCCCCCTCCCGTTAGCGGGGATCCGGGGGTACCACCCCTGCAAAATTTTCTAAAACTGAAACGTCCGTAGGCGCATTTTTAGGCATAGTTTTCCAGGCAATTGTAGTAAGCAGAAATTTGAGCACATGAACATGTATGCTCTTCCAGGATGGGGTCCTTTCCCCAGTAAAGAACTTACAGGAATAATCAATGCCTTTTTAAAACGAGCATTTTGATATTGCTTTGTTACCAAAATTCTAGAGGTCAACAGTTTACTCGATAGTGCAAGCAAGGCTCTCTTCTGCAATATGCAAAGGTCTTACCATTGTTTATTTAGTATGCTCCCTGCTGAGACCCCACATGGTCATAAATTGCGTGAACGTGGTCATAATTTTGTTTTGCCTCGGTGTCAAAATAATATTTACAAGACTTCATATCTTAACAAATGTTTGTTTAGTATAGTTTAGTTTTTTAGTATGTGTTTGTATTTCTGTATTTCTGTGGTGTTTTATTCTGATCTGTTCTATCCAATGTGGATGTACGTTTGTTGCATGCATCTGAATAAACCAGTCAGTCAGTCAGTTAGTCACATGACATTTTTTCACTGTAGGATGCTATGTAGTCGTTGCAGGACTTCGATTCGATATGGACTCGTGTCGTTACAACGTGCTGTTGACTTGCTGTGTATAGACTTTCGATTTGTCTCACAGCTTCTTGTACAGCATGTTGTACTACGAATCCACAACAAATTGATGTAAGTGGACTTTGGGCCATAGTTCCAGAATTCGCACTTTACGAAGTTTGAGAATTTTTTTTAAATTCGCGAATTTTTACGCATTTCATAACACGGAACAAATTTTTTTTACACTTTTGGGTTTTAACACATAGAAGTAGGCCTACTGCATTTTTACAAGGTGCAAACTGAAACTTCACAAAGTGATCTCCTTATCTACATAGAGAAACTAATTTGTGTAGACTAATAGCAGTCAAAGTAAGTCTACTGGCACATGGGCCATGGCCCCAAAATGGCAAACGAATTTTTAACGAATTTTTTTCCGAATTTAATTTTTGGCTTATAAAATTCACGAATTTTAACGAATTTTAAAACCGAAAGTCACGAATTCTCGAACTGTGGTTTGGACCTTACTCTGTGGCACGTTCTGATGAATTCGTGCGATCAGTTGCGATATTTTACAGTCGGTGGATGTCGTCACTCGGCGTATGGCTGGAGATAGTCAACCGCAGCACTGCACCGTTGCGCCACCATCAGTAAACGAACTAACCACGCGGCACTGCATGCTGCTGACGCCAGCCGCATCTGTTACAACGATACGTCACCGCTGCGGAGGAAACCCGTCGCAAAACATCTGCTGCAGGCGCCTAGGAAGCAGTTTGACATTGGTCCGGCAAATCTATTTTCTTCCCTTTCTTTTCGCTTTCTTCCCTCCTATTTCCTTCTCCTTCCTTTCACCTTCCGTAATAGTAGGGTTCTTATTCTTTCTTCCACTCTCTACCCTTCCCCTCCTCTCCATCCCCATTATTACCCTTTAATTGTTTCCAGCTACAAGGTGTGGGGAGCACTGTAAGTTCCGCCAGCGGGAAATCAAATTTGGTGCATTTTAGCCTTAAAATCTGACATCTGATGGCACCAATTTTACTAATTTTCTTGAGAATAGATTCGCGTTCACGAAATTGATATAATGTGAACATAAAAATTCTCGTTTGCCAAATTATTGGTCCGGCAGCCGCCGGGTCTGCCGGACCCGTTCCTACGGCCGTATGCTCTGCCTTGCACACAATTCGAAATTACCGCTAGATACGACATACACTTATTTAAGGAATGATTGTGCCTCAAATTCGAACTTCTGTTTTTACCACTGTTTGACGGCACTGATCGGGATCTGGTATCGGACTCATTGTGTATTCAGTAGCTTTTACTCTCCACTGTCTGTACTTTTTGTATGATTTTATAATAAATATATGACTAATATTTTAGTAGTTTTTCTTACCCTGTTCAGAGAAAGTTTTCCCCTAAATCGTCAGATTTAAATAACATTTAAATAACGTCAATTTTTTCGAGCGAAATTGTCATACAAACGTCATTCCAAAGAGCACACTTAGACAGTGAGCACTGCACTAGAACTCACACACTTAAGACTTTAAGTCGATTTCAATCCGGAACACGTTTAAGATATGCAGCGAGTCGTTGTTGACGGAAGTACAGTGCGCGACAGACTATACGGTCATTCAGAGGTCATTTTATTACACAATGCAAATCGGCGGCGCCGTTCTGGAGTCACTTGCCGCGCAGAGTCGGTCATCCGAAACGAACTCATAAAAATTATGATCGTTCACACATCCGTACAAGACGTACGCCCACAAGTCTGCCGATTAACCCATGGACACGTATTCAGTGAAGCAACGGTCACCGTTGACATGACTGACATGTTTCGTCACGTGTATCTACAGTGATCTATTTCTAGCTCGACCCTCGCACAAATGTTGTCGAGGGATAAGTCCATATATCAAAATTATACTTCGAATCGACATATCGTATCGTATCGTGTTCTCCGATTTCTATTAGTGGCTTTGCTATGCGTATACTACAAAAAAGATTCATTTAGCTACGATCTGGCCGTCCTGATAGGCCGCAATACGGTTTTGCCCGTCTGCCTGTCGGTCCGTCGGTCTCTTCGTTTGTCCCGTGCGAGCTCATGATTTATTTATTTATTCAGTTCATCAACCAGCAACGGCATCGAAGTACAAGCAAAGAACATACTGGCCGAATGGCCAACACAGGGTTAACAAACCACTCATGTGCGGCCACATAAACCCTAGAAATAAACTATAACTTCCCAAGTAAAGTGTATATGAAAAAAATCAAAAGTTCGAAGCATAGACTTAAACACAGACAAATTATTTTCCTGGACCAGAGCAGGAGGTAGGCGATTCGAGAACTAAAAGGGACAGGAAAACCAAAATTGGAGTAAATGTTCAACAGCCTACAGGGCAGAAGTAACCGAAGCACCAATTCTCAGTGAAAAGATCTAAGGTCATGATTACCGTTAGGCTCGCGCAGCTCTAAGCGGACGGCGGCACAATCTCGGCTGACACAATTTTCTAGATAATTAATTATTAAGGAAAGAGACAAAAAGGAATGAATAAAAAAATGGGCCAAATTATGCGACGGAAACTGAGCACAGCTGCAGGCCGTGTATAATCTGGATCTGGATAGTCGGCATGGCCTCTGACTAGGCGATCACCCGCGTGGAATGGCCTAATTTACTGTCGACGCCGGAGACGCTAGGCAAACTAGACGTGCGGCCGCATATCATATCGGCACTCGGCGCCTACATTTTTCACTTCTTAGGCTACTAGGCCTACTATAATCGTCTGCGTCTCTTGGCCAATAGACGTGTTATAAGAAAATAAAAAAAAAACTCACGGGCGTTTGTTTCTGTAACTCGGACAGTGTTATAACAGGAACTACTTACTATATATCGAAATGAAAACAGACACACGTCGTGTTCCTTGGATCCTTGGCTGTTCGTGTGTGGTCTTAGTAATCAAGTAAGTAGTGAGCAAGTACAGAGCCGGGAACGTACGGACACCCGTGCATACCAGATGCGACCACCAGGAAGTCGTATATAGGCTATATACTATCGGTGGGTTAATCTCAGCGGCATTATTGTTTGTCGGCGAGGCGAGCGGGTGGGTGAGGGGATACTGTCAGTGTCCATTAGACGACGGGCAGTGAATTGCGGCGGCGGCGCAGAGGGTTAAGCAGCGTCGGTGACGTGCGGCCGGCGACCGAGCACGTACTGACGACGGTTTATGTCGCAGCCCGGTGAGAGACGACCCGGACCCGGACCCAAGCCCGGGTCCGGCCGGGTCGGTCGGTCTGTGGGTCGGGCCCGCCGGGAGCGATCGAACGGACCAGCAGCGGTCGCGTTGAGACGACCAGAGTGCAGCAGTACCACGTCCACTCCACTCCGCCACCGCTCGTCAACGCACTGTCGACTCACGTGATCTATGACGTCATACGCCGCCGCCGCGTAGCCCCAAACTCCACTGATTCGTCTTGTCATGCAGCTTATGGCAAAGCACGTTGTACAACAAATCTACAACAGATCGAAGTAAGTGGAGCGTGTGCTTACGGCGCGAATCTCTGCAGCAGGCAGGCCACTTGCTGCTGGTCTGACGCGCCCGCCGGAAACGTTATTAGTGAGGTTTCAGTACCAGGCAGTGACGCGTCGTCGGTCGATGACGCTGCGAAGTGCGGGTCGTAATATGGCAGGAAATGCGTGTCAGATCACTGTTTACTGGTCGACGCGCGCGCCCACTAATCCACTGTTAATCCGCGCCGCTCTAATACCCAGCAGGGTGGTCGGCGACAAGTGCGCCCGTGTCTGGTGCCAGTCAGCGGCGTCGTGGGTTAAAATGTACGGAGGGGACAGGAAGTTGCGATTTTCCGACAGACAGCTGCAAATTTCCGACAAAGAAAATTATGGATGCTCAAAATTTCAATTTTGCCCTTAAAAAATCCCCCAAAGTGGGGGATTTTCAGCCCCAAAT
>Ga0056124_1000521_pt1 | contig 12382 bp, 9 predicted proteins | sample WorMetHEROISLAND_2_FD_70069 | JGI IMG/M metagenome (GOLD analysis project Ga0056124, IMG submission 70069) | Marine gutless worms symbiont microbial communities from Max Planck institute for Marine Microbiology, Germany - Olavius sp. 4 HERON ISLAND | ecosystem: Host-associated > Annelida >... | reverse complement strand
TGCACACTGAGTCATATGTAGGTCGTCAAATTCCCAAATTTGTATGACTTCAGTGCTCTTCAGCAAGTAAGTAACATATTTTGCAGTATAGGCTACGTAACAAACCAAAATCAATAAAAATCATTGCTAAGTCATCTTCTAAGAGTATTTTTCGTTGGATTTTTACATATTTATACTTTGCATTTGACAACGTTTTTTTAAATAAAAAAAACGTGGAAAAAATTAAAAAAAACGTTAAAAACGTTTACTACATATATGGTTTTGCTAACGATTAGCCTCCATCACTGCAGTAAAGGGTGGTCACGGTGACCGTTTATACACGGTGTTCAACACGACCACCCGTCACTGCGGTGATCATTTCCGTTGGATCTACGCAAAGCATGCATCTTCATTGTTTTTATGCGCCACCCTGAACAGTGTTTTGAAAAGCGTCACGGTGCTCTGATAATACTCGTGTAGCACTCTCAGACATCATTGGTTGGCCCGCAGAAGCTTGTGCACAGATACAAACATTTCTCAAGAGAGTTTTCGAACAGACTGTTGTTGATATGAATACAGAAACAAGTTGGTTAAATGACAGCCAAGAATGGGGATTTATTGTAACTTCTGGAAACAGTTATCAGTCGAAAAATTAGCCCAGAGCGGATAAGCAAGCTTGTTGCAAGTTATCACTGCAAAATGTAGTTCTGTTGACATAACATTAGCGCATGACAAAGACAGGTAGGTTGTAGCTATTACTATGTGCTATTACTAGCTATTACTATTACACGTGACGTTGCTACGAGCGGAATTTTAACCCGACCTTTCCCTAAATTGTGTCCCCAGTCGGACGCACAACGCCGTGTGGCCTCACGTTGGGCTCTGCCCCACATTTCTAGTTACATAGGGTATTACTACGCGGACGTGCATGCGAGTGATGCGACTACATAACCAACGCAGCAATCCTAATCCCGCCCAGTTTCACGGTAATCGCTAATACTCGTAGCGCGAAAAGATATCTTCCTAGAAACGTTTCAAACCAGCACGACCCAAAAAAGAAGTCATCAGCAAGACGGCGGCAGCACGTGTTTCGGCGAAGCTCTGAGCCTATTACGCGGAACTGGCGTGACTGACTGAAGACTGCTCTTTGCTTTTCTATGGCTGACAAAGAAGTGGCCGACGGCGACGTTATGGATTAGCTTGGCACAAGCCGGCATATCAGCAGCAGCAGCAGCAGCAGTCGAGGGAGTCCCCCGAGACACAGTATGGCACTGATAGCATCACTCATAGCTCTCTCATACGATCAGCGTCCCAGCTACAAACACCTGAGACTCCCCACGTGGCTGCACTGGGGGAGGCATTGGCCACCCACCCACAAATCTGTCTTGTGAGTGGGCCACAATGCATTTCGCCCTCCCCAAAAATTAGTCCATGTATTTGGATTATTGTAACTGAGAACCGAGCTCGGTATAGCATTCTTTGAAATAAGTGTCGGCTTCTTTTCTGCTGAAGACTAATAATGTGATCGCGGGTATTTGTGATTACGGAAATACAAATGCAAACAAAACGCATGGACTTACAGTGAGGCCTATTGTTCTATGTCTGCCAGTGCCATGTGACACGCTCGCTTTCCCCTTTTTATCACGCCCCACAAAGATTGCTTGTGTGGGGTTGGGGTGAACGATATGATATGATGTGATGCACGATTTGCACTGGAAAACTGGCAGGCAAGCTGCCCGTTTAATCTAGCACATAAACTAAACAGAACTGAAAATGTTTTAACGGGAAATGAAATGAGAGAAACTGAAATGGAAGTACTGTTATGTAACATATAAAAAAATCCAGAAACAGACGGTTATGAGAGAGATAGAAGCCTGATATCAGAAAAACTAAAACTAACGAAACAATGATAACTGAAACAAGAAAAAAAACTTTAAAAAAAACCCGTAAGCAAGTCCAGATATCCGTGAAATCCGTCCGAAAGGGATGTCAGATGTCTATGGAGGGTATGATTTGAGAAGACAATGTATTGAAACTCGGTGTGGAAGCCCAATAATTGTGACACAGCGCGCCAATGGACACACATCGTACAGCTCATCCATCAACAGCATCAAATGTCGTCCAAGCATCATCCATCTGTCATCTTCCTCATACGTCATGTAGGACTTTCTCATACATTTTCATCGGAGTTCTCGTTCAATAATTCGCTCATCACAACAAGCTTTATTTCCATTTCAATTTTACCGCATATGAATTTCATCTTATTCACGTACATATATCATCATCATATCTTCTCGGAATAGGCTAAACAGAGCAACATTCAAATAATCAAACCGGCGGATGGACAGAGAAACATGATAAGGCTCACAAGTACAGTAAATAAAGCATATCGAGGGCAGAATGGCAAAACATCGTATCTGTATAGTTTTCTATAGCAAAACGTTCTAACTATATACAAAGTTCTTCAAAATGCAAATTGTTGAATATTTCTCTCATTACGAAATGAAATGTAGAAAGCAAATGCATATACGTTTAACAGACTGCACAACGACATTAAACACACTGGGAAAATGCATCATGTAGAAAGTTTTGTTCTATTGATTTTCTGTCGAAATGACAACAGATAAGGGGATGTCAGATGATCAATAAAGTTGTCCGATTTTGTCTGCCGATAAAATCGTCGGATTTTATTGTCCAACTTGAACAACATGTTCTATTCTCGACGATAAAATCGGCCAAATTTTTGGATATCGGTCACCATGGTGATGGTTTACAGTGGGAGATGAATATTAATTTTAGTTATCTATTTCGTTTGTTATTCTATAATGTTTATTTTCGTTCATTAGATGCAGAAAAAATAATGGAAGTATCACTTCGAGATTTGCATTCAGCTGTTGTGCATTGTGCTAGCTGATATCGTACAAAGTTGCAAACGATAAAATCGGCCGTCTGTTGAACGACTTTATCCGCCGATTTTCTCTCGGCCAACTAAACCACGCCCACAAAAGTTAGCAAATTTATCGATCACATCTGACATCCCGCATAGGATGTTTTGCCATTCCGCAGGCATGGCACGCATCACCTTACCTCTGGAATCAGCTTCCTCACTCACTTCGTCAGCCACGTCTTGATCTGCCTCTTCCTGATTCATCTCTTCTCCAAGATCATCTCACCTCACCAGCGTCATCATCACCCCATCATTCTTCCACTCCAAACTCAAAACTTTCCTATTTCTCAAATCCTACCCTCCATAGACATCTGGCACCTCTTCGGACTGATTTCACGGATACCCGGACTGCTTTACGGCTTTTCCGTGTTTCAGTTTTTTTTATAGATTTCAGTTATCGTTATTTCCTTCCGCTTTAGTTTTTCTGTCTTAGGTATGTTATCTCTCCCATAACCGTCTATTTCTTGATTTTTTTTTATTTTTGTACTTTTTTGGTTCCATTTAAAACATATTTAGTTTTCTTTAGTTCATGTGCTAGATTAAACTGTCAGTTTTCCAGTGCAAATCATCTATCGTATCGTATCGTATCGTACACACCACCAAGGGAGATGAACGTAAATGCTAATAAAAACTGATACTAAATTTTCTGGCTATTTATAGTAATATAAGCTTAGGCCTACTTGTTGCATGGGAAAGGGGGTATATTTTGGCCTAAGTGGGTATATTCTAGCCTAGAGTATTTTAGACGTGGGGTATAAATTGGCCTAGCCTAACAGATACCCCGGGTGTAAAACGGCCTAGTTTAAACTATAGGGGCCTACTCGGGTATATTGTAGGTGAAGGTATACTCTGGGCTGTTACATTGGCATGGGCGTCGTCAATTCGAAGTTGACTATCACATTAAACAGTTAGTTAGTTATACAGTTTCTGCAACCGTGATAGATAGCTCCGTTATCGGATCTGATGATAGTCTCAAGGCAGGAAGAGGGGCACCATGCACGGAAATTTTATTGCCAAAAAACGACCTTACGAAATTACGATGAATACGTTTAAGGGATGGCAGGATCATTATTCTTTAGTGATCACTTTGTCGCAAACTGACGAGTAAATCTGGGAGTGAAAGACTACTGTCAGTTGATATCTGACGAAGAAAAACTTAATAGATTACTTATCAGACGCCCTCTGAACGATCTACATTGGCACTTGCAGACTGTGAGAAGAAAAACTGTTTTGACAGTTACGTAAACTGCAATTTCAATTGCTTACAAACTGTTGATGACTTACACTGCTGTTGATGTGAATAATGACTGCGTGAGAATTAGTATAGCACTTGTATAATTAACTTGCCCGTTATTAATATGTGCGTGATTGTTCTATACAATCTAAAGGTTTACGTAGTTTGTTGTGCACCTTTCTTTAAGTTCGTGTCTTAATTTTATACGGAACTTCAATAAGTACTGAACATATATTCGGCCTCATTTCAGATATTGATGAGCTTCTTAACTATTAACGGATCCAGTGCATTTCAACGCCTGTACAATATTTAGGCAATCCAGCCCTTAAACCGCTGGCGTCCCCTACCATGGAACAGTCAAACAACGTAGTTAATTTTCCGGAATTCAAACCAAGATCGCCATAAAAAGAATGATTCGAATGGCACCAGCTTGTGCTATTTGGTGTAGTGAACGATAAATTTGTGGCTGGTCTTTCTGGCTTAATATCAGCTTGTCTATCATGATCACATTTTCTTCAGTTCATGTGCGCTTAACTTGCCGTTGCTGTACTTCAGTTTGTGCAGTTTTGATGAAAAAGTTATATTTTACAAGGTATAGTGTAGCAACGCGTTTTGGGTGTGATAAAATCTGTAGTAAGAGTTTTATCCCACATTGTCAGCTGAGTGTGCCAGTTAAAGAATTTTGAAAATTGATCAATATTAAGGAAATATATGGACAAAAGTTTGATGGCATGTTTTTATGGACCGCAGTGTAGATCGCTGCTGTTGTCATTGCATCGACTTTGTTCAATTTTGTTGTCAAAACGATCAATCAGGCCGAAGATTCGAGCAAATCTTGCTTGTTCGCTAATAATCCTAATTTATCTTTCACGTTTCACCACGTACGAAATGTATTTCGTCATGTCTATTTTTGTTTAGGCCTATCGACTGTTCTTAGTGTTCTAAGTTGACAACAACATAATGTTGAGAAACATTTCGCCCTTCATTGTGAAACGTACATAAATGTATAGCGCATGTATATTCATTGTACACGTAACTGTAGCCTATATAAGTTAGCACATACTAAGTTAATACGTATCTGGATGTCTCTAGGCCTATGTGATGCTTAACAGACTATAATCGAGTATTTTGTCGTCTTGCAGTCACTACTGTCGCCATTTCGATTTTCGATTGGAAGTTTGTATTGCATTTGCCCGATCTTTGCTGTACATCGTTATTCCATTTTCAGTTTTCACTAACTATAGACCTACTTAGTAAAACTCACATTTATACAGCCCGTGACGCTAACCTCTAATGCGCTTAACATGTCGATTTTATGCAGATCGATTAACACTGATGTGACTTTGTCACATATTCTTATTCCTTTGGGACACTCAGTTACGAAGATTAATAATGGTGGAACAAAGTCCGGATCTGACAACTGTAGAACGTCAGAGTGACGTATAGAGGCAGCGGCTAAATAATGAGATCCGACAATATCAAGTAGCCTACGACTTTTTCCATCATATGTCACGTGGCAGCGGACTGATGTCGTCCACGTGTTACGGGTACACTATGTAATAAAAACGCCAGAGATATAGCGCCGCAAAGTGCTAGAAACAAACAAAACATCAGCAGTAGAACATAAGACCTCCCGTTACTAACGCACGGGCGACGCAATAATAACTTTATAAAATAAAGTTGAAAAAATGCACTTGCCAAACCTCTTCACTCTTCAGATCACGGAATCTTCTGTTCTTAGTAAAATAACTCGACATTGCAGCCACGAGAGAAGTGTTAGGCCTATGCAGTAGAAAATGTCGAACATGTGGTGAAAAAATTCCTCTCGTCTTTTTATTGTTTCCCCACATTGCAGCCGATGACGATATCTGTCACGTGATCCACAGTTACACACGTAGACAACCAGCGGCACCGTGGGTTAAGAAAGTAGGCGGGGCAGAAAGTCGCAATTTTCCGACAGACAGCTGAAATTTCCGACAGGGGCGATTATGGGTGCTCATATTTTGCCCCTAAGTCTGCCCAAAATGGGGGTTTCATCTCAAATTTTGCATTTTGGACGCACATTTTCTTAGAAGAAGAAAATTTTCCGACAATTTTCCTACAGCTCCAAAACGGGGGGGGGGCAATTGCCTCTCCCCCCGTGCCACGCCTCCACTGATAATGTCAACCATGCACTGCATTACCACAACAGCACTGACATTTTTACGCGCTCAGAGTTAGCAGCAACAGGAAAACTACAAAACTGGTAGGAATTTGGAGAAAAAAGCCATATAAACAGAGACTGTAGAGTTAACCACGCTTGAAAAAAGACGACTGACAAAATAGTCACTAAGAAAGAGAACATTAATTCTAATCAGTTGTTCCAATTCACAGAAACTGGACATGACCTTAGAGGGCACAGCCTAAAATTGTCTCTGCCGAGAAATACAAGTCGCATTCGTCGAGCGTTCTTCGGCCAAAGAGTGGTGACGGACTGGAATCGACTTCCTCAGCATGTCATCGAAGCATCGTCTACCAACGCCTTCAAAAACAGACTTGACAAGTTCTATCAACAGGATATGAGCATCTAAAGCAGCTGCTTCTCCGCTCATCAACGTACAAGTACAAGTACAAGTAGACATGCACACGATAGCACAAGACACAGAACACACAATTGCAGTAAATACAGTCAAAATGATCCAAAAACAACAATCAATCTAAAAAAAGCCGTAAAACGCAAAAACAGGGCTAACGAAAGGCAAAAGAGCAAAAGGGTTCCGTACTGAAATATCACGTTAGAATCGTGTATCTATTTTAATATGAACAAAAACTACTATTAGCGATATAAACACTTAAATAGGAGCCTGTTAACGTATTTTTTTTTTGGGGGGGGAGGAGGTCTAAGTATCGTCTCCGTACCGTTTGAGCTTATTCTTAAAGTTGCCGTATTGCAGTTTTTTTCTCAAAATGTTGGAATACTTGCACCTTACACAATAAGATCGTTGGCCATCTGTCTGCTCTTAATAATTGCATTTGATTGTATTTTATGTTTGCTGTTGCAACTATTAGTGAGTCATTTCTATTTGCATGATTTGTGTGTTTTTTTGTGTGTGTTTTATGTATATTTTATGTGTATATGGGCCTAGTGCCTGAAATAAAACTGATGATGATGAAAGGTCCGGCGAAAAACAGTGGACCGCATAGTAAGTAAGCAAGTAGGCTAAGTAAAACGGAAATTTATATAGCGCATAACGCTATATGCGTTAAAAAAATCTCCAAGCTAAGGCCTAAGCAGAGCCGCAGAGTAGGCCCATGCAGCTAGCGATATATAGCACCGTTAAGCAGACATCAATACAATGAACGTATAGGCCTGTATAGGCCAGCATTAGGCCTATACAGAACGTTGCCGTAGTAGCCTGTACATATTTTGCTATCCACACCGGTCATGCCGCACGTTGCCGTAGGGCGAACAGCTGCACTGGTGAGTGAATGTAGTTTAGTTCGTCACCACATTTTACAGCAAGTGGAATGCATAATTAGTTGTACGCCGTACTATAATGCCACAGAAGCGACGAGACGTTCCATCATTTGTGTACAGCCGTCATACTCCGTAGCAGCAGACACAGCATTGCGCTGCAGAGGTAAGGGCTAGAAGAAATAAGTTGAGGAACTTTTTAATTTTATAATATGGTATAGAAATAAACTATACACTCGATTAAAAAATGTATTTGGAAGCGGACATCGTGTCTCTTGTGGGTCGCATTGCAAATACGGCGTCCACATACGTCTCAAACATGATACACGTAGGCTACAGTGTTTGGCAAAAAGTAACCACATAAAGTATTTTGCCATCGACTCAGCAACTCGCTTTGAGCTCAAAACCTATTCCAAGCTGCTCGATTTCTTTTGATTTTATTCATTTAAACATTATCTATAAATTTTCTGCAGAAGGCCCGCAGACATTTTTACGATGAAATTCGGTGGAATGCACACATCGATGACCATTTTTTTAGTATAATTTGAAATTACCGTTTTAGATCGCGGTAGACCCTATTAAGGCTTGACCGTGTATCTATTGCAATTACTGTTAAAATCACTTGCCTTATAGTCTCAACAGTCTGTTCGTTCAATGTAAGTAAGTATGTAAGTGAAGCCTCAATTTATATACCTTCAAACAGCCCTAATGCGTTATAGTTTCTCGCAAATGATAGTAATACTTAGGCCAGGATCGAGGCTGTTTTCATGATGTTTGCGGCAAGTTTACCCAGCAGGCAATCGTTTCGAGACTTCAGCGTAGTCAATATATGTACAGTTAATCAATGCATTTATTTCAGAATTATTTTATTGACTGTGCTTTTCGATATTTTGATGCATTGAAGTCTGGGTTTGCTACAAGATTGCAATGGTTCTGCTTGTCTAATTTGCCGGTTATTCGGTGTATTCCGGTGTATTACTCGTATCCACGGCGCTATGTAGAAATCGCCCGTTAAGGTCTGGTGAGATTACTCGATCTCTGCACGGACAGGTAGACAGAGCTATTGACGTGTACAACATGTGCACGCTGGTGCCATTGTATCATTGCCAACAATACGCCGCCTAGAGTTGCACCGTCTATCGAATAATACCGCGGTGTTATTGACGGTTTTGACGAAGTTGTCAGACTCCGCCAGCCCGCCAGCCGTAGAACACTGGAACTTTGGGCCCAGAACAGTATAAATATCTTTGTAAGTAAGTAAGTAAGTAAGTAAGTAAATCTTTTATTGCATAAAACAAGTGTAAATGAATAAAAAACACAAAAGATAAACACACAAACTTGAAAAGACAAAGATTAACAAAAGAGCATTTGAAGCACCTATAAACTCAGCTGGGGAGCTGGAACTCATGTCCACGGGCACCTGACGCTAGACCGGAGTTTTTCTCGTCAGCTAATACAATACTGTGCTCGTTACATGTAAAACAGCGCCGTCAGATCATCAACTCTGAAAATTGACGGCGTTTTATGCAATTCCTCTATGGTAATATTGATGGTAATAACACCTATTGGTGGTCAAGTACATCCGGTTTCTATTGAGGGTGTAAGCCTTCTATGGAAGAATGCCCAGAAGAAAGCGGAGAAGAAGCAGATTTTACTTGTGATAAATAGGAGTATTCCTAGTTTTAGCCCCTTTTGAACATGTGAGGTGTGTTTTCCTATGTAGGTAGCTTCTCGAATAATGTCTCGTCATCATTGAAATATTGATAGTAGCATGGTTGTTGTTCCCAGCAAGAGTAATATTGCATCATTAAAGTGTAGTCAGTTGATTAGTCCCAGGGCCATGAATATGGCTCTAATGGCCGAGGTTAGGGGCCATGGTCTTAAAGTTCCTGACAAAACCGGCAGTGACAAAACGGTGCACTGCCTCGTGGTTGTGGAAAAATAAAGATTGATTGATTGATTGATTGATCGTATTGAACAATTGCAGACTTATTTCTGTTCAGTGTATATACGACAGACGCCCAGCTAACTGTTGCAAAGAAAACGTGCGATGCTCTGTAATCATTTAGCCTAGATATCTCGTTGTGCACGAAAGCCACAAAAATAATTGTCCGATTGTTACCATGTCTTTGTCGTTACGCTAGGGTTGGTACGGATTGAAAAAAATGTAATCGATTAATTTCCAGAAATTAACTGTAATTAATCGATTAATTTCGAGCAGTTTTTGTAGTCAATCAGAAAGACTACGGAAACTGCAGAATTCAACTACCGGTATCTGTTATCTTTCATAAGCTAAATCAAAATCGGAACAAGTGACTTTGATACAGTCAATATGTGTATAGTCGAATTATTAGTTTGATCATGAGGGCTTACAAAGTGCAAACTGCAAAACGAGAGTACAACTCTTGACGACATGTCTTGTGCGCAGATTAGTAACACTACTAAAAAGTCCGAAATTCTGTTCGAATTTTAATCTATCAACAAATTAATCGAACAGTTTTAACAATTAATTGATTAATTAATCGTTACGTTCCGCAGCACTACGTTATACACTTTATGCCAAAGTTTTCCACATTTCTAGTTGTGACCTCCGATGACTTTCTAATGACTGCGTACGCAAAATTAGTCACAAGAATTCTGTGTGCACGGTTTTTAGTTAAACATATGTTGCAATCCACAATCACTATATCTAAAAATGTTGGAATGCCCAAGATCATCAAGAGGCGTCACGGTATTTGGGATGAGGGTTTATTTAGGCCATATTTATTCATTTAGTGCAGCTCCAACAGCGCTACGTTTAGATCTGTTTCTTTACAATGGCAACGGCGGGTGTTAGCCAATTGCTAGAGAGACCGGTGCGCCCTGATTCAGACCTAATACTGAATGCATGCAAGGGCGTGTTTTATAGCAACAGCCGATGCATGTCCAGTGCCAACTGCTATTTTTCACTAGATATTTTCCAGCAAATTTAGCGCAAAATGTACATTGAAATAATCGAAGTAGGCCTACTTTCATAGGTACGCTGTCGTAACGTGTAAGTGATACGTCAGTCGCGAATGCACACCGGTCAAGGTTCAGTGAACAAAATTACGAATGTTAATAGGCCTAAAAATCTAGAGAAACCCGGTTTACGGCTGCTATGCTAACAGAAGCGCGACGGTCCTTGAAATGTAACAACGCGAATACTTTGTCTGGTTAACTGTTCTCAGGGTCCAATTGTTCGCTGATGCGGGCAATGGATGACCGCATAGTGCGCTGTGGTATCATTAGCTTATGCCAGTCAGCTGCCACTTCCGAGATTGTAAAGCGCTTCTGGTCCGAGTCTGACTCATGTAAGAGGCGCTATTGCAAGTACCCGACCTTTACCTTTACCTTTTATCGGCCCTACGCAATAGCTTGTTAAGTAATTACGATGACGGTGGTAGCGGTTAGACTTTGGCACTTTGCCGTATGATAGAACGAAATACAGTAAGTAAGCATAATCATTTACGATTTGTCAGTGTGATACTTGCGAGCAATACTTCATAATTTCGCAGTGGTCAAGATCATCAAGCCTCGCTCAAGGCTAAGTACCGCCCGGGGTACCCGCAGCATCAGGCACACAGAAAAACACCCAAAAACCCATTTGACCTTGACCTTGACCTTTGACTTATGACCTTGAAATACAATGGGGTTCTAGAGGTTGTCGAGATACATGTTCGTGCAAAATATCATCAAGCTGAGTGCAGCGGTTCATGAGTCATCGTGTACACAAACTTTTTTGCGCTATCTCGCAACGGTAAAGAATCCGTAAATCCGGTCCTGTGACCTTGACCTTTGACCTATGATATTTAAAATCAACAGGGTTCGTGCGGTGGTCAAGATACATGTTCGTGCAAAATTCCATCGAGCTGTGGTTCATGAGTTATCGTGGTCACAGAGAAAAAAAACTCCGACGAAAACAATGCAGTCCGTCGCTACCGCGCGGACAGTGAAAAACACGCGTGGAACTGTTGTGTCTGGATTGTTTAGGCTACAGAGAGACGTGCAAATGATGTTTATTTGCTGGAGCCGACGAAAGGCCACTGATTACAGGCCGGCCGGATACGGCGTCGACCGAATGCTGCTGCCGTGTCTGACAGCCTGTAGTGACAACGGTGAACCGTCCGACGTGTAGCCTGGTTGATTGGCTGCAACTACACACGGTCATGGCTGGCCTGCCTCCGCCTCTGTCGGCGCTGTCAACAAACGCCAGCTTCGCCCACCACGACGATCACACGCGACCACATCGAGGCAGCACGTTGCCTCAGCTGACTCTGTGCGTGGTCTGGGTGGCAGCGATCGTGCTCTGGGTCGTAGGACGCACCAGTAGAGCAAACCTCCTGCCCAAGCTATGGACAGTAGCACCACCACCAGGTGTGTGTTTCGCTGTGTCTTTCATTGCGCGGGGTGGCGCATAAAAAGTGCAGCATACATGTTTTACGGAGATCAAGGATTCGGACTCGATCACTGTACAGTGTCAGCTTGTCTCTGTGGCTCATTGGCACAGTGCGCGCTGGGGCTGAAACGGTTAGCAGCCGGGCCTGGGTTCAATCCCCGGACCCGGCAAAATAAATTGTTTCACGATTACTGGCGCGCATGCTTTGAAATTAATTTCTCAGACAGGCAAGAGGGTTTGACGGTGTCCTCTATAATCTGTGACCGTTAAGTGGTTATGGTGTGGTTATGGTGGCCAAGTGCGCTAGATTAAGCTAAGCTTTAAGCTAAGCTTTAGAGCGCACTATAATAC
>Ga0056124_1000520_pt1 | contig 12393 bp, 5 predicted proteins | sample WorMetHEROISLAND_2_FD_70069 | JGI IMG/M metagenome (GOLD analysis project Ga0056124, IMG submission 70069) | Marine gutless worms symbiont microbial communities from Max Planck institute for Marine Microbiology, Germany - Olavius sp. 4 HERON ISLAND | ecosystem: Host-associated > Annelida >... | reverse complement strand
CCTGCACCCTGGTCTACCTGTCACTGTCCGGCATGGCTCCAGCTTACCCTGGTCTACCCGTCACTGTCCGGCATGGCTCCAGCTTACCCTGGTCTACCCGTCACTGTCTGGCATGGCTCCAGCTTACCTTGGTCTACCTGTCACTGTCCGGTATGGCTGGTCTACCTGTCACTGTCCGGCATGGCTCCAGCTTACCCTGGTCTACCCGTCACTGTCCGGCATGGCTCCAGCTTACCCTGGTCTACCCGTCACTGTCTGGCATGGCTCCAGCTTACCCTGGTCTACCTGTCACTGTCCGGCATGGCTCCAGCTTACCTTGGTCTACCTGTCACTGTCCGGCATGGCTCCAGCTTACCCTGGTCTACCCGTCACTGTCCGGCATGGCTCCAGCTTACCCTGGTCTACCCGTCACTGTCCGGCATGGCTCCAGCTTACCCTGGTCTACCTGTCACTGTCCGACGTGGCTCCAGCTTACCTGGCCGCCGACTGTCAGCTGGTCTCAGATGAAGGTCGTCGTCAGCTGCACTCTGCCAACTCAAGGACATGTGTCGTCAGACGGACCTACACCAGCTGTGAAGACATGTTTTGCTGCTGCAGTGTCCAAAACTATGAAACAGTCTTCCAGCTCATCTGACACAAACTGATGTTAACTTTGAACTGTTTAAGCAGCTGCTAAAAGACATTTCTGTTCGGGTGTTGAGATCGTGGCGCATTGTGGCTAACTGTTAAATTGCACCTCTTTGGCTATCTTACTTACTTACTAAGTGTAACTTAGCTAGTGTACATACTGTGCACAGTTTAGAGTGACTGTACAAACATGAACCATGTTGTGTGTACAACGCAGACATGATAAACATGCTCAAGTTAACGTACGTTGGTCGGTGTTGCTGCTGGATCTGTTCTGCTGGTGATGCTGTCCAAGCCATTGCTGTGTGAGTGACTGCTCCTTCCATTGTTACTAAACAGCTCATCACTTATGTCGACGGTTTTGTGGTTTCCAGTAGGTGGGAATCGAACCAGAGTGGAACCCACAGGGGCAGCACTGGCAGCCAATCCGCGACCCCTTCGAACTGACCTCTCCTGCCCAGCATGCATTGCATCGGGTAATATCATTCTGGAATTTCCTAGCATAAGCTCGCCTATTCTCACGGTGGCGCATGCGCATGCCACCGAACTTGTTGTCTGCTAGAATTACCCAGGATGTCAGACAGGAGACGGCACGCGCATGCGTCAATGTGAGAATAGGCGAGTTTATGCTAGGAAATTCCAGAACAAAATTACCCGCACAATGCATGCTGGGAGGAGAGGTCAGTTCGAAGGGGTCACCTTTCGCAATGCTGAGAGTGGCCAGCCCTGCATCTAGCTTAATTATATTTAGGTCTGTGGTGGAACCGAACTAAGCCACATTTTGGATAGAGCTGAACTAGAAGAGGAAAATGAAGCACACACGTAGAACTCAAGCAGAACTGAACTCATGGTCATAAAGAACCCAGATTGAACAAGAACCCTGTTGTTTGTGACTCTGAGAAGTTCTTAGTAGGTCCACAAATTGGTACCCTTACGTGCGGTAGAATTTGAACAGAACCGAACTCTAGCAGTGAGGGTTCTTTCCTGTCTCGTTTCCGGCTCCCAGTTGACTATCCAATGTATGCAGACGGTATGCTGAAATAGGTATTTTGTCCATGTTAAACCTCTTGATGATGAAAACTCTATGATTATTGATTATAGTGATTATTGTTATTTGGACATGTCAGTTAGGGACATGGCAATTAGTGGATCTTTTGACCCTTAGGCAGAGCTGCAAGTTGTTATATGCATGTGCCAATAATGTTGCAGTTTTTTTTGCAATACGTGGTATAATGTTGTCCCACCAAGGTCTGCCACCTTGGCGTGGTGGTGGGGCTTATGCACCGATGACCCGGTCTATTTTTTAATCTGAAGGAGAGGAGCTAACCAAGCGCAGACCGCCTGATAGGAACAACCATACTACACGTCACCAGTCCCAGGTGGCTGGTGATTTGTTCAGCTTCACAGCCGATTTTGGCTTCACAGCCGATCACTGTGACCTTCTGGTTACATCGGGGTTGCGCATTGGGCCGAACTGATATGGCCTCAGCGCTGGGCAGGTGTAACAACCTGCCCACGTGGAAGGTAAGGTAAGGTAAGGTATAATGTTGATGGTCTGATATAACTCATACTTACCTAGTACCAGTACAACATCGTGTCCCAAAAAACCAAGCAAAATGGTTGTTGTCAGAACTTCATCAAATTTCCACCAACTTTGATAAATTTTTTTGGCACAAAGATGGGCAAGATGATAAAATTATGTGAGGTGTACTCATATCGCTCACATTTGCATCGTCAGTTCCACGGAGGGCGCCACATGATCTAATAATTTTCTGGTATTAAATATTCTACACTGAAAATAGCGGACAACAAAATAGCTGCTGATGCTGATGAACTCAAAACACGTCTGATCGATGAGTGGCCGCAGTTTGACCAGTCGATCGTTGATGCCGCTATCAGCCAGTGACGTCGTCGTCTAAGCGCTGTGTGTACGGGGCATACTTTGATCATAAGTCCTGATAATTTTGAAGTGAACTATTATCCAATCTTATAATTATGCTAAACGCCTGCATTTAACACGGTAGTGCGTTGACACAAATTAGGTGAGGTAGAAAATGAGTGCACTACACATAAATCTATCATCTTGCCCATCTTTGTGCCAAAAATAATGTTGGTGGAAATATGATGAAGTTGGGACAAAACAACTTTGTTTAGTTTTTTTTGTGACGTGTGTACTAACCTGTACACAAACCAACTATATTATGTATTATAATGTAGGGCCTACACAGACCAACTATAGCTCTGGTTTACTCTTTGGTTTATTTTGTAAGCTATTACCAGTTGTTGTTATGGGACAAAGTAATCATTTTTCTGAGTGTTTTTTTGTGATACTTGTGTACATCATTGTTGTGCTGTGATCAGGGCTGACAGGGACAGTAGCAGCATTCATGTCTACGATGGCCGCGGATCAAGTGATGTTCTACACACATTTGACAAGATGCACAGTCATCCCGTTGTTTTGATGAAGGTGATGGTTATGTTCAGGCTTGAATGTGTTGTTTGGATTTTTTGTGCACTTTTCTACATCGTAATTGTAGTAATACAAGGTTTATACATGTATAGTGCCATAGTCCATAGTCTCTGAAGTTACAAAGGCGCTTGGTGGTGCTAAGCTAAGGCCTATTGAATAGGTGAGTTTTCAAACGTTGCTTCAAAGCATGGATTGAGCAAGCAACTCAACCGCATGGTGGCTCATTTATTTTCATTGTACAATGCAGTCGAGTGAGAAAGAATGTCTAAATTTGCAGTGTCAAGTCAGTTATTAGTAGTTAGTTACACAGTGAATGGGTAACTGACTGCAATTGGAAAAGACCTGAGATGCACAGTTTTGAGACTGAGACAATGCCGAGACGTTGAGCATTTTGTTTGAGACAAGATGTTGTTAGCACATCTCGAGACCGAGACGTCGAGACCCTGGTGTGAAGTTACTCTGTTTAGGTCGTTCACGAGATTCGTTCTCGACATATCGCAGTATGTAAATGTGTTTTCATTGATTGATTGATTGATTGATTGATGGACTGCACACGTTGACTTATTGACGATTGTACTATTGCCTATTGTACACATGTTTGTCAAAACGTATATTTGCACGTGGCTGTGGAATCTAGCAGTATTCTGCTGCTATTGAAATAATAAAACTTACTTTTACTTTACTTGCTACTTTATAGAGAATGGTTCAATTGCATCTGTAGGACAAAGACGGATATTGTTGTTAACTTCATGGAGTGTTACACTTCCACTGTTGTAGTTTAACTCGGTGTTTGAGACGGTGGTGTCGGTGGATTCAAGCGGCATGCTCGAGTACTGGACTGGACCCAAGCATGAATGTCAGTTTCCACGGACTGTCAGCTGGGACTACAAGACTGACACTGATCTCTATGAGTTCGCCAAGGTAAACAAAGCAACGGAAATGAACTGAACTTAACCTAACTGAAATATCAGTTCATTTCCTTTTGTGTCTGAAAATAGCACTTCTCACATGAGTCAGACTCGTGACCAGAAGGGCTTTTACAATCTTGGAAGTGGCAGCTGACCGGCATGAGCTAATGATACCGCAGTGCACTATGCGGCCATCCATTGTGAACGTCACTGAACAGTTGGACCTGCGGTCTGCAGCCAGCAGACATACCACCGCCCCAATCAGCCACACTAGGCCTTCTTCCCGTAGCTCCTAAACTACTACTCATTTCCCGTCCGGCTGAGGGGAGGAGGCTGAGTTGACCTGAGCACACAGCCACACTCGGCCTTCTTCCCGTAGCTCCTAAGCTACTACTCATTTCCCGTCCCGCTGAGGGTAGGAGGCTGAGTTGACCTGAGCACACAGTAGGTTAGCAACTTGCTCAAGGTTGCTTGTGAATGACCCGCGGTGAGAATCGAACCATAACCACTAGACGACGTGCACGTACACTGGCACTGCGCCACCAAGGAATATACTAAGCGAACGGACTGAACTGAAATATGTCTGTGCACTAAAGACAAAACCGAGTGTATATGATAGACATTTTATCCTAAGTTGTTTTCTTCATGTCATGACATGATTGTAATGCAGTGTTCATTGTGTATCTGCAGTGCCAGACGTGTCCAACTGGTCTGGATTTTTCACCAGATGGAAAGCTGATGGCAACACTGGCAAAGGACAGGAAGGTGACTGATTATGATGTATTCTTTTCCGATCTTGAAGATTAACGGCCGGTTTTACGTTCTTTTTGGTTAACTGAGTACTTCGCTAGTGGCAGCTTCGTCTAGCGGTAACTTTGTTGATCGCATCAATGAAGTTGCCTTACACTGAGCCAGGTTACTACTGGGATGTTTGACTACTGTGTTGTCATTACTGCCCGCGAAAGCGACGGCAGGATTGTTTTTCAGCATCGTTGCTCAGTTCTTTTGTTTTTTTCTGTGTCAACATGATTCTCATGAACCGCTGCACTTAGCTCGGTGAAAGTTTGCGTGAATATGTATTTTGACTACCGCACGAACCCTATCGAATTTCAAGGTCAAAAAAGGTAAAACACACATGGTTTTTTGTGTTTCTTGCATGCGTGATAATGCTTGAACCAGATGGCGTGGATTTACGAAATGGCGCCACTTTATTACTGCCTGCGGAAGTGACTGGCTTTACCCGTGGGCAGTACTTAGCCTTCGGCAAGGCTTGATGATCTTGTTTCAAGTTGTTTGCATTTTAGACTGTATGACTTTTTTGCTGCATTTGCAGGTCCGCATATTTCGGTTTGCATCGGGGAAGATTACAAAAGTTTTCGATGAGTCTCTTCAGCACTACTCAGAACTGCAACAGGTCTGTGTCTGTCTGTTCACTTGTTTCCTGTCAGATAAGATGATATTACTTCCACCCAGTGTTTTGAGTGAGACGGTGTGGTGGTTAAGCTCCGTCAAGGCCCCCGATTATGGATTTTAGCCCCCACCTACAAGTTATAGTTAATCCGTCACACATCAAAGATCCTTGTCACCTTTTGCAGTACGCTGAAAACTGTACGAGTCCTATCAATTTACTGTTAGTAATAGTCACATTGCAGGCAATCCAGTTAATGTAAACTGTGTAAACTGAAAGCATCTGTTTGTTCTTCGAATGCTGAAACAAACTGGACACCTGGAGCAGAAGTGTCTGTGATTAGGTTGACCACTTCGCATATTGTTAGTATTCTTGAGTTGCCCCTTCCCATATCCACTGCCACTGGGGAGGGGGACAGACCCTACCCTACCTCTGACTGCTCGATCACCCATCACACACTCCCTGCACATTTTACTGGCGTCTGCCATTAAGCTAAATGCTTTGGTACTAGTCCAAAGGCAGTGAGTCTCTGTGTCTGGGAAGGTAATCATGGGCCTGGTCCAAAGTAATGGCAGCTTACTGTGGATTTCTGACTAAGTCACATATTCTAGCAGCTGTGATTAGTTCTGGCTTGTATAGATCACCGGCCTACTTTTGCACTGTCTGCTATTTACAGATGAAGCAGCAGATATCCAATATGGAGTTTGGCCGTCGACTAGCAACAGAGAGGGATCTGGAGAAATCCGATGTTTATCATTTGTGTAATATCGGTACGTATGTACTCTAAGTTGCCAAGCTGTGATAGTGTATGGGGTGGCACATTAAAAAAGTGAAACATACATGCTTTACATGGATAGAGCAATTGGAAATGATTTGGAAATGATTAGCCTCAGTGTTTACAATGAAATGTTTAACATGCCACTACTACTGCATTCACTGCAGTTATCGAGGCTAGTTTCCAAAACTACGTTGATCATGTATGTTCCAATTTTTATGCACTGTCCAGTATTTTTCACTCACAATTTCTAGTTTGAAGAGATAAATGGAGTGACTTCATTTATTTTGCTGTTGTTACTTTATTCAAACAGCTCTGATGTTATTTGTTGTGTATAGTATTTGGACTGCGTTTTTCCAAATGTGTCGGTTTCCTCATGTCCTGAGAATTGTTTCTTTTGTAGTATTTGATCAGAGCGGCAACTTTGTCATCTATGCAACGATGCTTGGCATTAAAGGTATCGTTGTCAGTTTTTCTGCTTGTAAGAATTTTACTGTTAAACATTGTGGTTTGTGACAGTTAGAGATTTTTAACGGATCCAAAAAATTAACAGTTACCGGTATTTACTTGTTAATTTGGAATATTTGACATAATGATTGCCGGTAGTTTGGATTGTTACATTTTTGTTAAATTAGGCTCTTTTACATGTGAACAGTCTGTTCTGAATAGTATCTTTTACATAAAATATGCACTGCAGCTTATAGTTTTTTTTGCAAGTTCACATTTTCATGTTGCACGTTAATCTCCGAGACTGGTAGAAAGTTTAGTTGTTTAGTGATTAATCATAAATTTTGTCAGTTTATTTTCTAGTAGGTTTCTGTAACTGCTATGTTTAGACACCTGTTCTGTTTTTGAAGGATTTTAGGCTGACATTTATTAGCAGTTTTATTGCCACATTTTATTACCATAGGCCTTGTTTTTGTCCTTAGCTTTAGCAATATTGGCTTCGTTAAATGTGGGCTTCAAATAGGTATTTATTTTTACTGTCTGCAGAAGCGAGGACAGTATTGTTTTCAGGACCGACGCTAATTTTTTTTTTGTTTCTCTGTGGATGCAATAACTCATGAACCACTGCACTTAGCTTGATGAAATTCTTGTGAACATGTACCTTGAGAACCTCTAGAACTTTGAATTTCAAGGTCAGAGGTCAAGCTAACATGGGTTTTGAGCATTTTTTGTCTGCATGATACCTGGAGGCAGTACTTAGCTTTGAGCGAGGGTTTTACTTGTTTATTGTTTGTTTGTCATTTTGTGTGTTCTGCAGTTGTCAATGTGAAAACAAACCGATGTGCTCGTGTTCTCGGCAAAGGAGAGAACGCGCGGTTTCTTCAAGTCTCCTTGTTTCAGGGAACCGCCAATCGGCCGAAAGCTGCACTGACAGTAGACATGGAGGCTTCGGACAACCCGATACTCAAAGGTGTCAAGTTCGATCCGATTCTGTTCTGTTCGGCGGTCAAAAAGAACCGGTTCTACATGTTCACAACCAGAGAACCCAACGACACAGAGGGGTAATGTATTATCTCTGTTATCTGTTGTTCTGACATTGCTTGACAGCAAAAAGGCGTGGAAAAACCAAAATTCATATGAACTTTCCCCACGAGTGCAGCAATTGGTTTTCCAATTTTTAGCTGAAAAGGTTGACGATCAGAGTCATTGTTATGGTTGCACAGCTTTAGGCGGACGGCCGCATAATATGTTGGCACTGGGCCAACATATTTTCTATTTTTATTTGCTGTTAGTGTCTCGCCTAATTTTTGCCTTCATCATATTGACGCTGCTGCTTGGATGACATTTTCCTTGCTTGCATTTTTTTTTGTTATAGCTTTTTCTAGTTTCAGTTTTCGTTATTTTCTTTCTTTTGTAGCTTTTTGATCTCAGGCTTCTCTTTCTCCCATAGCTTGTCTGTTTCTCAATTTTTGTTCTCTTACACCATAATACTTCTGCTATTTTTTCAAAACAGTTTTTTTTTGTTTATGTGCTAGATTTTGTTCTGGCTTGGTAGTGTAACGGTTAGGACGTTGGACTTGCGATCCAGGGGTCGTGGGTTCGACTCCCGGTCGGGTCGCTATCAAGTGGTTACTACTGGGATGGGTGACTGTGTTCGGACAGGTAAACCATCTCGGTATATAACTAACCACCAAGGTCAACTCAGTCTTCCATCCCTCCGGGTAGGTAAGTCGAGTACTGGCCTTCTTGGCTAGGGTTAAGGTGGGTTGCATTCACCTGTGTCAGATCTCAGGTAACACTGTGCAATCAGATATGGCAGGTGACCCTCCGTAGCTCTGAGATGGGCCTATAAAGAGTGATATGAATGGTATTTGTCATAGTTTCTTAACAACGGTTCTGCTGCTTTTGTTGACAATCATTTCAGTGGTGACAATGACCGCGATGTTTTCAATGAGAAGCCGTCTAAAGAAGAACTCATCTCTGCCACTCAGGTCAGCCAGTCAGTACACTGTGTTTTGAGGAAAAAAACACCCACTCACGTTTTCTGCTATGTCTGCCTGGAAAATGTTTGGATTTATACAAAATATTTAGAATTACATCACCAGTAGCAATGACCATTTTACTTTGACGTCGATGAAAACGAGTTTATGGTATTTGTGTGATATATCCACTTTGAAACATTGAAACAATGTTTGTCCGAGCATTTTTATCATTCATTCATTACGTTACTGGCAGATCAAGCTGGCTTTTGATGTGCAGAATGAAAATGTTGTACTTACTGTTCTTACTTGATGACCTTGGCCTCGAACTGACCACTGGTCTTGTTTGCACCCATCCATGTCTATAGAGTGTGCAATTTCGGTACGAAGCACACCGAATCTGAGGCACAAGTCATCCGAGTTTGAATTCAGTCGATTGTTTGAACAGTTTGCTCTGCTGTGCGATACCTCAAATAAATTTTTTGTTTTGTTTGATTATTGTTGTCATTGTAGGACACTTCCTACACCAGGATATCGGATTCTGTCATTCTCCACACAAGCATGGGTGACATACACATTCAGCTATTCGCGAAGGAGTAAGCTTACGTTTTTCTTGTATTTTCAGGCCATTGACATTACTTCAGCATTGTTTTTCAATAGCTAATGAGTCTTTAATTGCTCAGCTTTGTTACTGTGCAGCCATCCTAGTAGGAGTCCTGGTCATGCCTGTCTATCATGTATGGTCTTCTAGCTTGAAAACTATACACTCAAGGGCCTTTTTGAAAATGTCGAATCTCGAAAAGTTGTTGCTTTTATTAATGATATAAACTTTTACCATCGTATGTAGCGTTGTTTTTATATAAGCTTAATAGTCTTTTATCTTGCTATTTCTTATTTATCATTCCTTGTTAACATGAAAATTAAATGCTTTTGACCATTTATGAGCACTGAATGGCCTATTTTGTGCTGATGTGCCGTTAAGAAACTACTCACCCACTAACTTGAAAACTAAAGGACATACATGTAGAAAAGCAAGATTGATGTGAATGTACCGCAGGGCGGGAATATCAGATGTGCCAATTTTTGTTCAAAGGCCTGCTTTAGGGTTGTACAGCTGTATATGGATGGCCGGACAATATGTCGACATTGGGCCGGCATATTTTCTAGTTATGTTAGTGAACTAAAAGTGACTTGTTCGTCAGTTTAAATTGTGGTTTCAGCACTAGAGAGTTTTTGTTGTTTGCAGGTGCCCCAAGACTGTGGAGAACTTCTGTGTTCACAGCCGCAATGGCTACTACAACAGTCACATATTTCACCGAGTTATCAAGGGCTTTATGATACAAACCGGCGATCCATTAGGTTTGACACTACATGTCTGCTTTTTCATGTCATGCTGTGTAGGATAAGGTATTTATTGTGCTTGAAATACGATTCTACTAATTATAAATGAAAGTAATAAGCAAGTAAGTGCAAATATGTTTGCATTTATTTTTAACCTTGTGTGTTTGCTTTTCCATCTGTTTTTATGAAGAGACGATACCATATATTTCCATATATTTGGCATTGCAACACGTTATGTACAGTTCGTGCATTATAGTAAAAGAATATTGTTTCATAATATTTAGGTAATGGCACTGGAGGAGAGAGTATATGGGGAGGAGAATTTGAAGATGAGTTTCACCCTTCACTTCGACATGATCGGCCGTACACAGTCAGCATGGCCAATGCGGGACCCAATACGAATGGATCACAGTTTTTCATAATTGTTGCACCATCGGTAAAGATTTTATTTTGTGAATAAGTAACTTGTCGTAATTAGATTACGTACCTTGATTTTGACGAAAGAAGTAAAGCGTTTTCATGCAGTAAATGGTTCTCCTCATTGTCTTATTTATTGTGTAAGTAGTTAGAACATATTTTGTAATCAAAATGGCATTCATTTACCTTTATTAGTAGAAATCATGCATCACTTTGTTGAAGCCGTTTGCAGATTCGGATTTAATGCTGCAAAATGAATAGAATGAAAGAAGTTTGGTTTGTACAGTACACGTGTAGTATGCCATATATTCAACATTCTAGTAATCCGTTGCACTTCAGGCTTGTGGTCTGTGAGGTCAGGTCTCTCTTCTTGTTTTGCTGACCCCAAATTCCAATACTGTAAAACACTATATTTTAGCTGCATCTTAATTTGGCGAATTTGGAGTCTAGAAATTTCGCTGCATTTTAATTTGGCGTTTGCCATAATCTACTTTGAAAGGCAAAGTTTTAAGTGAACATGAACAGAATTGTCTACTAGTATTTACTGTCTGCACAAGTAGGCTAATTCAGTGAATGTTTGCAGATTTGCTGATTTAGTGGTAGTAGTAAAGAGGCCTACTAGTAGTTTTGGCAATCCGAAATTTCGCGGGTATTTAATTTTGCGATTTTAGGCTATTCGTGAATTTCGCGAAAATTAGATGCGCGCGAATAATTAGTGTTTTACAGTAAGTAGTGATTGCAATTCCGGGATCTCAGTCGTGTTCGCCAATCCTGAGGATTGGCGGTGTCCCAATGCTGGAATTTCGGGATTACAAAATTTTGGTTAAAAAGTACTTTTTCGACTGTTAAAATGATAGTCTGATAATTCTAGCCATCTACTGAAATATTTCATGGGCGAAAGTGTCCTTGCTGTGCACTGTAAGTTGCATTTTGACAGTCACCGTCATTCTGTACAGTTTCGATATACCTAACAGCAGGGGTCTACCGCATCATATGCATGAAATAAGTCTAGTAGGGCCATGTACAGGGATACTAAATAACGACCAATCTGTAAGCCCAATCCCAAAAACGAGATCCCGTGATTACAAATTTCTTAATCCTGGATCCCGGAATTGAGAAATCAATGCCAGGGTTGCAATCACTAGTGTCAAGTGTAAATGCTTTCTGTTGGTGTTTGGTTGACAGCCGTGGCTTGACAACAAGCACACAGTGTTCGGAAGAGTAACGAAGGGCATGGAAGTGGTGCAGAACATCGCAAATGCCAAGACGAACGGCCGTACGGACAAACCATACGACGACATCGTCATTGTTAGCGTTACCATCAAGTGACTGCTGCTAGTTCTGCATGAAGTTTCCTCACCGTTGTGCTGCAAAGCAGAGTTGTAGTCGGGCCTAAAAATTTCTGAGCTTCCAGTTGCAGTCTAGTAAAAAGCAGGAATGGGGAAATAATTCATTTTTGATCTTTATTTCATGACATTTTGTCTAATATTACACAACAGCTCACAAAGAATGTAACTTTGTAACAGACTATATGCAAACAACTTTGTTTCAGTAAAGGATTGAAAGCAAACAAGAAACTGAACCAATAAAAATTATAGGGACAGAGTTTTTTTAGGGTCGAATGGCAACTGGAAGTATAGGAATTTTTCACACCTTGATGGTGTCTTTGAGTGATGCAAGTATCAGTTGTATACTGTTGCAGCATCGTTGATTGTTGAAAGTAACTGTGGCTTTTCATACTCTGCACAGTGCTGCTGTGACTTAATGATATACAGGGTGGGCCAGAAAAAACTGTGCCAAATTTTTCTTGCAATAACTTTGGTAAATATGGACCGATTTTAATAATTTTTTCACTGTTACATTCTCAGATGAACTGAAAACAAGGCTAGATTAAAATCTACCACCTCACTTCAAATCTGTTGCTGCACTACCTTGTGAAAGTTAAATGTTCAATTGTACAGCTATTTATGGACAAAACGGCAACTTTTCGGCGATCTTGATTTACTTCCAGAATGTATCAC